>Ga0209679_1001406_pt1 | contig 10306 bp, 5 predicted proteins | sample WorMetHEROISLAND_4_FD_187408 | JGI IMG/M metagenome (GOLD analysis project Ga0209679, IMG submission 187408) | Marine gutless worms symbiont microbial communities from Max Planck institute for Marine Microbiology, Germany - Olavius sp. 2 HERON... ...
ACCATTTAACGAATTTCTCTTCAGTTCTTTGACGCTGATTTTTGAGTGACAGGTAGTATCCGGCCTGTAACTGACCTGCTGTACCTAACCCAAAGACCCGGCCTGACCTAGATTACTTCCAGAAAAGTAGGTCAGTTGAACCGAAACTATTTACAGTAATAGTACAAGGCCGTAGTCGGCGGTCCGCCCGGTCCGGTCACTTTTTCTGCCACGAAAATTTTATTTACTATTCTTTGCTACTAGAGGCGAGATTTTTTAGCCTGAAATTCACCAAATACCGTCGGCGGCCGGTCTCCGCCCGGACCCGCTGAGAAGCGCTCCCCCCAGACCCATAGCTGCAATAAGGGTGCCTACTACTTCTAAGGGGAGAGGAAGGAGGGGAGTGGAGGGGGAGAGGAAAAGAGGGGAGAGAATGGGAAACCTCTGCTGGCCGGACCACTTTTCAAAAGCCGACTACGGCTCTGTAGTAGTGATACTGAAGATAATGACATTATTTTGTGGACATATTACCGAGGAATAGGCCTGTTCGTTATTTGTCTCACAATAACAGATAATAACAATGAGGTTGGTACATTGTATACACCGGCCTCAGTGGGTGGGTTGTTAGCAGGGACGTAGCCAGGAATTTGCTAAGGGGGGACAAAGGGGAGTCTGGGGACGGAAGTCTCCCAGCGGGGTCCAGGGGCAGAGTCCCGGTGGGGGCCTGGAGCCGGAGACGTGCTGAATATTGGACTGAACAAAATACATAAAAATTCAACACAGCAAAAATAGTACACTTTTGAAAAAAATTTCCAGCTACGACGGGGAGACATGCACCCATGTCCCCCATTGGTGACGCCACTGGTTGTTAAGGTTACATTTAATTTGGTAGGCCTACGCGTCGATGAAAATAGATAGTTTATATACAGTGTAGGCCCAGAGAACACCGGCCAAATAGCTTTACTGGCACCCTTTGTGGACTTGTCGGGCTGGAGTTGGGCATCGCATGAGACACTGTCATTATTGTTGTTAAGCTCGATATATCGACAAAAGTCGGCTAAGACGAAACAAGTCCCTATTGGTCATATCCGTGAGTCCAATTATGTTGATATCATTGTACCCCTATGTATAGACCGCCCTGCCTTGTTTCTGACGTTTTATGCAACGACCCAATTATATATATTATATTGGCGGGGAACGACGATGACGGCCAAAAGCCATGACGGCCACACGTCGGTCTGTGATGGCCAAATCAGTGACGGCCACGATAAATGTCAATGACGGCCAGAACGCGGACTATGACGGCCACATATAATGTCAATCACGGCCACAAGGTAGACTGACGGCCAACCAATGACATTCACATACGCTTACGATATGAGAAAGGAAGTAACCAAGAATGGTCCTTATCCATCGGCCCTCACTGTAGTAAACGTTTGAACGTTCAACCTATATAACGTTTAAATTAAAACGGTCAAGCAGACTTAACTTACAGCATTATACACTTTGTTCCATGAACAACGCAGTTTCATTCGCCTTTTGACTGTTTTTTACGTCTGCATTATTTCTCCTTGGAACTAACTGATGTGGCCGTCATAGTTTGTGGCCGTCATGGATTGGCCGTCATGGACATGTTATGTGGCCGTCATCGTAAGCCTATAGGCCCATTTTGGCGACTGCGACCCACTGGCACGCACTGAACGCATCGCTTGCACGTTTGCGCTGTGAATGCGCAGATGCTGGCCGTGTTGTATGATCGCGGTCCTCAGTCAAACGGACTCTTTCGACGCTCAGCTAACTACGCCAAGTGCCAGTCAGCCAAGTTGACGTTGGACAGTGGCCGCCAGTTCAACTTCGACGAAGTTCCACTTGCCGTCACCGCGGCACTGCTCAAGGTAATCTGCGCCGACGACATCTCAGTGCTGTGTTAGTTGCATAATGCACAAGAGGTTGAACATAAGACATTTTTAGATACAAAAATTATAGCCCATCGGCATGTAAGGTTATGTCTATTTTTCTGCTGCTATATGGTGACTAAGTGCTTTACCTGACTGCCTTAGAAATCCCACTCTCCCTATTGATGTCTTCAGAATATATTTAAAAACTTTCTTCTTTGCTCATTATTAATACGACGCTATAACGCAATAGAAACTCTGTGCCTTTGCATTATATAAATTGATTGATTGATTGATTGATTGATTGATTGATTGATTGATTGATTGATTGATTGATTGATTGATTGATTGATTGATAAGTAGGCCTAGTGTAGACAAAATTTCGCAATGGAGGTTCGTCTTTCCATCTCCCCTCCCTCCCCAACTTCTTTTCCCTCTCTTCCACTCTCTCCCTTCACATAATGTCCCCTCCTTCCTTGTCCCTCCCATCAATCCAGCTAGGGGGCCTGAGGGAGGCTGTAAGCTCCCCAGCGGGTCCCGTAGAGCCCGGCCGACAAACGCGTTTTGGCGCATTTTGAGGTAAAATAGACATTTCACTGTATAGGGAGGGTTCCCTAAAACACGCGGTTTCTAGGCCTATAGGCTTCAGCCTAGTTAGCCTATCGGTTAGTCCGCCTGTTCTTAAGGGGGCGAGATGAAAGTTTTGCGATATGAATGTTGCAGGAGTTTCTGCGTTGTCTGCCGGACTGTTTGCTGACAAGCGCGCTGCATCGCTCGTGGCTTGATGTTGCTAGCATCTCTAACCAGTCTGGATGCAACGAACAGATCAGAAGGTAACTGTTTGGAGGAACTCCGTAGAACATAGTCTTGACTTGAGCAGGCGCTGAACCAGTGGCGTAACTAGGAACCCGGGGGCTCCGGACAGGTATAAGTGGTCTAGTGGTTAGAGTATCGGACTCGTAACTTTTAGGTCACGGGTCCGAATCTCACTGCAGGCCATTTGCAAGCAACCTTGAGCAAGTTGTTAACCTACGGTGTGCTCAGGTCAACTCAGCCTCCTACCCTTCGCAGGACGGGAAATGAGTATAGCTTACGGGCTACCGGGTAAAGGCCTAGTGTAGCTGATTGGGTGGTGCTATGTCTGCGTGCTGCACCGCGGGTCCAATTGTTCGCTAGCGCGGGCAATGGATGGTCGCATAATGCGCTGCGGTATCATTAGCTCATGCCAATCAGCAGCCACTTCCGAGATTGTAAAGTGCTCCTGAGCATGTGTTCATCGTGGAGCAGCGCTATATCAAGTACCGGACCTTTACCTTTATCTTTTACCTTTGGACAAAATATCCAGGCGGGTCCCCCTCATTTCCTTCCCTTATCCTTCCCCTCCCATTCCCTTTAAGGGGCTTCCGCCTGAAATTTTCATGCTCGCGTACGGTGTATACACTTCTCAGATTTCAATTGGACCGCGAATTAAACCGAAGTTCTAAAAATTGTCTGGAACTCGGGGTCCCCTGCACTCGGGGCCTCCCAAAAGTTTACTTTTGGGGACCCGACCTAAGCTGGAATAACCTAACTTGGAATAATGCCGGGAAAATGGGCCGGTTAACCGTTAAACAAAAACCGAGTGTGTGTTCGGGGAACGTTCGAGTCATCCGACGGGGAAGTGCAAGACGCTACTGAAAACTCGTCTTCTTCTGTTTACGCATTTCAAGAACTTATAGGAAGCCCATTGCTTTTCTATCTATAACTTACTATAACTTGGGGGTCCGACCTTTCCCCAACTCTCCCGTCCCTTCTTCCTCCCTTCCTTCCCCTTCCATTCTCCATATCTCCTCCCCTTCCTTCCCCTCCCTCCCCTAAATCCAGTTAGAGGATATGGGGAGCGCTGTAAGCTCCCCCAGCGGGGTCCGGGACGGAGCTCCGGACTCAAACGTATTTTGACGCATTTACAGCTCTCAAAACGCATGTCGTGGCGACATCTTTCATTCGTTTATATGCAACGCAATGCAAGTGACTTACCTGTTGCGCTAAACTGACAGACTGGTGAAGAGCTTGCCGGTGTCGCACCAGCTGCTGTTACGATATCTGATGCTGATGCTACGACGAGTCGGTGACAACTCGGCCAATAACGAGATGACGGCGTACAACGTCGCTGCGTGTATCGGCCAGTGCTTGCTGTGGCCGCCCTGCGGCGTCAGCATGTCGTCCGACAGTCACCTCACAGCAGCCAAGCGGCTGAATCTGGTCGTCGAGAAAATGATCAACGGAGCACATGAGATCTTCGGATCCGACCGTCTACCGTTCTTGCCAAAGTCCGAGTTCACGTCTGAAGCTAGTAAGCTATTCGTTGGACGGTTACCGTTAACAGTATTAAATACAAAAACTTATCAGTTTATAAAACTGTGTAAGAGCGACTGAATCACATATCCAAAACAGCAAAAATCTTTTTTTTTCAGAAAAGTTGATAGAACGAACTGATGAAAAAGCCAAACCGCTCTTACAACAGTGTTTCGCACTACCGTGCTACACTGTGATGTGACGAGTGGTTGACAGACATACCCTGTTTTGTTTCTTTACTGTCTCTCTGTCTCTGTCCTATCAAATCTATCCTAATGCCGTGATTACAATTGCGATTCGACTACGATCCGACTACGACGTATCGCGCGCGCCTGCTTACATTCGACGCGAGCAAAAATTGAACATGTCAAAATAGCGTCGAATGGAAGCAGGCGCACGCGATACGTCGTAGTCGGATCGTAGTCGTGTCACTCATAGTCGAATCGCAATTGTAATCACGGCATTAATTTAAGTGGTTTAAAAAAGTAAGCCACCAAGTTTCATCATAACTGCATCAAGCATTGACCGATTTTCGAAATTCTTTCAATGGCACTTACAGTAATTGCAATTGATTACAGCGACTCTATACAGTAAATTTGCAATTCAGTGATCATTAAAGATCCCACTACACTTCAAACGCTTCGCAACACTACCTTGTGAAATATTAATTAAAATTAGATGAGTTAAAGTTAAATTAAATACATAATTAACTGTTTCCGCCAAGTGAATTTTTACAGACGCTTCCTTTTCCAAAAAAATTAAGGAGTCATGTCCGGACGGACCCTGGAAACATGCACGTCAAATCTGAAGTCCGTAGCTTTAACCGTTTTGGAGCTGAGCATTTAACGTCCAAAAATTTAGGAGGTCACGTGACCCTGGCCACGCCCCCTTTCCAAAAATTTTTTAAGAGGTCAAAAAAGGTAAGAACGTCGATTTGTATAGCGCATAACATGTATTGCACACCTCTAATGCGCTCTCGTCACTGAACTGAGCCGCCAGGCTGAGCGCAGTGGCCCGACCACCGGCCACGGCAGCCAGCAGCAGTCAGGTTTCCACCTTCCGTAACCCATAATTAATGGGTTACTACTCATTTAACCGACCCCAGAGGGATGGCAGGCTGAGTTGGCCGTGTTGGTTGACTGATAGCGGACGCCTTACCCACAAAGTGGTCACACGGCCAGCCATCAGTCTAGCGCAGGATAGGGAAAGTTCGCCGGCCAGGACCGGCGGTCTTACCACTATGCTACGGCACCAACGTGTAGCCGCGGGAATAGGGCGTTTATCAGCTCTGTACGTGTGTGTGTGTGTGTGTATGTGCGTACGCCAGCACTCAGCACTGTATAACAAAAACCACTGGACATATCACCGAACTTGGCAGGTGGATAGTACATGGTCATCGATTTTGTTTGAGGTCAAAAGGTCAAATGTCAAGGTGGGCGTGAGTTTGTACTCTTCTGAGTGCCAGTCCTCTAGTTTTAATACTGATTTTAATTTTTAGTTTTACTTCTTTTAGGGTGCCATAGAGGCCAGGAGCAAACATTCGTTGGGTGGACACAACGCATTGAGTCATAACCTAATCATCAATCATCTTACTTGCATGATCTGGCGCTAGAGTTGTTTATTGTAGCGTGTTGAATTGTACAGGATGTTCCAGAAAAAAACTCACAAAGTTTACTGCGTCGTAACTTTACGACCGTGGCTCACAGAGTCACGCGGTTTTCACCAAAATGTTCAGAAATTATTTGACAACACAAGAAAAGTTTGAACAACGCTAGTAAATATTCTTTGTTTAGCGCCTTGAAAGTGAACTACTCAAAAACATCAACACCGACAACATTTTAATGCAATCCATGATAGAAGTACTTTGCAACAAGCACAGATCACAGAGTCAATGGAAACGATGTTCACTGTGTTCATCCTGTGAATGAACTACCAACAACAGTTTAGACCTTTGGTCAATAGCGCCGTTGATTGGTTCTTGGCTCGTCATCACCCAGCAACTGTTTAGGTCTTGTACTGTTTAGGTCCTGTTTCAGATGGCCAATGTTTTTAAATTTCTGGCGATACATCAGCTGTTGAAGAGCACCCCAAGTTGAATAAACCTCGGGACTATAAGATCATGTTGAGTTAGCTGACCAGTTTTGACAGTTCAGTGAAATCAAGAACATTTGTCTGCAGGATGGCTAACGTGTGTAATGTGTATCGATCTGTGCGACGGCGTACCGTCTCGCTGACGTGTAAGTAAGTAAGTAAGTAAGTAAGTAAGTAAGAGTGCTTCTAAGGCTCAGTTAACACAGGTCGCATTGCGCCGTGGCCCTACTGCCCAAAAAGAAATGTCTTAAGTGACCGCCTAAACAGACCATAAGACATGTCAGGTTGTCTTATATCAGACGGCAAACTGTCCCAGAGCCGAGATGCTGCCGCAGCAAATGTTCTGTCGCCAAAAGAGCTTTTTTTATAACCACTTAAGGTCATTTACCAAACAACATTTAATCCGTTTACACAAATTTTGCATTGTCTAGTATACAGTAATCTCTCCTGAACATTTTGGTGTAAAAATCTTCATTTTACGGCGAACGGTTCCAAATATATCGTGTGTAAAACTTTGTGCGTTTTTTTCTGGAACACCATGTTCATTATATTGGGTCTAAAAGACATTTCATCTCCATTCTGGGGGTGAAATGGCTGAAGTCGTACGACATAGTCGAAATATCTCGGTACATTAGCAGTGTGGATTGCGTCGTCAATTACCGGCTTCAGCGTCAGTCGGAGTATGTCGAGCAGCGGGTCCCAACAGAACTGCTAATGCTGCGGCTGCAGCAGCTGCGTAAAGGCCGAGTCCATCTTGTAACGTTCCAGTCGGTCGTATACGCCAGCGACGTCCTGCTCGTTGTGATCAATACTTGAAGCTCGCCGGCCGCTCGTGGGCTCTTCTGCCGCCGCCGGCCCGTTCTCTTGCCGCCATGGTGTGCCCCACATACTCACTGTTTCTTTCTAGCACGCTGTCCTGCCTTTTGCCTGAAATATGTATTCCGTAAGCCTATAGTCCTTGTGTGTCGCCCCGTTGTGCTTAGAGCGTAATATCGCGTTCGCAGGTGCTCGTCTCGTTCAGCGGTTCAGTCGTTGTTAATGAATGAATGAGTGAATGAGGTGAATTTATCGAGACACATCACTTGCAGCCATTAGAAGCTGAGTAGAACAATATGTAAGAGTATAACAATACAGTACAAACATTTATACAAACATATATACATACTACAGTGAGTGAGAATATTATACTCATCGGTGACAAATCAGTAGTAATGAGTCACTCATGGGTGTACAGAATACAAAAAAATAACAAAAAATAACAAGAGGGAAGAATGTAGAGTATGACTGGTGGAAGCGGTTGGGCTGGAGAGATGACTATGGATTGGTTATTTTATCCTGATAATTATTTACGGCATGGTTAACGAACGAACAGTAGCGTCTAGTACGTGTATAAACTCTGGGAAATTTTTCATAAGTCCTAAACCGTGAAATGAGGTATTGTTCTCCTGGAGCAGGAAGAAGATGATGGAGGCAGGAAGAGGGCTGGATAATAGGCTATCGCGGAAAAATTTTGTTAATCTCCCCGATAGTTTGTTTCACGGGTGCGCTGTAGGGGCCAGTGCAATGGCGTATCCAGGATCTTGTCAATGGGACCAAAGTCTATCCCCCTTCTCTCCCTCTCTTCTTTTTCTTCCCCCTTCCTTCCTTTCTTCCTAGCTCTCATTCCCGCCCCTTTTTCTTCCTTGGGGTCTAGGGCAGAGCCTCCAGCGGATAGGGCCGGAGCATTACCACGGAAAATTGTTTAAATTGAACGTGCAATTTCATGCATTTTGGTGCGTCCTGGCGACGAAGCTGTGGCTCTTCAGTTTACACTTTCCCGAAAAGTTATTTTCAGCGTTGAGAAGGATATGGCAGCTAGCTGGCACCTTAAAAAATAATGCCACTGGGCCAGAGCAAAATAAGCGTCGGCTAGGTGAGTGACAGCGCAGTGAAACGTGTGTTGTCGCATTGTGTGCTGGTCTGCCCTCGCCACAATTTTGCGTGGCGCCCGTCCTTGTGCTTTGTTAGTTTTCGTGTGAGCGGTCCAAATATTATACGTGTATAATACAAAAGAATCTCATTTTTTGAAGCTCCTTCCATCCGATATAGCGATCTTCACCGTCATTGGAGACCATCTCTATAATTATATTCAGTATCCTAAAATTTAAAAAATACAACAATCGTGAGAAGATTTGAAGAAAAAAACTAGATAAAGTTTTTTAACATAAGGTTTTCCCCCTTTAAGTTAATTTACTGTGTGTTATCGTTTGTACTTTGTAGATATGTGTGTGTGTGTATTTATCGTTGCTAACTGGAGAATAAAGACGAATATAATTATGACGCTGCAGCACGGATCTTAAAAAACACGAAGCCGTGATGATTTCAGATTTTCATGTACTGTGTGTATGCAGGTTTACTGGTTGACTACGCGGACAATGACCTCATGTTAGCGTTTCGTATCATGATGCGCGAACTCAACAACAACAAACATACCAGACTCAAAGTCACCGCCAATACGCTCATGTTACCAATGGACAACAGCTTCTCAGTCGGCACCGCTAGTACGTGCTCTTCGTGATTGGTCATAATATGTCCTCAAACGCTAGTCATTTTGCTTATAAATGTATAAGGCAAAAGAGCACTCGGTAGAACGGATACCTCCGCCGAAACTAGTGCTGCCATCTGGCGAATAACAGTAAACTATTGTTATCCCCTTGAAACGGATTACAGGCTGGGTGAAGATTGGGGCAAAATAGGGGAAGTGATCTGGATCGCCAGTGAAATCTAATCGATTGTTCCGTGGGCGACGCTCCATCATTCCAACAAACTTCGTCAAAATCCGTTCACTGGGATATTTTGCACACAGACAGACACACAGACAGACACACAGACCGCTACGGAAAGATAACCTCCTCGGGGCAAGTAACAAAGTACGGGATACTTGCTACAGAGTTGATTACGTGACTGGTTGCCAAACTTGTCTATGCATCTAGCGCTTTTGTGGGCTTTACCACCTCAATGACCGTCAAAAGACAGTGGCGTTTATACGTCGTGGTAAGCGAGCAGGCTTCTGTGCTAGTGACCTGGATGAGTTCGAAACACTGTGTACCACTGCTAACAAACAGTTGTTCGCCGGAACTTTTAAATAACCCACAACATGTCTTACAACCACTTCTACCCTACATGTTGTTCTAAACTAGGGCCTATAATTTGCGACATAGAAAACATCACAGGCACCTTCCGGACGGAGCGATTGTCATATCTCACTGACTCTTTTTTTATTACTCGAATGTTGTACTCATTTATTTCTTGTAATTTTTTTATTCTAGCATTTACATTGTTCACAATTGCGTTCTGACAGTTGTTCATTAAAGAAACGTTTGATTTGATATTTATTGATGCAACCATGAATGTTTGAAATGATACGGTGCAACAAGTATAACAGTTATCACTGACAGTCAGTTACTTAATTACACTAACAATCACGAACATTACAAATGAAGATCTCTAAAACTTCTTAGAAACGCAGTATGGTACAAAATCACGTCCACAGCGAGTAGCTTTGCTAAGTGGAAGCTGGTACGGCCGGGTATGTAGGCCGCAAAACCATTTGACTATGGGACACTTTAACAGGGGGTAATAAGTAATGGAGTGGGTGCTAAAGATCTTTAATTTCTCTTAATAATTTTTGTGATCAACTCACAACGGTAGTCCAGACGGTCTAGACCAGATTTATTTAATGCTTCACTGTATGAAAAATATGGATACAACAGCTTTAAACAGCATTTTTGCTCGTTTAATATCTTTAGACAATTTTTTTCGTCGAACAAGTATGCCAAACAGGGCATGCGCATTCAAGAATAGAATAAATTACAGTACAGTAAAACTGAGTAAACACACAAAATGTTGCAAACTGGAACACCAGCTTTAACTAAATAAATAATACAATACATTTGTTTTGTGTTGTAACTTATTTGCGCGTTATTTCACGGTCGTATCATACTTGTGACCGCGACGGATAGATAGTT
>Ga0209679_1001407_pt1 | contig 10305 bp, 9 predicted proteins | sample WorMetHEROISLAND_4_FD_187408 | JGI IMG/M metagenome (GOLD analysis project Ga0209679, IMG submission 187408) | Marine gutless worms symbiont microbial communities from Max Planck institute for Marine Microbiology, Germany - Olavius sp. 2 HERON... ...
AAAATGCTAAATTTCGCGATTTCGTTCGTTTTTCGTCCAAAACGAATTTCTTGTGTCCCTACCGATAACTGATCAATAATTACACATTTTTGGCTATCAACAATGGAAGTCGTTTACCATCTCGTCGTCGGTGTAATCATCGTAACTAGAACCACACGGTGTCTCAATAAAAACCAAAGGGTCCACTTTGTCTTCGACTGTAACGTTAACGTGTATCAATCAACTTGCATATTTTTTGTAGAGCAAAATACCTCGTGCACTTCTTGAGGACGCTGTCGCTGACTTGCTGGGAACAGGTGCTTGTTCAGCTGAAAGAACGCTGCTGGCAGGTGACGCTGCCACGTCCTCCAACTCATCGACGGATGTTGATGGCTTTCGCATCGGCAGCAGATCCTCAGCAACCACAGCTTCAACCTTCTACAACGGTGACGAATATCAACAGTGAATAATAATACAATACAATGTGAATTTATATGGCGCTGTTAGTCTGCAGATACAAAGGCACTTTCTACATTATCCGCTACGCAGCATATGCTACATTAAAATAATAGGTCTTTGCTTAAAACTGTTAACAGAGTTGCACAGTCAAGTGTCAGTAGGCAGAGCGTTCCAAACAGTGGGTGCTGCCACCGCAAAACTGTGCGTCACAAATGTTGTTCTGGTTCTAGGAACAGCCAGCTGTGGAGCATCGGAAGACCTCAGCGACCACCAGGTTGAAGTCTGACGCTGCAACAATTCATTCAGATACTCTGTAGGAGATTCGCTCCCTTACTGGTAGCCAGTGCAGTGACTTCAAGGATTATAGGTCGACAATCCGAGGGTTCGATAATCTAGTCCTAACCCTAACCCTAGGCCTATCTACGTGACCATCGAACTAATGAACCCTCAGATTAATGGACCCTCGGATTATCGATACAATACCTTCACTTCAAGAGTGGTCGAGCGTCAGTGCATCTGTGGCACTGGTTGACCACCCTCACCAGGTTGTTTTGCACTCTCTGCAACTTGTCGATTGCTGAAGTTCGTGCACCGTACAGGAGAGAGTTGCAGTGTTGTTATGTTTAAAGTAACTATGAAGTCATAATTCATAAATCATTTGTATGTTGACTACACACAAATAGAGCTATTACACACTGACACAATAATTCAAATAATTTTGCCTAATGAGCATGAACAGGTGATGTTTAAACATAACAACAATACAGTAACACAATTGGCCAAGTGTAAAAGCACACCGGCTTTCGAGGTCTACATTTAAAGTAACATAAAAATGACTAATTGTTTGCTCACCGAAACATCGTCTTCTTTTGCTTCAACTTGATTTGATCTACGATTTGGCGACTTCAGTTCCTGTCGCTTTTCTTCGCCTTGATCGTCTTCTGCATCTGCGTCAGACTCCAGCTTGCCTGCAGCTGCCAAGTCCTGACCGGGGGTTGACGCTGCTGACAGACTGTCAACTGAAACAAAAGACAGACAATGACAAACGAATTGACTCAATTTTATGTCAATGTTGTCAGCAAACTCAATAAGCAATCCTAATAACAGCACAGAGAAGACTCCAGACCAATCTGTGCACTGTTTCTCATTTTCAAACTGCTACAAAGTTGAATGTAAAAATTCATCAAGCAAAAATGCTACTGCATTTACTTATTATCAGCAAAAGGCAATGCAGAATATACACCATGTCTAAAAAACTGCATGACCTTCCACATAAGTTTAGCCTGTTTGCCATCTTCGTGCCAAAAATTATCACAGTTGGTGGAAATTTGACGAAGTTCTGACAAAAATAATTTTGCACAGTATTTTGAGACACGGTGTACTAAGCAATACTGTATCGCGCATTCTGCTTTGTACCAGTTTGCTGAGCTGTATCCAGACTTGACGCTGGCTTCATTGTTAAGTCATCTTCTGCACTGGAAGCGGGATTGATGGTAGAGTCCACGGATACACCAACGGGCATTCCACTGGCATCAACTGTCTCTTCCAGGCAAACAACACCATCTGAGCTTGTTTCCACAAGTCTTCCAGCATCGGTAATTTCAACTACCTCCTGCAATCCAGTAACAATCACTATTACGGCAGCTTATAACAAGAGAAACATTGCATTTGAAAATTTTCTCATGTTAACTTCTGTATTATGAACGGTTGTTATTCTGCAGTGACAGTCAGCCTCTGCAAAGTAAGTCGGGTGCTCAGTGCCATTACCTTCGCTGTGTCGATTAGCAAGCGGAGAAGGAATTGTGTTGCTCAGCATCCATCTGTCACACTGTGTGTGTGTGTGTGTCCGCCAAGCCGCGACTGCGCGTGCATCAAATTAGTCTCGGCGGTGAAGGTAATGCGCTGTATCCAGTGCTCTCTAGTTAACAATTTTCAATGACTGCACTGGCTTGAAAACAGCACGCTGTGACGAAAAGGTAGAAATTGGCAGTCTGGGATAGAGAGTAACAACAGAAGTACCCTCATTTCAAAAATCAGGTTGATCTGTTCACCCATTTTGTCACAAACCATGAGCATGATGAACACATAGACAGCACCGCCATAGCATAACTGCTTCACTGTGTTTTTATATGGGTATCATCTACAAGAATACAAGTAACTGATGTAGCTTCCAGTTAGCACAGCCAGCATATTCCTTACGAGTGCATAAACAAATTTATCCATCACTGTACATTGAACGTTAAGTCAAAAAATGCAATACATGGCTTATAGGTTGACAGACATTTTACTTAAAATTGCTGGAATATAACGATGCTGACCATTTACAACCATTTCTTTCTATTAATATTACCGTACCTGAACTTCCTAAACAGACTATGAAAAAGCAAGTAAGTAGTACCGCCTGATTTCTTTGTGCTAACACGGGGACAGTTCAGTAGTCCGAAGGTTCACTGGTCCAAAGGGTCACAGGGTTAGGGTTTAGGGTTAGGGTTAGCGCATGCTGTGATTGCCTGACTGAATCACTGCTTACATCTATCATGTGATAATGTTCACTTGATCGTTACACTCGATGTAAATGTCGGACCAGTGACCCTTCGGACTAGCGACCTCTAACCAATAACACAGACAGAACTAGACAAATGATAATGCACGCCTCTTTTATGTCGTCAGCAACCACCGTAGGAGAGGTGATTCCGATTTGTTCAGCAGCATTCTTCACTGGAGAAGAGCCTGCAGCATCTGTGAGTGGTTTGGACGTGTTGGACAGCAGCCGGGAAAGTAGTGGAGATGACGGCGTCGACGCGGCAGGTTCAGCCGACCGTGACGTACCAGGAGTCACGGCTGCTGACACAAATGACTGGTTGCTGTCCTCCTGAATTGCAAATGAGTAAATCAGACCACTGGTGCCCACAAACACAAGTCTTACTGGCCAAGTTAGCCCTAAGTTAGCCAGTGGTCCCCCTTAAAATTACCATGTGCATTCTCTTCGACAGACCACAGATTTCCATCTCCTCAGCAACACCATCAAGCCAAGTCTTCCTAAGTAGTCTCTTCCGTCTAGTTCCATTGAACTAGAAGATAAATTCATAGCAACATCACACATTGCACTAAGACTGAATGCATTAATGTGTTTAGCAGATTACTGTTTATTATTTATTGTTATTGTTGTTTCTGATTGTTATTGTTTACTATCAATATTATTTAGTACGTTTTATCACTTAGCTAGGCTCATGGGGAGTTATTATAACAACTCTGTATCGCCTATGTCCTGCCTATGTTCCTGATTTATTGTTTCTTTCATATGTTATATAAGATATAATTAATGTGCAAATAAATGACGATGAAGACATCAAAATAGTACGACTCACATTAGTGACGCTTTCACTGACTGAATCTTGTGTTGAGTCTTCGTGGTCTGATTGAGGTATCAGTATCTTCTTTGGTAGTATTGGCTTTTTGGTCTTGGCTGCCAATGCCTTTGCTGCAGCCAAAAACATTTCAATATTACACCACCATTCTCTCTCAAAGATATGGCAACAGTAGTATAATAAAATGGGACACTTCTGCACGTAGAAGACACTTTACTTACATGTGACTTACACAATGTTACTTGTATTCCTCACCTTGATAAAAAAAATTACAGTAATCTATAGGGAAAAAATGTCATATTGTTTCATCATGATGTACTCAAGTTTTCTGACAACTACTTTCAATTTTGTCAAACTACCCTATCTTTCCTTCAGGTTAAGTAAGGACCCCTGCAATTTCTCCTAAAATATTGCTCGGACGGATTTTTCCAGGCTGAACATGCATCTTGTCACCAAACTCACGATGTCAAAGCTATGAAGGGGTGAAAAGAAGAGATTAACACAAGTAATAAAATAAAACAGACATGTTCTTTGTTCAACTTTTGTAACTTCTACACGTGATATTCAGCCTTGCTGAAGATGCTGTTAGACATCAGTGAACCGAACCATTATTAAGGCTAAGGGAGCTAAGACTTCTTGACCAGCACACCCTGTCATACCACTATATCACCTGTAAAATGTGACAACTAACAACGTAAATAAAAGTAGGTACTACCAAAACGTTGTTTCCTATGCCTGGCCTTTGTGGAAATAATCTCTTTGACTTGCTGAAAGTCTCCTTGGAGCACATCATCTTTCCCACAAATTGCTTCGCTATGCTACTGAGAATCTGAGAATAACTTTTTTTGTCTAAAAATAAACTGCAAATGTAAAGTGGAAACAGACCAAGCTCCCTTGCTGCCTTTTCTTCCGCCGCTTTCTTTGCTGCTGCTTCTTCAGCAGCCAATTTCTCACTGCCAAAATATGCCGCCAATCCCTTTAACTATTATACTGCATACTTCTCTTGAAATTTTACATACTCATAATACTATCATCTTCTTCAACTATGAGGCATGCTCAGAAAATTTTGCAACTTGACTACAAAAAGTAATAGCAGTACTGCAAACTGGTCTGTTCTTCAACGTAGTCTCAGCAGAGTTCAACACATTTGTGGCATTTTTATGCCAAATCATTTACGTCGTTAAATGAAACTTTTCCAACATAGCTTTGAGTCATTCATTCTCTGGAAAGCAGACACCACCTAGGTAAGATTTCAGATTTCTAAGCAGGTAATAGTCAAGTCATTATGCAGTCGTAAACAGCTCGCCGGGTAATCATAGTCTTGTGGACTGGACTGCAGTGCCGGATTTAGGGCAGGGCGCGTGGGGCTCTCTCCCAGGCCCCACCCATCAGGGGACCCCACATCACAAATTATAAATTTTTTAGCTTTTCATCAGTAATTGTCAACCTGTCAATAAAATTTTACTGGTATCGTCAAATCCTGGCATGACATCATAACTGGCTATTTTCAGCCAGGACTGATTTAGGCTATCATAGATTAGTAGTTGCAAATAAGAAATTCATAAACGTGTATGTCAGGGCTCCCACAAAACTTGATGCCCCGGGGCTCCACACTGGTATATCTGGCTCTAAGCTAAAGAAATGTCACGTAATAAAACAGCCTCTATCCATGCACCTTGTGTTAACATTCTGAATCATTTCTATTTAAAGCTCTATGACAATTACAACGATGTCAATAAACCCAAAAGAGTACACAGAGTGTACTTTTTACTGATATACAGACTGTGAAAAATTTTTGGGTCTAATATGTCGAGTTGCAAAACTTTTTGAATGCCCCTCGTACATTCAAAATCCAACTGCTGTAGAAGCATTCAAATCACATTCTAGCAAAACCAGAAATAAATAAAAAAAATTGACAAGAAGTAAAAGGACAGACTGCAGTCATCCAAAATTTATTCTCATTAAAACCAGATTTGCCACAAATTTAACACACAATTTGAATCCTTAGTTTACACCTTAGTCTAAAAATAATTCTTAGTTCCTATGAAATCAACTTTGCAGCCAATGGCACACACAGACATCAAAACATGCGTAATTAAAAATTACCACACATTGCACTTTGATAGCAATGATGACACACGCACACACACAATTTTCATTTAACTGACCCAAATTTCCATAATTATTCCAGATCAGGTCACTCCACGTTAGGCCAGTCACCAGAAGTAAACTTTTGGAAATTTTTGTGGCAGAATTTTCACTCGCCAGATGCCCATTCCATCGCTCAACTAAGCACCGAAGAATAACACTACATTCATTCATAAAATGCCGACACACAGAATATGAATTAATATAAACTCATTCATACTTACGCCTGCATTTTCTCCCAGAGATCTTTGATCTTGTGATCCATCTGTCCTGTTCTAACCATCTCCAGATCTTTCTTCAGTCTTCTGCACGTTTCAGAGAAAGACATAAACAACATAAAACACCATTCGGCATCAGAAACTTCAACAACGCTAACAACTGAGAAGTTCTCGCCTCGGCTCACTGGTTAAGGCAATGACCTCAGTCTAGTAGTCCGTTCCTGATTCCCACAGAGACTCGTGCAAGTCGCTCGGTAAAGAATGGCATCTCCAGTTCCACATTACGGGTGGCCATCTGTGAGCTCTTGAACAGGGAAACTCACAATGTCACACAACACAAGATCTCTTCACATTGGTAATAAAAACATCAAAAAGTACAACAGTAATACAATAATGCACTTATAATGCACAGCACAGTTGAATACAGCTCAAATAAGAGGCGAGAGCTGTTGCTAGGTGGTGGAGGTTACAGACGACGAGATAAAAGTAAAATGTTCTTAGGCAGTGCTTTAATGTACTGATAGATGGGGCGTTTGTAATGTATAGTGGGACGACATTCCAGATGATAGGGAAAATAGGGAGATGATAGATGGAAAACCGTGCTGACCAAGTTTTGACGCTAGCACAATAATTAATATATACATTTTAGAACCACAACAACTCCAGGTTACGCCGGTACCCAAAAGTAAACTTTTGGGTATTGTTGTGGCAGAAATTTTTCCTGTTGTCCAACCAACAGCATCTATATATGAAAGACGGTATAGATGAGACTTTAAAATATACACATTACTTAATCACGAACTACAAATACCGATCCAAAATTTACCACCAGTCACTTAATACAGGTACAAGTCAGATTCTGTTACGAGATAACGAAACACATCTCCCTGTAGCGAAACCCAAACAAATGTCAAATGCCCGTAATTGAAACAATGACTGAAATCTAAACAACTGCCAGGTAATGTATCAACTCATGCACTGCATACCATTTCTCGTGCCACATCAAGTGAACAGACCACAGTTGCAAAAATCACTCAACAAACCGGTATTTAGCTTTCTCTTCCTGAATGATACGCTTCAATTCTTCAATACGTTCAACTGTCAGCTTTCTGACGATAACATCTCCTGGAGTGTCGGTTATGTCGCGCTCGCCTCTCTTACGCCTACATGTACATGCAGTGTGAGACAAATTGCAACAGAAAACAATTACCACATTATTCCACAGCAATGCAACCTTCTGTGACCGAGAGACAGACTAATGCAGGACAAGCAGATGTGGTTCAAGTATTTAACATCTTCAGGCTTCAAATGCAAACTATTTAAGCACGCAGTTACTACTTTCCAGCATCCTTCAGTGCTTTGTTGCTGTTATTGGGCAACGCGAACGGCATCTGGCCTGTAAAAGTTCTGCCACAACAATTTCCAAGAGTTTTCTTTTGGGTACCGGCCTAACCTGGAGTAACTCTGGTAAAATGAGCGAGCTAAACAAAAACCACGACTGAGAGAGGGTCACAACTTTCGACGCACTGAAAAACTCTACCACCTTTCGTGCCACTCCTCCAAGTGACGGCCTCCATGCATGCATGCAATGAAGTAAGTAAGAATATTTCTATAGTGCACAGAAAACTAAAGAAACTAATGCACTGAATGAACTTCTGTTATCATGTAGCATATCTTTGCCAGAGCAAACAGTTCTTGTCTGATGCTTTCAAATGCATTGTGATGACTGTTTGATGTCAGACAAATGTTTTCTACCATTTATAAAACTGCTACATCAAGTTCTAGGATATGGCAGTTGTCCACCTGAAATCAAAAATACACTATTTTTACTGTACATGAACTGTTCTAATTTCCATGACTTATGTAAATTTTGCCACTGTTTTCCCATTCCACAACTTTCAAGGATTTCCAACAGGCAGTATGGTAATCGCAGTACGGTATCTTCAGAATAACTCAATAAAATGTATGATTATTGGAGAAGTATAACTACCTTGGAGTTTCAACCTTTTCCAGCAAAGCTGAGTACTGTAATGCACAGTTCTGCACAAACGGACAAATCATTGCAATTGTGAATATGATTCGTTGTTCAGTAATGACAAGTCACAGACAACACTGTATATAGAACTAGAATAGTGGAAATTAATGATAGCAAATGCCAACTGTATATGATTGACCGACTTAACACAATTTGGTCTGCAGTAGTATTATGAATCTAAACTCTGTAAGACAAACCGCTGTGACTCAATCTGTGATTATTCTCTGCTGGTGTTTAGAAATATCTGAGCTACACTCACCAGTCACACACTATATCATATAAACTGCACATTTTGTAACTTAATCATTCACTGAACCTGGATGGAAACTGTCTAACAGTGACTGACATAATGGTTTCTGTTTGAGTTGCTGTTGAGCTAATGTGGTAAAGGTTTGAAGGTCAGGACAATGGCTTGTGCACTGTCAGTACAGTGACATTATTCACCACAGACATGTGAACCATGCAGATCTGTGTCAAGCCATACTGCTGCAAGCCACAACCTGCTTCACTCAGCATCATTTCTCCACTTACATCAAATTCTAACGCACTGATCTCCCAGATTGTCTGTCGGTCTTCAACCACATTTGGTGAGGATAACAATAACGATAACAACAATTTTAATAAAGAATGCAACGGACATGCATAAATAAAAACAGTACAACATAAAAGCAGGACACAAAAAGTCAAATGAAAAGGTAACACACATGATATAAAGAGAAACTACTGAGCCTAAACAAGTACCAATTAACAAAGAACCTTTTAAACACCTTCAAACACCGATATAGAGCAATTATTCTTGATTTGCTACAGCCATTAGCCAATCACATTTTGGAATGCAAGCACATAATGTGAAGACACCCTTTGAAAATATGACAAATTTTAGCAGTTTATTCCAGTTAACATCATCAGGGCACTTTAAAAAAATTGGCACAGCAAAATTTCTTCCAGTTACATAGCTCTACTGTGTGGGACAGTATTGCGAAAATCCATTAATATGCACCGAAGAACGTAAGTTGAAAGATAAGATATAAGAAATACGTGTAACATAGAATACGACAGATTCCATTTGTAAACTGAGCATGCAATTATATAAACAGTATGCGTAAACAATCAATACATCACATTAAACAACGAAACATACTTTCTGTGAAAACCAGTCATCAGGACGTCCTGCATTTCCAAATGGTCTAATTGCTCTGCTGACAGAAACCCTAAGAAAAATAATTAAAAAAAACAAACAACAAAACCCTAAGACTAAGAGTAATAATAAGTAAACAGCAACCATGTAAGCATTCTGTCTGTCATTGTTTTGTTATTGCTACCATAAAAATCTCCCATAAAACACACAAAAATATTGTGTACTACATAAATGAGATGTTTTTCGGTCCTAGCATAAATCATGGATGACACAGAAAACAGTAATTAAGCAGCTGTCAAATGACTGCAATTATGAGATGCTGCAGTCATTTGCTTTGATGCAGCTGACAAAACAACTGAGATGGTGCTGCACATGGAGGTAAAGTCAAGGTCAAGGTCAAGGTACTTGCTATAGCGCTGCTTACAGGAGTCAGACTTGTGTCCAGAAGTGCTTTAGAATATCGGAAGTGGCAGCTGATCAGCATGAGCTAATGACACCGTGGCATGTCATGCAGTCATGCACTGCCCATGCTAATGAACAATTGGACCCACGGTGCAGCACAGACATACCACCGCCCAATCAACCACACTAGGCCTTCGCCCTATAACGCGTAAGCTACTACTCAATTTCCCATCGCGCAGAGGAGGCTGAGTCGACCTGATCACACAGTAGATTTGCAACTTGCTCACGGTTGCTTGCAAATGATGCAAGTGAGATTTGACCGCAACCTGAAAGTTACGAGTTCAATACTCTAGCCACTAGACCACTTCCACATTCAAGGAGGCTGAATTAGTGAAGTAGGGTTAATCATGATTCTAATCAATAAGAAGCAGCAATACAAAAAAATTTATATCAAGTTTACAAAAAGCAGTACATAAATTCGACAAAGAAAAATACTTAGCTAAAGCTCAAAAGTGCATCACAAGTTCCCACTGATGTACCAAAAGTACCAAATGCAGT
>Ga0209679_1001408_pt1 | contig 10302 bp, 8 predicted proteins | sample WorMetHEROISLAND_4_FD_187408 | JGI IMG/M metagenome (GOLD analysis project Ga0209679, IMG submission 187408) | Marine gutless worms symbiont microbial communities from Max Planck institute for Marine Microbiology, Germany - Olavius sp. 2 HERON... ...
TGATTTTTCAAACCGTGAGCGGCGACCATGCTTCTCCCTCGTCATTAGTAAGAGGTCAATGATGCTGCCAACCAGCTTCAGGCACGCATACGCTCGGGTGCGGCGGACACAGACGGGGAGGAAGCTGCATGAAAAGTGTCACTTTTCACTACAGTCTACAACATGCGCCACGAGTTAGCGATTAGCGGAGGGGAAGGCAGCTTCAGCAGGAACACGAGGAGGGGAGGGGTAATCAAGTGCGGCGGCGGGTGACGGGCGCCCGCAAAGAACAAAGACGTCGCATCTCATTCAAACAGACGATTATGTGACAATGACGCTTCAATGCCCACGTTGTATAATTGTACCGGTTAACCGTTAAGATCCCTATTCCACAACAGTTTTATTACCGCGCGATCGTCCGCATCTACCGTAAGTTCCGTCACCGCTACCGCGGTACTACCGCGAATGCTGTCCCCATCCCCACGGTATTACCGTGAATATTGTCCCCAACCCCGCTGTTACCGCGGTGACCGTCATAAAGTCTAACCCCATTACCGCGGTACTACCGCGGTTACCGCGGTAATACCGTCATCCCCATCCCCATGCAGCTCTCTAGTTTGAATGGTAATGTTGTTGAGTTTGTGCTATCTTAGTGTCATGGAGGGCTTTCGCTTTAGAAAGCTGGAGAGTGGTGGTGATGATGCACTCTTCACAGACCACACACCGAGTGCTAATACTGAGAGAGGCAACCTGGATGATGTTGACATTATAATCCGTGACACTAATGCCGTCAATGCTGCTACAGCAGTTAGACGTCCTCTCTCACATGCTGATCAAACTGGTGAGTTTGTAAGCCTGAAATATAGATTTTAAGTATAGATTTATTATCTATCTTTTGTCTCCATCGATACCATTTTGGCGTTTCTTTCACTTTTTCGCAACAGGCTGAAAACTCACTCCCATAAGTACTTTCCATCGTAGACCACTAGTATTTACTGGACTACTTCCATAGACTTTGGGACATTTTTAGATCCTTTTGTGTTAATTAGTTATAGTATTTTAAATTTTTTCTCATTTATTGTCTGCTTTGGCTATGTGTGATAGATAATCAGTTTTGGTGTATATTGTGTCAACTTATTGAGTGTATATTATGCATAATGGTCATGTCATATTGTGTTGTATTGTATTGCATCTTTTATATGCGCATGCACACATACACACAGACACCATTTTAACGGCTATTTTTCAGGTGAAACTGGGTAAGCCAGTTGCCCCCTCGGTTGCGTTGACAGGCAGGTGGGGTTGCATAAGGTACTACAGCCTGTACCCCACCCACTAATATCGACTACCATGGTCATGGTCAAGCCATGCCTCCAAGTGGGTTTGGTGCAAAGGTTTTACTCTCCAGATACCCTTCCTGTTGCCCAACCAACAGCATCAAAGCACTGAAGGCAACATTGTATTGTATCACAGTTTTATTTAATACTTTCTATCGGTAGGTTACAGCAGCTGCTCTAGCATTATGTCACCTGACGTAGGTGGACTGTGGCCAGTAAGCAGGTGTGTGGAGGTGATTAACTAACGTTTTCAGAAGGTGTCTGTGTGTGATGAATACTTCTCTGGCATTACTCCAGGTTGGCTGGGAATCTGTGCCGATTTCTGTAGCGGAATTTTTAAAGGCAGCATGGTCTTCTAGTCCTCCAGCCAATGCAGAGCACAAGAACTGCAGAAATTATGGATTATCAGAAAGATGGTGTAATTCAGACAGGTGTAATTCAGTAATTAAAGACAGTACACCATATGGTCTAGAAAAAGTAAGCAACTGTATTTTGTTATTTAAGAACTTCATCAAATATTGACTGATTTTAGAAATTCTTTTGCTGTTGTGCTTAGCAGTACATTTTTAATGCAACAATTTTATTAAATATCTCAAATTATTTCAAATTTGTACTACACTTCCTTGTAAATATTAGTATTCACAAGCTGACAATATTTCACAATGTAGTTTAGTGACCAGGGCTGGAAAAAAACCTAGGTTTTTAAAGAAATTTTTTTAGGTTTTTAGGTTTTTTAAGGTTTTTTAGGTTTTTTAGGTTTTAATGTGCGAGGACTGGACACAGAATTGCGACACAGAAAGACATCCACCTGAACACCGTATCTTAGAGACAAATCGATTGAGGGAACAACGTCATTAAAGTATGGTTAAACTCGATATGATTCAAATTGTTGAGTTCTAACTTCTGAACTTTTAATATGTGATTGAGAAAACTATTACTATTTTTAGAAACAAAAGCCTAAAAAACCTAAAATTTGGACTTTTGGGGTTTTTTGGGTTTTTTTTAAAAACCTAAAAAACCTAGGTTTTTTAAAAGCGACTTCTACAGCCCTGTTAGTGACGCATTTGAGGCATGGTGGGATCTGCAATAATCTCTTTATTGCAAATTCATTATTGAGTATGATAGTGAAATAATTTTAAAATTTGGCCAAAACTCGATGAAGTTATGACAAAAAATGCAAAAATTATGCATTAAAACTTTGCAGTGTGATGCAAAATTTTGTCCATAATGTGCATTGTATGTGTTAGAACTGAGCAACGAGCAGTCGGTGACTTATAGTGCAGAAGATGCCATTGAACGACTGGGATTTGGTTGTTTTCAGTCGAAAGTTATACTGTTTACTTGCGTATTTACGGTATGGCTTCTAGTCTACTGCAGTTTCATGATGTCATAAAATTACTGAAGTATTTTTGTCTGTGTCTGCTTTTTGTGATTCTGTCAGTAGTGCATAGAGTCAAATTCTGCTTAATGCATTTTTTAGAATTTTTTACACGTTTATTTATTGTACTGTGTTTCAAAAATAAGTCACGTTTGCTTGAGATAAAATAATAGTAATTACAGCTATCGAATTAATGCGTTAATTAATGTGTTAACACGTTAAAGAATTAATTGGGATTAAAAAAATTAATGTCGTTAAAAAAATTAACGCACATACATAGGCCTAAATTCTATGAAGCAGAAGTTCCAATATGCAATTGAACTGTGGTTATTTGACGATAGAATAATATTCAATTAATCAATTAGTGCGCGATTAAAATAATTAAGCGTGCGATTAACGCGATTAAAAAAATTAATCGCTCGACAGCTGTAATAGTAATGACAACAATAGCCAAAGTAATTTGGCAATAGGCGGCATCACTCAGAACTGAGGTTCTGACCCCAATTCTCTGCTTCCGTTGGGAGACCGGACCTGCCTAATACAATATTAGTTGGGTCCACATAAGTGTCCCTGCCAAATGGCATCTCATTTTCATATTTTGTGACACTATCCCACCAAGTCTTCCAAGGACACCTGCTGTGTCTAGTTTGTTCTTCTTCGTCACTTATGCAAAGAAACCTATAATTTGGATTACTGCATTCAGAGTTTGATGCAAATTTATCATTAAGTTTATTGCTAAAATTCTTCAGAATTGTAGATTTGTTTGTGTGGTGTTTTTTCTTGGTAGGCAGCAGATGCACTTGAAATGATGTTGTTGTCCGTTTTGTCGCCAGCAGTGAGGTGTGAATGGAAACTGCAGGACTACCAAGTTGCCATGATTAGTACGGTATGCAGTTTTGTGGTATTACAGACATTTATTTTCAATGCTCTGATGCTGTTTGTTGGACACAGGAAAGATATCCGGCCTGTAAAAAGTCCTTCTTCAGCAGTTTCTATCTGTTCACTCTCTGGCAAGTTGGCCTTACCGGCTTACCCGGAAGAACTCTGGATAAATTGGTCAGTTGAATAATAGTGAACCCACTTACGATTGCAAGCGATAATCCACGAGTTGCAGAATCAATTACAATAAGCAATTGATCGTAACCTTATGTCGCCAGAAACTAGAGTCCATGCTGAACATTTTGCCGCTGACAGTATGAGTCTGCCATTATTATTTTTAATGCAACTGCATTCAAATAACCTACGCAAAAATTCTAGATGTATCTTCATTCAAATTCTTGTATTTTGAAACAGAGTGCCTAATGGCCGTTCAAGATCATCCAAGGTCGTTGATTTTGGCACCATATATGCTTCCTATTAAGTAAGTAAGTGGTGTTTACCGAAAAGCTAGCTGAACTAGCTTAATCTGGGCACTTTACCCAGTTGACATCGCCAAAGACTACTAAAGCTGTTTGTAGTTAGTCGTAAGTAGTAACCTTGGTACTCCTATCTTGCTTCGTTTCAGATATTGCAGGTTATCTGCTGAGAACAGCTACCGTACCCCTATTCGACTGGTAATTTGGGGTGTTCCCCTTGGACTAGATGCCGACGTTGGGGCTTCCAGGAGCGAAGCCCTATGCTAATTATGCGTATAACTATTTTCGAAGAAACTTAACTTATATGACCACACTACCTCAACGTTACAGACGGACAGACAGACAGACGGACGACTTACTGTAGCAATACATCGTGCATCGTGTGCTGAAAAATGAAAGTAGAATGTATTTCTTCTTTAATAAATGTGTATACTCTATAAAGATACAAAATATGTTGAGCTTCTAACGTACAGTCTGTCAGCAGGGAGAGTTTAAATGTCAATTGAAATGGTAAACTCAAAGCACTATAACTGGATATATGGACTGTAACTAATTAGGCTCGTAACCTGTTACATGGAGACAGACAGACCATACTACAGTAAGGTGTGTCACAATGGGCACAATCGCTTTCAGCGTTGCCACCTAATAGTGGTCGATAAAACGGAATTTGACTGATCTGATGCCATTTTAGCATACTTCTGTACTGTGCTACAGATTGTTTTCGTTGGAATGTTGATTGGTTCAAATGTTTGGGGCTCGTTCTCAGACAAATTCGGCAGACGACCGGTGAGTGAACGTGTAGTACTGTTACTGGTGTGAAGTAAAAACCAACATCTGCTGTTCTGAAGTGAATGTCTGATTTTGTGTCAGTAACATCTTGTGAAAAGTATTGCCAGTAAGTTGTCACTTAGTGTTAGGTATATTTACTGTTTTTGGGGGGATAGAAACAAAACCTATCAGGTCTATTCTCATATGGCTGTTATAGAAGACACACAGAGCACTAATGGATGGTGTATGAATGATGCTGCATTTTATTTTAACAAAATTTTTAACTTTTTATGTAACTTTTTTATGTAACTTTTGTGTTGACGTTTTTCACAGTCAAATAATTATAATTTCGTGACTGGATTGTGTTAAAATTTAAATTTCTGCAACATAAATAGTTCAGCATGCTGCAACAATGCTGTAATGCAAATTCCTCAACTCCTAGTTGTGCAAATTTACTGTTTCTCACGTCCTTTGATTCTGTTGGTTGGGCGACAGGAAGGGCATCCGGCCTGTAAAAAACCTGCCGCAGTAGTGCCGAAAGGTTCTGCTTTGAGGATCCTGCTTAACCCGGAGTAACTTCAGAAAATTAGGCCGACCAAACATTTTTAAATATCCAACTAGAGAGCACTCGGTACTAGAGTGCATACCTCCGCCAAGGATTGTCATGTTTTACTCATGGCTTTCGTTAGGAATCCCAACAGTAAATAAGTAATTACCTGGATACAAAGATCGCGATCCAGATTCAGGAACCGTGGATAGGGATCGTGATCCACGTAATGATCCGGATTGCCACCAAAGTCTGATTTGTCCTGGACCACGCCACACCTCTCCAAAAAATTTCATCACAATCCATTCGTAACTTTTTGAGATATTTTGCAAGCAGATGCAGACCGCTACGAAAGCATGACCTCCTCGACGGAGGTAAATTTGTCACCTTTAACTGTTGTAGACGCTCATTATAGCAGCCTGCTGGATCGGGTATTACGGCATATTAACATCACAGAGTCCAAACTATACGTGGATAGTCTTCCTACGAGGTCTAGTCGGCTTTGGATTTGGCGGAGGCGTTCAGTCGTGAGTCATTTATTGGTTGCAACTAGCCTGTTATCGTTTTTTCTGGTTTAGTTTATTTTTAAAAATATAGAACTTTTGGATTATAATAGTGCATTAAGCCGATGATGCATACACTGCACGCCGCCCAAAAGGCCCACTTATCTGGAGATCGGGAAATTTGTGACTTTTTAACACGAGTAAATCTTTGGTTTTTAAATATTGGCTAAAATTTGACTTGCAGTATCATCGACCGTTGAAATGATCTGTCTGTCTATCACAGCCTACTCGTGATTATTGTTTGCTCTAGATGGTTATAGTCCGTTGAATATGACGGTATAAAACAACAAAATACAAACAGACTACACTTTTGTTAACTTATTTAAGGTTCACGCTGATGAGCGAGTATCTACCATTGAAGTACAGAGCAAAACTGCTGACGCTCGCCGGGGTAAGTTTGTGAGTTTCAATAATTTCTAAAAGCTTCAAGTGTTCGTTTTAGTGCATTCGATATCTGATGTGCGCAGTTTTCATGCGTCTTGTAGTTTAGTGATTCGTCATTGAGGGAGTGAGTGAGTGAGCAGAGTTTAACGCCCCACCCGACACAGTATAGGTCATTTCAGAGACGGTCTTCACAGCCAGTCACTTGACTGATACTGACAAAAAAGCAGTACAGGAAAATAAACATACAGAAACTCAATACAAACACAGTACAGGAAAATAAACATGCAAAAACTAAATACAAATCAAACAAAGCAGACAACTTAAAACACAGCAAAACAAAACCACCCTGGTTCAGTCGCCTCTTACGACACTCGGCCAGGAAACGAGGTGGGCTTATTTTACAATGATACACATGGGCCCCGAAACCCACACAGGGCAGAGGGAGTAAGTAAGCCGTATTGTACTTCTGCTGCTGCTTATGTGTGCGTTGTCCCATGTTATGTGTCGGATCGGTTGTTAATAATAAAAAACAAAATTGTTTTCGGCCTTGTTGTTGTAAATACAAAAGATTTCTTCAAATTTTCTACTGTAACACAAGCTAGAGGCTACAGGTACAAGTTGTTCAAGAAATCAAATAGCCAAAATATTCGCACCACTTTTTTCCTGTGAGCGTGTCATATATGGAACAAACTCCCTGCCGATATGGATTTTTCTTCACTAAGTTAATTTAAATGCATTATTGCCTCTATGGACTTCTGTGATTACCTTCAGTGTTTCTAGTTTAGATGTCAGTTATTTGCTACAGAAACAACCATTGTTTTACCTTATCGTTATCATGTTTTTATTGTATTTACGTATTACGTATACCTTTGCATGTCGATTTTTTAGCTGTAAGAACTTCATAGCATTGTCTGTCCTGCTTGTGTATTGTCATATTTGTCATATCATCTGTATATTATGAGAAAACAAAATGATGATGATGATGATGATATATCCTGAGATTGTGGTCTTCAAACCAGTCTTGAGAGAAAAATTGCGGTCTTGCTGTCGGTCTTGGTCTTGAAGAAATTGGTCTTGGTCTTGGTGCTTCACCTGCACTGTTGGACGCAGTGATTTAACTTACAAATACTGGAATCATTGGCTTTGGTCTCAATCATGATCTCAAGTATTTGGTCTTGCACTCTTAGACGCAATGATTATACTTACAAATACCGGAATCACCAGCCTTGGTCTCGGTCATGATGTCAAGTTTTTGTTCTTATCTTGGTCTCGACCACTGCGGTCTTAGTCTTGAGATTTAGGTCGCGTTTTGAATATGTTGAGTGATCGTTCATTAATACGTAGAGTGACAGATAGATCAGTTGATCAGTTGTTCGAGATTGGGAGCTGTTTCTGAATTTATAAAAGTTTCAAGTTTATAAAAGTTCATATCTTGTCGTTTAGATATTTGATGTCCCGTGACTGGTTTTTCGCACGGCCAAACTAAGTGAATATTGTACTCGAATTTACTCTTTCTCCAATGCTTTGAGTCTGTTGTTTGGTTGACTCAAGTCCTCAGCTCAAAGCCAGAGACTCTGAATTCGTTCTAAAGAACAGCTCCACACCAATGACAAAAACACTTCGACTTTTGAGAGCAGCTTTTTCTAATCATGATTCTGTGACACTATACAGCTTTTCAGGCTCCAAAGTAACTAGAACAGTAGGCACTTTTTCGAGTGAAGACTATTTTATTCCATTTATATATAACGGAACTGTTTTTTTTGCACAGTTAGTATGGGCCCTTGGCTCGTCGTTTGAAATCCTCATGGCTTACCTGATCATTCCACGCGCTGGCTGGAGAATATTGGTACTGGTGTCAGCACTGCCAATGGTTTTAACTTTCTTTGGTTCCCTGGTATGTACTAAGCTGTTTTTGTGAAGAAAATATTTTACTTATTTATGGTGAGACACTGCATGCAAGCGCAATGTATGCTACAGCAATCCTTGTATGTCCGACTGTCCGCTGCACTTGTGATCTTGTGCTTATATGGAGGGAGTGAAAAATTTCATTAACGTTTTATACCTCAAATACTGACATTGTTCGAAACTGCAAATAAGGACTGTCTGCAATGTCAACAGTAATTTCTAATTTCTAAAAGTTTCAAGGTTGTTTTTCGATGAATTCTTTCACTTTTATATTGTAGACAAAGTCTGGTGTGCAGTGTCATCAGCAGCTTAAGACGGTTGCATTGTGTTGCTAACACATCTTGTGTGACAAAAGAGTGATCTGTGTCATAACAGCCGAACAGAAATTTGTTTCGTAATGAAGATTACCTTTGACATACCTTTGTGCTGTAGGGGGTTACCGTCTTCCAAAAAATACCATGTAGTCCTAACCTGTAATCTTATTCCAAACAGTGCATTCTTTTCTTACACTACATGTGTTAGCAACCCAACGCAGCCGTCTTAAGCTGCTGATGACACCGTGCACCGGACTTCGTTTACATCAGCTTTTGTTGTAGACAATTTTTAATTGCAGTTTTGAAGTATATTAGTATTTCAGTTATAGAACATTAAAGAAATTTTTTAGTCCGGCCATATAAGCACAAGTTTTTAAACGTGACTGTTCACTGACGTGACTGTTGTTTATCTGTTCTAGATAAGTTTTATTTCAGTGCTGAGGCTGTTGTCTTGCAGTACTGGGTAATTCACTGAAACTAACTGGTTAGATTCCTAATTAATTACAAAATATGCCAGTTGTAATTCTAATTAATTCAGAATATTTTTAGCTAATTCCGGTTCTAATTACTTAGCAAATGTGCCGGTTGTAATTGGTGCTTTTATTTGGTGGAATAATTGTTTTATTGATCAGAAACACAAAAGCCAATTACGCACTGTGTCTAGTGTTTCACTGTTTTTACACTTTTTACAGACCTTTATTATTTCATAAGCTAGAAAACGTAATATACTGTGAAACGCCAGCGGCGGAGACTTGGTCCAGGGTTTGGAGGGGATGGGCTCGGCACTTTTTGCCGTCCCCCAAATTCTGAAATTTGGGTGCGGGGGACGGCGGGGGACTCACTGTCTCTTGGAACGCAGCGTAGGACACTGTACATGGTACCATATACTTAAACCTACCAGCAAAGTGCATGGGTATAGCTGTACAATTGCATATTTTGTTAGTCTTTGATTTGAATTCTGTAGAAATAGTAGGTACTGTAGATCATCAGCGTCACCCGTAAGCTGCTGAGTGCGGGTGTGTCCACTTGCCCAGTAAGCAGCTGGAATGTCTGACAGCTACATGCAGTTGCTGCAGCCTCCGGATAATAGGCCTCTGTTGCTTGTAGCGTAGATTGATAATTCGAATTTGTCGAATTTATTTTTTTTAAATTCACTAATTTTTACATATTTTAAAATGCCACAGAATTTTAAAAATTAAATTCTCTGTGATGAGTTATAACACGAAATTGGAAAACTTCCTGGACTTGCAAACCTACAAACAAAATTAAAACCAGAAGAAGCAGTGTATTGCCTAGAGTGTTGTCTAACAAACTGCACTGCCATTACAAATGTCAACTCAAAACTATGTTGTGTTCAATTGGTTTTGTGTGACTTCGAAAAGTTCTGGTTACTGGGATGTGCAAAAACGAATTTTAAGGAATTTTAAAAATTTGCTTAAATTCGTGAATTTTTACGAATTTTAAAATGGTAAGTTCTTAAATTCTTAATCTATGGCTTGTACGTCGGTCACTCACGGTCACTTTTGTCTCATCTTCTTTTTTCTCTTTCTCATTCTCTTTTACTGTGGCAATTTGCAACGACATTTTCTAAATATTGGGGGGGATAAAAGCACCTCCGTCCCCTCCACCTAATTATTTGGAGGTAGAAGATAGCGAAAAGGCTGCATTGTTTAATGCTTATTTTGCTGCAGTTGGAACTGTTGATGATGGCAGAGTGCCTGTTTGTGATCCAGTAGTGAGTAGTACTTGTGTTATTGAAAATGTGGTATTCA
>Ga0209679_1001409_pt1 | contig 10299 bp, 9 predicted proteins | sample WorMetHEROISLAND_4_FD_187408 | JGI IMG/M metagenome (GOLD analysis project Ga0209679, IMG submission 187408) | Marine gutless worms symbiont microbial communities from Max Planck institute for Marine Microbiology, Germany - Olavius sp. 2 HERON... ...
TCAGACGCTCCGACCACATCAGTGATGCGCTAGTATGCCTACATTGGCTGCGGGTCCCGGAGCGAGTAGAATATAAGATCGCCGTGCTGACCTACAAAGTTCTCTGTGGCACTGCACCACGTTATCTGGGACCACTCAACCGCGTTGCCGATGTATCTGGTCGACGTTCTCTCCGCTCCTCTGGCACCAACCGTCTCACCCTTCAGAGTTTCAACCGTCGGCAGCCGAGCTTTTCCGGTTGCCGCCGCCAAGATCTGGAACGCACTGCCGGACAGTCTCGTCTCAATAACGTCATTACAGTCTTTTCGGCGCCATTTTAAGACATTTTTGTTTCAGCGATCTTTCTGTTAGCACTACAGTGGACCTAGCAGTAGTTTGTATTACTTAGGCCACTATAAAAATGAACTGATTAACTGAACTGATTAAATTATGGGGGTTATCACTGCTAATGATGTCATCAACAACGGGACAACCCTGATAGAAACCTTTCATATTGAAAGACACAATTTTAACCGGCAACTTATTTAAACAATTATTGGACGCCATCAGTTAAATTATTATACTCTGCCAAGATAGTGTTGTCTTGATCCGTCGTATCTGACAGAGCTGGGGACTGAAGAGACTAGACGGCGGCGTCAGCATCAGCAACCGGCGGAGCTGCTGCGTCGATGGACGTTACAGGCGTGGTCGGTAGTTCAGCTTGCTGGTTGGCATCATCCGCGGCGGCTTGGTCGGTCTAGTTTCGATTCCACGCACAGAGCGCGCAGCGTTGTCAACAATGACGGACGGAGCAGTAGTATGGGCTGACTTGTAGCGCACCTGTAGTTCACGAACGTCACGTGAAACATCGGACAACACCGCACCATACTCGGCCATCTTCTCCTTCAAAGTATCCAATATTCTCACGATAGTATTCAGATCTCCTTCATACAGATGCAATGAAGGCATCGTATCAGGACCATCTGAAACGTACCTCGGTATCATGTCGAGCAACTTCTGCTCATCTAGGCAATGAAATATCGCCAGAAATCATCAGTTTCACGCACTAGACGATTCTCGCTATCACGCCTCAACGGGATATGCGGAAACTTTACCGAAGCTCTCAACTGTTCGGTATCACGCAACAAATCACTCTTTGCAGCCGCTAAGTCCTCAACATTATAGAAATCAACAAAGCAGTTTTTAACTGCTTGACTGATGTTTTACCGTACTTATTTCTAATAAAACACAACACGTCATTCAATACAACTGAACATGCCGCCATCTTGCAGCTCGCCAATGATAATGATAACGACCCGTTGCTAGATTGTATCAGCACAAAGAATGATGCTTGGTGTGATACAAAAAGTATGTAACTGTGTACACAGGTACTGAAACCAGGCACAAGGGGCTTTCATCAAAGAAATTTTCAAACACTATCCATAAAACAATTTAATATAATATATAGCGAACATAAGACAGAGAAGGACGAGTTCTTGTTGCTGGTGAGTACAAAAACAGGCTGTTGGTGATAGATGAGTCACTGTCCAGTGCTCATGAGATGTGTGTAAGTGTTGACAGAGATCTGAAAGTTTGTCAGCCTACATTAACAGTTGTTGGTGATAGATGAGTCACTGTCCAGTGCTCATGAGATATCTGCATCTTGAGCATCTCTTCCACGTCTTGCGCGACATATATAAGATTCACATTTTTTTTAAAATTGATCAACATGCATAACAAAGGCTGATTGATTTTGCGGCTTCTCTCTTGATTAAATAGTTAGGCCTATGCGGCGCATCATTGCCTGACGGAAGTGGAAGCTACATCCTTTTACTCTCACCTCAGGAAATATGAGCAGATGAAAATTTCAAAATACACAAACACGCAAACGGAAATGGATTTGAATAAAGTAAACTGAAACTCAAAACATGTTAAATTATTCACTTTTGTGATGGGTCTGCTAATGCCTGTAAAAATATCCGGATTTAGTTGTGGTTGAATTCCGAACTGGCTGAAAAGCCAGATGAAGTCGTTGTTGTGCTGCATCAACTATAGTGGTTTGGTCTTTCAGCGACGGACAAACGCACTTGTGTAATCACAGCTTGTAAAAGCATGTAAAGCTGGAAGACTGGAACACATCTCTGGACCAGTGGAGGCAACAACAGACTGAATATCTACAAGCCTTCTTTTGTTTCCGGTACCACTGTCAAAGAGCAGTGGCAGCTAAATTTTGTTGGCATGTGACATTATCAGAACCATAACGTTAGTGTTTGGAGACCGAACAACTATAGTTGAGTCTGCTGGAGCAGTTTCTGCAACAAACAGGCAATGCAGTATTATTCGTGTATCTGCATCGGACTGCAAACAGACAATGTCCGTAGCAGTAGTTGTAACACCATCATCACTGGTCAGACAGATGCATTCTGTCTCACACACCGTCAAGGTGGCTTGCATAGTTGTGAGACTGCCATTCACACAGCAACAGACGAATAAGCTGCTGCTTGTTGTTTGTTGCACATAAATGACTTGAAGTCATTGGCAATTTGGTCAGATGGCGCTGATATCTGCATGTCAAAACATTAGCTTACCACGCATGTGTGCTCACAAAATATACATGTTAGTAACTCAAAAACAACTACTCAAAGCCCCCAGAAGCTGGAAACTTGCTGAATATTTGACTGAACAAAATACAAAAATTCAACAAAGCAAAAATTAATGCAGTTTTAATAGCGTGCTTGTTACCAAGGCCGTCAATCCAGGGGGAGGGGGGAGGGCAGGGGGACGTGTCCCCCCAAAGTTTGTGTTGGGGGGACACCAGTTGCATTGTCCCCCCAAAGTTGAGTGACAACACCTGGGTCAAATTCGACAGTATATCATCTATTCAGGGCATATAATGACGATCTGTAAGAAGAGCCCGATTAAGGGGGGTCGGATCGATGCAGACGCGCAGATCCAACGTAGCCCTGGCCGTGACAAGAAGGGATGAAATCCAAGGCTTCGGCTCGCTCACTCGAACTATAATGTCACTAGCTTCTAGGTGTTGCATCTCTTTTGCCACACAATCGCGTATCGGTATGGGCAATTTCCGGAGGGGCATTCGCACAGGTTGCACCGACGTATCAACCTTCAAACTGACCTTCCCTTCTACTCTGCCATAAACGTCAAATAATACATCGGCATAATCTTGTTTGACGTCGACCATGGTTAGTGGCTTAGTTGCGGCGGCAGCAGCAGCAATATGCAGCAGCAATATCGACCGCACAAATGTTATCGTAGTTAGGCTACAGGCTACATAACAAGAATGACGTTTTTGGTCAAAATTAATTCCTTTTTCAGATGTCTGATCGACGATATGGAATGTCCGTTTTCCAGTTCGGGAATACAATTTTAAAGGGAGGGGCAGAAGGTGTGTTCTTGGCACTTGTCACTCAGCCAATCAGTTGGAGTTCATCCTTTTCATCCTAGGTAGCATAATAACTCCGAAACCACACAAGCAGAAGCCGTGACATATCAGATTCAGCGGTGGGCGTTTCTCTTGTAAAGATATCACTCGTAACAGTAACTAGTAAGAAGCAGCAATAATAATATTGAGAAAAGCATTTCGTACGTGTCGTTTCGTCAAAGTTTGAAAATGATTCGCACGGTCAAAAGCCTTTCATGCATCAACTGATGCAAGATGAATGTTACTTCCTGTCATTAAATACTCAGTTACATTGCATAACACAAAAATTGCACCATTGCAACCAAGATCTTTCTTAAAACCAAATTGTCTGTCATGCACTTTTAAGAACATAATTCATAATTAAAACAGATTCAAAAACCTTAGAGATAACGGGACTAAGTGTTATTGGTCCGTAATTCTCAACAGGTGATAAGTCACCATATTTATCCTTTACAAGTAGGACAGTAATGCCTGTGCCAAAACAAATAAGTACATAAGCATGCAAACGCATCATATGGAATAAAAGTTTCAAGTGTACAGTAAGGCAATAAGTGTACAATATGCTCAGCTACAATGTTGTCAGCACCAGCTGCCTTTCCCCTTTTTTTAAATTTCTGACAACACTTTCAATATCTTCAATAGACACCATTGTATCAATACTTGTGTTACCTACGTAATGCAAATACATCTCATTTTTTCTCATTAAACTGACAAACCTTTTTTTACTTCATTAGCTGAGTTAGTATTAATATTTGAATAATGTTCACAAAATGCATTAGCTATATCTGATGCATGCTTTCTGACGTCCAGTAATACTACTATTTGCAGTATTTAGACGTCTATAGTATTTAGCATAGAGTATTGGCAACAGAAACGTCAGTTAACTGAAAGTTTTGTTGCCAAGTCGTTTGACTGCACCTGGGGTAGTACCCTTGTGTCCCATGCAATATTGTTTGATTAAAAGGCAGATGTACTTAAAGCATTCTTCACAGAGAAGATCCAGACGACTGAGTACCACGCCTCCATGGCTGTACAGAACAGTTTAGAGTTGACGGTCAGTAGCTGCTGGCCGTCAAGCTGGAGGTGGTAGTTGTCGCCTTCAAGCACACTTGGCACGGACTCATGATATCCTGAAGCAACACAAGACACGAAACTCATAATAATCAGATGACATAGTTTCAGAATCACTGAAAATAGGATAATTGTCATCATTGTCGGCTGAATCAACTGTTGGGCTTAACTCATGGTCACTGATACGCTGGTCTTCAAACACTGACTCCGAGTCGTGTTCATCAGACTGAACTACTGCTGTACTTCGGTGTACTGTGTTATTATTCAGTACAAACTCTGTACATGTACAGAATGTAAGGATGTGTTCCAATATATCAGTGAAACCACTTGACAGATCTACTTCACCCAGTTCTCAGTTCTAAGACTTATTCACTCTGATAAACTCAGCCTCAAAACACTGTATACACTATCCGTTCAATTTGCACAGTGTTAAGCACCCAGCTTTGCAGAGTTGCACAAAATAAATCAGAAAGAGTTTTGTGACGTACATTCCGCTCCAGCCAGACTCATCAAGTGTACACGCAGCGAGCACTACAAACATTTAACTCAACCAACTAGAATGAAAGTCAAAACCCCAAAATTTCCTCCAAAATTTTATTACCCGTTGACAATGTTTAAATGAACAAAACGTCTGTGATGGTTTGAAATGCATGCTGACATATTTCTTTGCAGTTAGTGACTCCCAGGTATTGTTCGGGGTTTGCTTTCAACCCACAACAATTTACAGACTACTTGCAGTCAATGCATCAGTGATGGGCTGAGGGGTCTCGTGCATGGGATAAATATCTGGGCAGACAACAAAATAAATGACACTACACAAGAAGAGAGGGGGACAACAAACATGACTGGACAATTCTAGAGCAAAGCAATTTGTGGCCTGGAGAACCTGCAGAAAAAACAAGTCATGATTTTGTCACTTCTGGCAATGGTGAATTGAATGTTTGTTAAGCACTGTGGACAACAAAGGAGGATGGTCCAAGCAACAATTCAGTCACACAGAGATGGAATCGGGTCAGGATTTTTGACCCGGGACCCGACCCGACGGCTTTTGACCCAGTGTGAGAGCCACTCGGTGAGTAGGTAAAGATCTTTATTGTTATATTTATTATAACGACATGCTACGCATTCTCACGTTCACAGCGCGACTGAACACTGGCGCGACGACCGTTACAAGCGCTCAGTTCTGATGCCAGTGTTCCAGTACACGATAAGCGTGTTATTATATACATTTCTTGCAAACAAAGCTCATGTGACGAGGGTCCACGAGGGTCGTCCCTAAGTCGTCCCGGATGCTGTCACTGGTAATTTACTATGGCCATGTGCAACAAAGACAATGCATCTAGGTTGACCCCTATGACCACGCCACGATACACAGCTCAGTGCGGTAGCTTTCCAGGTTAATAGTATGATCAGCAAAGGCTCAGGTATAATGTAGGCCTACATGTATATTCATGCCACACTCATAGTACACCTCGGTTCTATACGGTAAATTTCCAAGTAGGTCGACGCGGCCTACTTCCAGCCCCAACAGGAGAATCACCGTGTCAACTACAGCCATACCAAAATTGTTAGTACCCTGATCGAGTCCAATGTGTCTCTCAGTCAAAACTGGTGTCAGAAACATCTGAAACTGATGGTCAGCAAAGACAACCTCAAAATCTGAACCGCACACCTGTTGTTAACGCTGTTTTTCTCTCCAACTAGAGAAATCATCCTCAGTATGGTATGACGAGTCCTTTCTTGATGGTGTTGCACATGAACTACCAGTGCCAGAATAAACCGGATTCAGTTTTCGCTTTTTACCCGCGCGACGCTATGCTAGCGCGGGTCTTTGCGACAGCGACGTGTCCGTCCGTCCGTCTGTCCGTCTGTCTGTCACACGCCGGTATTGTGCCTAGCAGAGCGAAAGCAGGATCGTGAAATGTACACCATCTGATAGCTAGCCCCATGACTCTAGTTTCTGGGAAGGTATGACTCGTCGAAAAATTCGCAAGGGGTCACCCCAAAAAAGGTGCCAAATGAGGGGGTTTGGGTTTTTCCGACGATTTTCAACCAATATGTCGCCATATCTCGAAAACGGTGCATTTTAGACATAAAGTTACTATGGGGCAGTAGTGTGCATCAAAAAACACAAAATTTTAAAAAGTTTTTTCAGAAGTGTCTGTCCCTAGTCTAAAAATGTTCCATATATTAATGTGTAGTATGTTGCAAAATATCATGATATTATCTTGTCATTTAGGTGGTCCACTGTTGACTGAAAACTTGCGTATAGGTATTGTTGTGGTATTTCGGATATAACGACAATATTGTAACATAAACAAAGTTAACAAACGTACATTTTCTTATGTTCACAGTGAATTCAAGCAGAAAAGCTCACTACAAGTATACAAGACCACAGATGCCCATCTTGTCTGTTTGTTTTATTGTTCTTTATCCAGTATACTGAGTATACATTGTTCCAGTCACTAATGCTTTTGTTTGCAAATGTTCGGCTGACGTTGTCGGTCCTGTTCAACAACTTGCAGTACATTCTGAAAGTCTTGAGCTGAGCTTGACATCACGCTCTGCACAGTCGTTGATGACGTTCAGTGCAAGAACGCTGGCTGATGATGCCATGAAAGCAGCACAACCTGGCTATGACTCAACGTCTTTCTCCAAGAAGCTGGTATCCAGCTGCAGAATGTGTATCATGTACCATGAGTCTGGTCACACCAAGTCAGCAAGTGTTGTTGATTCAGTGATATCTACTGGAAATGCTGGTTTGCCAAATCCAGTTCCAAATCGTTGCAACGGTTAATCCACTGGAGCCATAGGCTGAATGGACAACAGTTTGTCGGCCAAACCACGGCGTTCATGCATCGGCACAACACTGCTGAAGAGTGCAAGAGGTATCATTTCCGCTGTTAAGTACCACAGATGCTGTTTGAAAGCACGCAGTGCACTCTGCGCAACACTAGGACTTACTGTCTTCTACTTGAGCAGATTATGTACCAGCTGCAGGTCATGCCAACGCGCATCAACAGCCGAAGTACAGGTCGTCCAGTCCACCACTCACTGTAGAGCAGTGTGGCAAAGTTGACAAATTCTCTCACCTTAGCAACTTGCTGTGGAGTGGTAATTGTGCCCCTTGACAGCTGATCAATGTACTTCTCAAGAAGACATATTTTAACTGAGTACAGCAACTTAGCCATCCACCTGGCTTTATGCAGTGCTCCAGGTCTCTTGAAAGTGACTATGTTGTCTTTCTCAACACCGTCCAGGAAGAGGGTGCACAGTTCTGCAAATTCTCGGTAGTCATCTCTGCTCAATGACAAGTCTGACTTAGTAAGTGTCAGAACTCTAGCTCTGAAGCCTGCAAGCATGACTTTTGCTTCTTCACTGAATGGACTGGAGTCAAACTGATGTGGGTTTCAAGGACACAGTAATTTTAAAAGGCGAATATCTCCAAAGCGAGGCATTTTACAGATACAGTTACTATATAGGACGCTAATAGGAAACCGTAGGCACGCTATCAATAAGCAAGCTAGCTATACAGTTTACAACCCCACTGCTCTTACGTAAACCGTGCAAACTTTTCGCAAGCGTCGCGCGGGTTTGTCAGCGATTGCTGGGCTTTCTTGTTCACAATATGAGGAGACGGCGTTGACACAGCATGAATACCAGCTTTATCACCAATTATATCTTCATCAGTTTGAACACCTACCACTTGATCAGTTGACCAGATTTCACAGTTTTCTTCAGGTGCAGATATTTTGACTTACAAACTTCTGGTGCTACTGACTGCATCAACTGAAGAATTTGCACTGCCAGTCTCTGTATCTTTCATGATAGAACCTAAGTGTGCAGCAGCTGCTACAGCAGTTTTATCACGGTTGACTATTCTGTAGCTTCTACAGTTTCATCGCTGTGGTAAAATCCTGCAAGAGTCGTCAGTAGTTCATCCCGTGAATGACTGGAACATGGTTGACTGTAGCACTTGGAAGAGCTCTGTTTCTACCCTATGACACATTAGGTCAGCCAAGTGCCAAGTTGGCTGTCATTTCTGGTGCCTGTTGGTGCATGTTTTTCTCATGACTGTACAAGTTATGTTTTTCCAGCTTTCGACCAGATGATTTCAGAGCAACAGTGCATGTCTGTGAGCTTTCCATACGTTCACCAGTAACCGTCACAGACACTTGCTGTCATTTCTGGTGTCATTTCTGGTTTTTCTCATGACTGTACAAGTACCTTGCATCTTATGGATTTTTTCCATAACCATAGCTGGCCGTTAATACTAGTTATCAATGTTGCTGCATTTTTTCTCTAACATTACATCAGTTGCACGCTGTTGTCTTTACTGTACTGTTATGTACTTTTTGGTAAACTACAGTCAACAAAAAATGACTACGAAAAACATAATACCGTTTTCAGCGGTTGTAAATAGAAAGCATTATGAGCATGACACGTATACTACATGATCGCTGACAACTGCATGTCTCGTACAGGTAGACAGAGTTGGATCAACAGGTGTGACAGTGAACAGTGTGGTATCATGCTCGACCAAGATTATTCTTATGCGATATACACATAGTTGGAGTGTATGGTTTGACCATACATTACATGTAGGTGAACTAGCTCAAATAATAACAATGTTTTGATTATGTCATGAATATTTTAATAACCCTTAAATACAATTGAACACACCACACATCTAATCTCTACGACAGCTGGCCGACAACTGCCCACTACAACTGGTATCGTCCCTGCAACTATTTATAACTAGCAGTGCTGCCCACTCTAGCAGTCTAGCAGCATCGCTAAGCCCACTGTACACTACTGCACTACAGGAGTACACTGTATATATAAACTATCTTTCACTTAACAGCCTATTGCTAGGTCCACCACAGTATCTAGTGTGTACAAGTGGGCGTGTCTGCATCTGAAACAGATAAACATTTGGTTTGCAGAGTGTCTGTCGGAGAAGCAAAACTCACTTGAAAGCAGCGTCAGTTACAGACTCTCAAGACTGCACTAGCAGCAAGTGCTGCTGTGTAATTATCAGATCAAATCAAATCAAGTTTATTTTCAGACCACAAAGATCTATAGAGATAAAAAAGAAGAAGAAAGACTGCTACTACAAAAAGCTAAGAGTTACGATTGATTGCATGCACAATACGATTGTCAACGGAATGAGAACTCGTGCAGAACGTTACCTTAGCATTATGTAAGACAGTATTAAAGCTAGGAAGCTCCAGCTATCAACAAAATGGCCGGCATTCTATGACTCACTAAGCCATAGTGGAGTCACAACAAACACTCCACGTGTCACTCATGAGGTTCGTGAAACGTTCCGTGTTCTTCTCATGTGGATGATCCAATAGCGTCTTACCGTGTTCCATTTGTACAGCAAGGCTCTGGTGTCATATTTTGAACATGGATCATGGCTGAATGGATCATGGCTGATCGTGAGAAACAGATTTGGATCATCAAAGGTGACCTCAGTTTCTCTGCGTTGGCATTGAGATCGTTCAACGTTTGCTTGTCTGTATCTGAGCAACGGAGTGAATGGCAGTCAAGAGTCTAGCAGCAGCTGTGTCACATCGCTGCGATCTTGCATGAACTGCCTTGAATACATTCAACATTACGAAACAACATTTCCATTATGTACTGTCTTTCGCCTTCTTGCGTAGTCAACAACTCGCCGCGATACTCCAACAAGAAGTCTGAAGTCATAGTAGAAGTGCATTTCTGGATGTCAGACAAGTGCCAGGAAAATATGAATATAGCCATGGCATACACAACGTGTTCTGTGTTTATTTCAGCACTGC
>Ga0209679_1001410_pt1 | contig 10298 bp, 7 predicted proteins | sample WorMetHEROISLAND_4_FD_187408 | JGI IMG/M metagenome (GOLD analysis project Ga0209679, IMG submission 187408) | Marine gutless worms symbiont microbial communities from Max Planck institute for Marine Microbiology, Germany - Olavius sp. 2 HERON... ...
TAGTTACAATACTTACTTTACTTTGTCACAGTCAGGACTCCGTGGCCATTCATATAAACTGTATAAACCCAATTTTAGACTTGATATTAGAAAATTTTCTTTTCAGTTTGTGTAATACGTACTTAGAACGCGCTACCGTGCTCTGTATTACAGTGTAACACTGTCAGTACTTTCAAGCGTCACTTGGACTTGTGTTTAAAAACTGGGGTAGGCTATCTATATGCTTTTACAGCTTCTTTCCCCTTACACCTGTTAAGTTCAGTTAAGTAGTCTGGGCTAACTAGAGTTCTGCAGCAGTGGGTTTGGTTGATTGATTGAACGGTGAGAGATGTTGCATTTATTACTTAATATTCTTCAGATTTTCTTTTATTTTTTTAAATGTTTGGTTAGAAACTTGAGATTGTTTGTTAAAACTATATGATCATCTGAATCCGACACTGTGTTTCAGTTTTCACTAAATAATTTTACTTTTGGTCTTAAATTTCCATTGTTGCATAATTATGTAATATAGTATCTATTTTTGTTATGACGGTTTTAAAATAAGTTAGTTTCTGTTTTTGTTTCAGACAGTTTAGAAGTTTGTTTCACTTTGATGTTGTGGCAATCTCAGTTTGGTGTTATGGCACTTTTAGTACATATTCTCTCTTCAGCACGTTTACTGTACTACAGACATTCAAGTAAAAGCTGTATCGTGCTGTGAGTGATGTTAGTGTCCATGGACTTGTTCATCGTGTGTACTTCAGTAATTCCAAAGGCGACTTATGTGCTTGTGTATGACAGAAATGTCCAAATATTTTGTCGTTTGCCTTTCTGTTGCTTGAGTACCCTGTTTTGCTTGTTAAAGTTTCAAAACCTTGAGCTTTCTCATTACTTGTCATTGCATGTCCGAGAAATCCAAGTTATTTTTCAAATTACTTTCATCGACTTTCTCTGTCCTGGCTCTGTTCTTTGTGTAGTTGGGTCATTTAACATTCTTCTCGGAAGTGCCATATTTCAGTAGTTTCTGATACTTTAACCATACTTGAGATATTTCCAGTTTCAGTTTTACGTTCACATAGCAGAAATGGCAGTCAATTATAGCAGTTCAGTATGCAGACAAACTATCACACTGATTGTTACATAGTAAGCACTTTCATTTTGGCAAATGCCATTTTGCCTTGCAAGTTCTTTACTGTTTGATATCGTGTCCACTCTTGCTGTCTGATATTATCAGTAAACACATAAATAAACAAACTGATTAACTTAATGTACTTATTGACTACTAACGTATAAAGTTACTGTTTCACAGGAGCCAAATTTTCTTTCTTTGGTTGCAAACAATCATTTTCGTGTCACGGCTATTCCTGAACCAGCAGCCTTCCACCATGACTGTTCCCTGTATTCTGCTTACCTCCCCTAAATGATTATGTAGGATTTCTGTAATATGGTGATTACGATATAGGCTTTTTGCCTAAATAGCTATACGTTGTTTCTGCTCAACAGTTTACATACAGGGTGGACCAAAAAAGTAAGCCCCAAACTCTTGTTCATATCTTCACCAAATATTGATCGATTTTTAAAATTCTTTTGCTGTTACATTCAGCAGGAAATTTGCAATAAAATGATCATTACAGATCCCACCACACCTTAATGGCGTCACTACACTACCTTGTGAAATATTAATGTCTGAAAACATTGCGTGCCCTATATGTTCTGACACCTGTGTGTTTTCTAAAACACAAATTCGCTAGAGACATGATGTATGGCAGGCAGCAACTGTTGTGACAGTAGCAAGTCACAGTAATAGGTTTCATCGATCTTGGCTGCCAGATCGAGGAATATCACATTGGTGTAGCCGTTTCGTCACGTCGTGATAGCTTTTTATCACTGGACCAAATGAAAATGACATCATTCAGCAACCGTTTTAAGCAGTTGAGTCTCGCATGGCAATTTGCTTCAATGAGATGTGCTTTTGGTCGATGCAATTTTTGAAAACTAATATTTTGCAAGGTAGCGTAGTGACACTTTTAGGTGTTTTGAGTTCTGTAATGACCTCTTTATTGCAAATTTCCTGCTGAGTGTAACAGTGACATAATTTAAAAAATCGACTAATATTTCATGAATATATGAACAAAAGTTTGGGGCTTACTTTCTTTGGCCCACCCTGTACATGTCTTGTACAAATTTTTTAAGTACATTAAACCAGTAATGTGACCTTGTGATGTAATGGCAATTCTGTGCATTAAAGATGAATTTAGACCTATTGTACATAACTGTTAATCGATGTGAATGGGATTACCGGTATACATAATTACATATTCCGATTATTCCGTTGTTGCCACTCTGGAAGCATACAGTTGCAATTTTGCACACACTGTGGAACATTTGTAGAACATGTTACGCGGTTTGTTTGTGAACATTTGAGAAACTATTACCACTTCTATTGGTTTCTGTTTAACCAACGTACCTTTCTCAGTTTTCTGGAATTACCCCAGTCTACTTTTGTCCCCCAGGAGAACCTTTGACGACTGCTGCAGCAGTGTGTTATAAGCTAGATGCCCGTCCTGTCACCCAAACAACAGCGTCAGTGTCAAAGCACAGAAGGAAAAGAGAAACTTGATAGTATCAAATACTGACAGATAATTGTCACTGTTGCAAAATTCCACGACTTTCCAGTATCCATGACCTATTTTTCCAGGACATTGTTGTAATGCGGAAATGTAAATTTCAAGGGGTAAACAGCAGCTGTTAAATAACCCTGAATCACAAAAAAACTACTACCAGTGCAAATGAAGGTGCGTGCAATAATTATAAGAATGCACTGTACTTACAGAGAACATATATTCAACACTGCATCCACCATTGTTGATTGTCAGTTGAGTGCCAACAAAACTAGTCAATCAGCACCAATCAGTCTCAAGGTACACAGATTCTATAACCAACTTTTGAAGGAGAGTTTTTCCAGTACTTTCTAGGACTGCCAGGTATAATTTTTGGAACTTTCAAGGACCTAAGTCATTTTCCAAGACTTTCCAGGGTCTTGAAATTTGACCCCCAAATACAGTACTTTTAAGCACTTTCCAGGAGGTGTGGAAACTATAATACAAGCCTCCAGCTTCTATTAGAACAAGTGACCCCAGGCTTGTATTAGAGACGAGCTTTACTGAAACACTGTCAAGTTGCCATGATATTAAACTTTTTTCTGTATACGGTACGGTACGGTACGTGACTTCAAATACACTGGGAAATGCACTTACGTATTAATTTGTCGAAACAGTGTATGCCATGGCCTACATGTGCACTGTCTAAACCACTGATTTAAAAGACGGTTACTAATCGGTCACTAACAGCGTCATACAGTTACACAGTAAGCTGGTATTAGGTGGACACCTGGATTTAATTGGAGATGAGGCTTACTGGTACATTACAGACCACTGAAACACGTGACCTAGATCCCCAGCTTCAATTTGAGACCTGGCTTGTGTTAGAAGTTTCACAGTAACTGCAAAACCAGTCTTCATACGACGGCACTTACTAATGCTACTCATATTTACAGTCAGGGTGGCCATAAAGTAGGAGAAAAAAATCCCTGAGTTTTCCAGGCTTTTCAAGAGCCATAAACTTACTTTTCCATAGGTTGTTGCAACAAAAAGTAAATGTAATAATGACCTTCATCAAGGGTCATTCCACATCAACTCCAGCAATATAACATGTCACCACCACACTCTGACCTCGTCTCTGTTTCTAATTATCCTGTTTATCCAGTCAACAGCTGTTTTATACAAATTTTGAATGACTAACTAAAAACAATTAGTTTGTTACAATTTTCCCCTGAGGTAGCACAGAATTCTCTGAGTTTTCCATGTTCAGAGAAATCCCCGAGTATTCTGGGTTTGCCAGGTTTGTGGCCATCCTGATAGTAGTGTATAGTGCAACATATTCCACTGTAAATGTTACAGCCTGTGGCATAAAAAAGACGTATTTTATTTTTCGTGTAGTTCACACATTCAGACATACACTCAAACGACACAAATGACAGCTCTTAAAAACAGCACGTGTAAATTATTATTCCTCTCCAACACACACCAGTGAAACATTTCTGACGAAAAGTACTCACATTAGTACTCAACCAAGAAACCGAAACGGTATCGGTCACACACGCAGCATGATGCCGTAACATAAACTGCACTCACTCAGTTGAACCATGTACTGTGCAAGACTGTGCCAACTGGATGAAGACTTGTGTTAACAGATTAGAAATCAGTTAGCAATGACGAGAAAACTGGGACCCGATTTACAAAACATCATCATAAGATTATCTTACAATAAGATTTATCTTAAGACAATCTTAAGTCATACTTACAATACGACCTAATTTACTAAAAATCTTACGATTACTTTAAGACAAATTTAAGATGACATTTAAACAAGAAAAACCTGGGAACACAAAATCGATGTCTTAAGATGTGAACAATAACAAAGAAAATGGCGAAATTTAAAATTTGCTCAGGTTGCTTTCGTAAATTAACTTAAGAAAATCTTAGAATAATCTTAGCAGATCTTAAGTCACTGTCATAACATAAACTTAAGACACATCTTAAGAGAATCTTGGAACAAATCTTACGATTTTTTGAAAATCGGCCCACTGGTGTAGTTGTTACTCTAATACCAACTCTATGCTGTTCAACAGTCAGTTCAGTGTTCTATATGTGCACGTTAGTTGCGACGACGGTCACCACTGCGACTACGACTACGTGACCGAGAACGAGAATGACTGCGACGTCCAGTGTCCTCTTTCACACGGATGTATCCAGTCTCACCCTGCACGTCACATTCACATATCTCCTGTACCAGCAAGCTTTTACCAACCGTGGTGCTATTTTTAACACCCCATTCATTCTACCGCCACACTCTTACAGTAGTTACTAGTTAGAGAAGGTGACACAGTGATTTTAAACATGCACATCGTAATATAATGGAGATACAGTACGTTGGTCATCACCTAAGGCGTTGATTGGCCGAGCGTGCGCAGCCGCAGCACGTTGATTGGCTACCGTCGTAATGCTGCCGTCACTCCTGCTGTCCCCGTGGCAGCAGCAAAACTAGCAGCGACATTTCTCGGGCGTAGGTACCGTAACACGCTGCAGCCGCGGTAACGCCCAGGCCGTTGCGCAGGGGTGAATGTTCCCGCCCTTGGGGCGGGAACGTTGCTAACTCTTTAATCAGTGCTTCATAACCACAAAACGGCTTCGTCTGACTGCAATTAGAAATGGTGCTTGTAATCACACAGCTTATATTGTGCCATCAAAAAATTTTTTTAAAGGAAATGTATTTTTCTTCAACTTTCAGACAACTGTGCAAATCATTCCCAGTACCAATACGTGTAGATGTATACACAATTTCCTGCAATAATACTATCACAGGGAACTAACTAGACTACTAATTAGGCAACATACAGATAAAAACCAATTTAAAATGTCACCACTGGTTTAAGAACACTGAACAAACCATTCCATCCAAAACACTGCAGTTTCATAAAGAATAGAGGGATTGTAACAAGAAAGATTTTTTGACGAGTTTCAGCCTGTCGTGGGATGCTTGAGTTAAGGACTAACATAGAATGAGGATCTAAGAGGCAACCGGCTAAGTCGGGCTAACCCAGGTTTACCTGGAAAAGGTCGTTAAATGGTTTGTGTGCATGTGTGTGCTTTCACAAAGTACTTACAACACTTACGTAGAATTACGGAGTTAAAGATTTTTAAGACAAAAAACAACAAGCTGCACCCAACAACAACAAGAATATGTCGTGAAACTTTGTAAGTGAACCTGTATTCAACTTATTAAAGGGGACGATAATGAAACTGTTTAGTCACGCAATGACTGACTGACCTCGTGTGACCTGAACTTGGTATCGTCGAGTTTCTTGACTGCGTACTTCATATCCTCATAGCGCACGAACTCCACAACACCAGTGCCATCATGAAACACATCCGCGTAGCAGATGTCACCAGCCTCGCGCATGTGGTCCTTCAGATCCTGCCAGCTGCCGGTCGGAGGAAGACCTGCGATGATCAGCAGCACATTCCAGACGAGAAGGCCGCCAAAATGACGGCGCCGTCCAGACACAAGCCAGTTCCAGACAAGATGCAGGAATCCAAGCTTTTATTATCCTGCTTCAGAGTCCAGAACAGTGTAAAGACCGCCATTCCAGAGACTGAGATGCAGTTATACAGTAACTTAAACCACTTCGAGAACCTGTCTTATCCAATGTCTATCCAGAAGCTCATCCAGTTTTCCAGTTTTATGTTAACTTGGTTGGCATGTGGTAATGTTCCAGAATATGATCTGAACTCATTATTCTAGCCGTCTTTTCACTTCCTCCAGAGATGAAATTAGAATTAGCTTATATCCTAAAGAGAAATCCTCAGGACTTCAGCATGATTTTATCTCCATAAAATCATCTCCACGTAAGAGGAAGGGTCAGTTGTATGTGTATAGGGGACTTTTTATCCGGATTCCATAAGGGGTCACTACTAACCTTTTCAGTTAAATGAATTATCACACAATCCGGCTGAAGAGCTTCTATCTGAGTCACGTATCCGGAAAAGAAACATTTCCAGAAACTTTTCCGAGACACCTGGTGTATCCCAAATGCCTAGTTACAGCCAGTGAACAGGAGCGGATCCAGATCCAGAGGCTCAAATCCGGATCAGATTAGCAGATCCCAGTTAACTTGTCATCCCAAGATTATCATTATCCATCTCAAGGTATATCCAGAAAGCAAAGGTTACCTGGAATAAGGTAAATATACACATGTCAATAAAATGTCAGAATATATCAACACTAAAATAGTTGTAGTATACTTACAGTACATGCATAGTACTTACAATCATTTTTGCAGTTAATTTTGTCACTGTTTGATCTCTATGTTTACAGTAAGTAAAAAGAGAGGTGTAATCGAAGATAATTTCACAGCTCTGCTTATCAGATTCAACTCCATTACACGATCGAAAACTACACTTCCCAACTCTAAACATGATTATGACAAAGAATAAGACCACTTTTCAAAATTCACCTGAAAACATAACAGGTTCCTTGACCTCAAAGTGCAATGAATAGTTAGTTGGTTAACATGACATTATAAATGTTACAACTTACAACTTCCAACGACAAACACTGCTTTGTACCTGTGTACAAACTGCTATTGTGAGCATAATACACAAAGACAAAAACAGAAATCTGCAGTGAATATGCTGAGTGCTGATGTAATACAATTTTAGGCAATATCATGCTACATGCAGACAGACGGTATGATTCAGCAGTGATGGCACAAACGCACAAAAAGTTTTGTTAGAGAATTAACCTAACCTATGTTAACTGTTGAAGAGTTTTCGTTAAAACTGAAAGGTAACATAAGTTTGTGAGCAGTTGTCTAATATACGGCAGTAAGACCTGAAAGTAAGCTTGAGAAAAAGTTAGACAATTGAACATATCAAATGAGAATTTGGTTTTACAATAAAAGAAATGCAGAGCTCAGGAAATAGTTGGGATTGAAACCAGTTGGCTTGGTGATTAAATAGGGTAAATTAGATGGTTTGGAGATGTTGAATGTAAAGTCGATAACATGGTCAAGTGTAGTATGTCAATGAGCAGGGTTCAGGCACCCGGGTAAAACCTGTTGAAAAACCCAGCAAAAAACCCACACCAAACTTAATTCAATTACAGCTTGTCATGTCAGTAATGACTAAAGATTTCTTTATGTATACAGCTTCTAATAACCAATAAATAATAAACTATGTAGAGCTGGCAAATCTAAATAAAAGCTTAGCTGATGAGCTAAATCAACCAACAAGTTTCCCAACTGCTTGTTCAAATAAAAAAAATCCGAAAACCCAATAAAGCCCCAAAACAATAAAATCCAAAAACCCAGTGGGCTGGGCTTTTTTAAAAACCCTGAGTTTTTCTGAACCCTGTCAATGAGGGCCTGTATGGTGACACTGCATAGTACTGGAACAGAGTCAGACAAGAAGAATCAAGTAGGCAACCAGCTAACCCAGGATCACCTGAAAACCTGCCATTAAAACAGTGTCAGTGTGTCCTGTCACGTTTTGTAAGATGCTTTTATTTGGTTAACACATGCAGTTCATGGGTTACACATTAGCCTAATGTATGATTGTTGGTCTAACAAAAACTACAAAAACAAATTGCTGAACTGGCTGTCATAATTCCAAGTCTACTAACGTACCAGACACGTGGATTCTGTGGTCTGATCTGCGAGTGGCTGCACTTGGCCCTGACTGTCTGCCACGTGACCCGTAACTATCACGACCACCATAGCCACCACCACCACCACGATATGAGCCACCACGTGGACCTCCACCGGCAAGTCCACGAGGGCGCTCAACACGCAGCGTGTAGCCGTCATAATTGTATCCATCACGTTCATAGATAGCATCCTCTGCATCACTACACAACACAGTAAAACTGTGAATCTCACATTTTTTACAAATGATGATTTATCTGCAGCCTGTTTCATTGTAACTACTGATACATACATCATTATTAGCCAATGTGAGATATGTTTTACAGTTTCACAGAGCACAAATGTTATTTCCTGTCTATCCAGGACGGACAATTTGTTGCATGCAGGCTATTTCCGGCAACCATACTCTTTCCCTATTTTCCGCCCGTGGATCGGTTAGAATTAGGGTTATATTGAGGGACAGGGTTAGGCTTAGGGGCGGAAATTACCATAATTTCTACCTTACTTATAATTCCGCAAATATGAATGTAACCGCTATTCCAGATCAGTTTTTGATATTTTTGTGTCAGTTAGTACGAAGACTTCGGTCTGTCGACGAAGCTCGATTCAGACCAGATTGTCAAAGTGTCGATGGCTACGGCAGAATTTGCCGCTCCGGAGATCGCCGACCACAAATCTGTTGGCTTGTACACATACATGTGGGCCTTTGGCATCCTTGCCTACACACTGGCAATTGGTCTGTCGCCATTTGCTGGCTGCGACGACCAAGACACGCTGCACAATGTCCACCGCTGTGACTGGAAGTTTGACGACGACCGCTTCTGTGCAATTTCCAACCTCGCTAAAGACTTCATCAGAAAGCTTCTAGTTAAACAACCACAGCTTTTTGTGCCTTTCGTGCCCTCCTGCCCCACCGCCACCACCTCCATCCGCCATTCTCAAGGCTGGAGGACCTCCACCACCAGAACTGTGGGTGACAACTTGTTGCAGGCTTTGGAGACAGGTTCTGCATTTACTATTAACCATGAGTGGAAAGAAGGGCGGAAACATGGACCAAGGGCTGCCACAGTCGAGAGAAGGGCACAGCTTGCAGTTTGGTCGCGGTCACGGCAGAACAAAGCCATCAAGGTGAAAAAAGTATAGATGAAAGGAAATATCATCATCATCATCATCATTTAATTTGCAAGCAATTGAAGCAAATAATAACAACAGTACAATACGTCAAAGACAGCAGGTACAACCAGGGGGTATGGGTAAAATGCGGACCTGCGGACCACCGAACGGGTAATCTGCGGACCAAACGTGCGGACCAGGTCCGCATTTTACCCATGTGATGGTATTGTCGATAGGCGTTAATCTGCAAGTAATCTGCACGTATAGGCTAAAGCAGACGTCTGACTGTATTATTATCTGACGGACATTAGAGACTTTATTCCTGTTTATTTTACTGTTTATGTTATTGATTCTGTGTGTGTTGATGTTTCGTTATATTTAGATCAATAAATGTGAACAAAACCGGAAGACTAAGTGTTATTTTGTTTGTACTTGGCCTAGAGTAAAAAGGATAAATAAGTAAGAAGAATACAACCGTGCAGGTACTGCTTAATGTCGATTATCACGTTACAATCCGTCAAATTAACAAATACAAAACAAATACACAACTACCTTTGACACTGATAAGCAGAGACTGTTTTGAATTTTGAACTCTTCAACCGTCGAATACCCCCATTTTCACGGGTCACTGCAGGTAAGACTATTTCCTGGCGCTACTTGTTCGTGCCCGGCAGTGGCGGACCATGACCTAAGTGGGCCCTGAGGCCGATTTGTCTTGCGGACCCCTTTTCACAGCATCACCAAAAACTGTTCAATAAAGTGCATCATCCTATATAATTTTTGACGGTGCAAAACTTATGAACAACTCAAATTGTTACTAGAACTTATCAAGTACCGGGTGGCGCAAAAAAACGTCCTGAACATTCGCATGCATTGTGCAGCAAGTTATTAACCGATTTTTAAAATTTCTTCACTGCTACATTCAGCGGTAAATTTGCAATAT
>Ga0209679_1001412_pt1 | contig 10294 bp, 5 predicted proteins | sample WorMetHEROISLAND_4_FD_187408 | JGI IMG/M metagenome (GOLD analysis project Ga0209679, IMG submission 187408) | Marine gutless worms symbiont microbial communities from Max Planck institute for Marine Microbiology, Germany - Olavius sp. 2 HERON... ...
TACTTTCAAGCGTCATTTGGATTTGTGTTTGAAAAACTGGGGATATTTATAAGCTTCTTAAGCTTCTTTCCCCTTACACCTGTTAAGTTAAGTTAAGTTATATATTATCTGGCTTCTGCGTCTTCGCCCCCCGACCCACACCAGGGCCTTTAATTCCATTCCATACACGGTCACATCACATGCATATTCACATATAGGCCTACACAACAATTTCTTATCAATACCACCTATCACCTAGACTACGTACGCCATTGCATGGGGTTAAATACGTGTTGTATTTAGCAGTATTGCTATCGTTAGTCGTCTGTCCGTCCGTCTGTGACGTTGCTGTATCGTGGGCACATAGGTTGGACTAGTTCGAAATTAATTAAAACGAATTAGCTTAGGGCTTCGCTCCTCGGAGAAACAACATCGCCAATATAGTCCAAAGGGAACACCCCTAAAATTCGGGTGGAATAGGGGTGGGGTCGCTATTCTCAGGAAACCTGCAATATCTCTGAAACTGGGCAAGAGAGGACAAATTGATGACCATACTCCCGCTTTCGATTGGTGCCAAAATCGACCTTGGCTGACCTTGAAGGGCCATTACACACTCTCAAAACATGTGCGTCTTTCGGAGCCCACGATGAAAATTTGAATGAAGGTACTATACTGTCAGCGACGACGATGTAGCGCAGCGACTATGGCAATATATAAGGTTTATGCGGATATTCGCGGGAGTTCCCTGGAAAGGGGGCGTCATACAACAGTGGTGTAATCGAAAACGTGTTTTTTCGGGGCTTCGGACGCTACGTATTCAGCACCTTAGGAGTATTATTTAGTCCCTTGTCGCCTTTCCACTGACCCCAAAATATGTGACCTTGAATGACTTTGAATGGCTTGAAGATCCGTTTTACGTTATATGTTCACTATTACGAACTGCCACTAATTATTTATTACTTATTTGCTGTACTTTGTTTATTACACGTGCGACCAACGCATGTGAGAAGTGCAGGAAGCGGAGTAGCAAAAAGTGATCCGCAGAATATTAGAAATCCGCGGAAAATGTGCGGATCTTCCGTGGACGCTATATCGACGGAACTTTAACAAATAATGCCAACATTATTATAATATAGTATTACTTAGTGCCTTACGATGAGTTATCGCCTTTCCACTAACTCCAAAACACGTGACTTTAAATGACCTTGAATCGCCATTTTGCGTTAAATTCTGTTTTGTGTCGGTATGTTTGAAGCTCTGAAGCCTGGCTTTCGAAATTTGGCTACTCTTAAACTTGTAATGAATGTCGTCGGCGAACTTTATACCGAGAAGAACAGCTGCGGCATCGCGTGGTTTCCTTGCGACAGCACGGCTTTCTTGTAGTTGTACATAGGGATCACCTCCTACCTCGGTGGTCTAGTGCGTAGGTCGTTGATTTGGGCACCAATCAAAAGCATGTATGCAAATTCCTATTAGTCATCAATAGTAACTGTGGTCCTATATCTTGCCCCGTTTCAGAGATATTGCGGATTTTCTGTTAAGAACAGCGACGGCACGCCTATTCCATCCAAATTTTGGGGTGTTGGGGTGTTCCCCTTGGACTAGATTGCCGGTGTTGGGTCTCCTAGGAGCAAAGACTGTGCAACTTGCACGATATGCTACAATAAGTCGTCCGTCTGTCTGTCTGTCTGTACGGTGCAACCACTTTTTAACCCAACTGAATATGTCATATTAGCAAAAAAACACAAACAGCACTTCACGCAATTAAGTAAGCATCAAAGACATTGAAAATTAATTTGTAAACAAGTAAGAACTTAAACTCTTATGACCGATCTATGATTGATCAATAATGTACTAGCTAACACACCCCTGACAGATAAACACAGTGTCACATCGTACCGAAAACTGGGTCAACACATCGAAAGCAGGAGACGCAATTTGTCAAACACAAGTTTAGTTCAACTGGCGCACTCTGGAATCACTCCACGTTAGGTTATTCCAGCACAGGCCAGATGCCTGTCCTGTCACTCAACCAACAGCGTCAAAGCACTGAAGACATGAGATACCTACATACAGTAGAGTGGTCCTTATTTTTCAGTTTTTGAAACTTTGTGGTCTTACCCCTTCATTTTGTTCCATCTGTGCCAGAAGGTTGGTTGAACAGAGTTTAACGCCCCACCCGACATAGTATAGGTCATTTCGGAGGCGTCTTCACAGCCAATCACTTGACTGATACTGACAAAGCAGTACAGGAAAATAAAATGTACCAGAAACAATATACGCTAAATATTGCATTTATTGTTAAATATTTAGAGGTGTGAGTCTCCAACAATTTGAAATATAGTTACACTCTACTCAGAAACCTGACCTAGTAAGTACGTATAAAAACACAAAAAAAACAGATAAATAAACTTAAAGGTGTAAGGGGAAAGAAGCCTAAGCTCATAGATATCCCATTTTTTCAAATACAAGTCCAAGTCGCATTTGAACATATTGACACTGTCACATTGCAGTACAGAGTACAGTATAAGGCACAGTAAGTCAAACAAAAACATTTTGCAATGCAAATAATGAACTATCTAAACAATAGTACATGTCAGAGAGACGTGGTAGTCACTTGCAATAGTATACAGACAACACACACACACACACACACATTTTTCTAGAGTTGCTCCAGGTTAGACCGGTCCTTGAAAGTAAGCTTAGGAAAACACTCACAGCAAAGAAAAGAAAATGCACAAAAAGCATACACAAAAAAATAAACGAACTGGACCAGAATAAACCAACACCTAATGCAACACGTCCAGGTTCACCTGCAAGAATTTCATATACGTGTGTGTGTGTGTGTGTGTGTGTGTGTGTGCTTGTGCACAAATATGGTACACCATACACTAACAGTTCTGATAATCTGCACTTGTATCCTCCACACAATCAACACTGAACAGACGTAATAGGTACGGATTTTGATTGTTATTTATTCATCTGACATTTGACAGAGAGCTGCTACAATTAAAGCTTTCCTCACAAATAATCACGTACAGTAGGCAGTACATGTTCGTGCAAACAATCCTGTGCCTGTTCAAACTGGTGAATGGTGACATGACTAAAGACCATGTTAGATATATCACAGACGTAAAGTGTATTACCACCACGAATGCGTAGGTGTAGCCTGATGGCTGCAATATCTAAACTTTACGACATATTCTGTAGACCAGTGGCATACACAGAGACGTTCAATACCACCACCCCGGAACACATCAGCCACATACAATCAAATGCACCAACATGTGCTTCAACACCAGGCTTTACCTGAACACGCTAGGGGAGAATCCCCTAACCCCAATGTGAAATCCTGCGTATACTACCTTACCTTACCTTCGGGGTGGGTGCCGAGGCACACCAGCGCTGAGGCCTCAATTTGGGCCCAATGCGCATACTACTAATGCACACAAAATGGAGAATAAACAGGCCATTTTGTGTGCTACGTGATTGCTGAGTCAAATAAATGTGTTCTTATGAGCTGAGTGGTTTCACTTCGGTGTGAACAATCCTGTGTCTGCGTCTGCAGCACTTAAAGCCGCACACAAGCATAACAAACATAACAAACAGTTAACTGCATTTATGTTTAACAAGCTCTCGGAATCAGATAAACGCCTTATCACAAACACCACAGATGCACAGTTTGTCACCGCTGTAAATGCACTGATGTATCAAACACCACAAGCAAAACGTCTGCTGCCAGGCTGGATATATCTATGTCTGTTCAAACTGCTGGTTGTACGAAAGGTCATGTTACACCCATCACAGCGATGCAGTTTGGGTCCGTGAATGCGTATATGTCGAGTCAGATTGCTCAATTGGTGAAATCCTTTGCTACAAGTATCGCACATAAAACGTTTGATGCTCTCGTGGACATACTTGTGCGTTCTCAATTTGCTGGCGGTACTAAAAGCCAGGTTACAAACATCACAGACAAACAGTTTGTGTTTGTGTTGACTCAGAGCATGGTGACAGCTAAATGCTTTATTACAAATGTTACATGTGTACTGCATGACACGGGAATGAATACGTTTGTGTTGTAATATATCACGTGACTGAACAAACACTTTGTTACACACATCACACATATATGGTTTCACACCAGTGTGAATGCGTTTGTGTCTGGTGAGATCACTGAGATGTTTAAATGCTTTGTTACACACATCACATATATATGGCTTAACACCAGTGTGAATGCGTTTGTGTCTGTTGAGATCACTGCGCTGTTTAAACGCTTTGTTACAAACATCACAAGTAAACTGTTTGACTCCAGAGTGGACATCTTCATGACTGACCAAACTGCGAACTGTACTAAAAGCCATGTTACATGTGTACGGTTTGTCACCAGAATGAATACGTTTGTGTGCTATAAGATTACCTGACTGAGTAAACACTTTGTTACACACATCACATACATATGGCTTAACACCAGTGTGAATGCGTTTGTGTCTGTTGAGATCACTGAGCTGTTTAAACGCTTTGCTACAAATATCACAAGTAAACTGTTTGACGCCAGAGTGGACATTTTCATGACTGACCAAACTGCGAACTGTTCTAAAGGCCATGTTACACACATCACAGAAATACTGTTTTACACTGGTGTGAATACGTTTGTGCGCAGTAAGTTTACTGGGATATCTAAATCTCAGATGACACACATCACATGCATGAGGAAACAGTGATTTCTCAGCAGTGTGCGTTTCATCAGAAGTGGAATTTCTGTGTATCTGGTCACAAGTGTTATTGCTAGTTATACTTTCAGTATCATCTATCTGTTGAACATCTGCACCTCTAAATATCTCGTGACCTGCAATACGTAACTGACTTGTTATCTCACTAGATAACACATCATCATCTTCTTCCTTTACACCAACATCATCACTGTCCATCACAATACTATGTGATACACTGGATAAAACATCCCTGTGTTCAGGCTGTTGTTCACAGCTGACATTGAATGGAAAACTGGTGTTCCACGCAGAACTGTCATACACTACCTGCAAACAAAAACAGTATAGTCCATAGAAAAAAGTGACATATTTAGTTTCTAGTATCTATAAAACTGGGCTTTTAAAACAAAAAAAAACAGATAATGGGTGAAAAAAGTATCTTCAAAAAAACTGTTATACGTGTTTAGGCTTTTTTTATTTAATATGAAGATCGTACAGAAGTACACAGTATAAAAAATAAAAATAAAAGGAATAATAATAAAAGAAAACACACACACACACACACACACACACAAAACACAAGAAAGAAACCACTAAATAAAACTACTAAAATGCTAATCATGTTAGTTACAACATAAAAATTCATAAAAATAAAACACAAAAAAAACAAAAAAAATTAACGTACGAATCAGCATTACAATGACTTCACATTAGTAACGCCACGTAACATTTAAAACTGGAACATCTAAACACTGTACCGGTATCTCACCAAAGACAAATCCAGTGACTGAAGAGAATCATGTGAACATCACAAATCATAATTCAAACTGGAAACTGAAACTCAACATGATCTTCGTCGAATTACACAATTATAAATGAAAACCTGAAAGAAAACTAAAATTTGGAATTTTGCATTTTTTGAAACCCAGACCAACAGCCCTGGCAGAAAAAGCAAAATCTATGGTACAATATTCAGTAATACAGCATTAGCAGAGACAACACGTACACGCAGTAATACGACTAGCATCGTAAGTATGTAAAGCATCTGGCCATTTTTGACAAATTCAGCCACGTATGGGTCCGGCAAATTATTTGGCGAGATTTGGCTAACGGTCATTTGGGCAATTTGACAGTCCGACACACTATCAACTGCAGCAGAATGAACTGAATTAAGACATTAAATGATTACAAAGTGTTTTCATTACTGTTTTCACTGTACACTTAAGTTGGTGCTGTACAACTTCACTAAAGACTGTATCCGATCCGATCTACTTTGTGTTTGGTTCTAGGCCGTGGTTTCCTGGATCGGCGCTACTGCTCGTTACACCACCTTGGAAAATTTTGAATGTCCATATCTCTGCACCCGTTCATCCGACCCACTTCGTATTTGGTTCGCGATCTAAAACATTTCTTGTTTTAACTTTTTAACATTTTGAAAATGCAAAGCAAAGAATATGATTGTCATTAATATGCTGCTCAATGCAACACTGGGCTAAGCACGCTCGCAATACCTGAAAGATAAAGAATGGTAAGAAGACAAAATGATTATACATATATCTGATGAGTGCACGTCAGTAGCTCATTTCATCATCAGTCATGTTTTGTCTGTAAATCACTTTATACTTTATATCACTTTAGTCCGTATATTTCTATTACTTTTTCTGTCATATTATTCAGGCCTAGCACTTTTGTTCAGCGCTACCGTCTACCATTGCCGAAGGCGCTATCAAAAGCTTTGTTGCAATTGTAACTGTAGTTGTATTAACTTTATCACAAATCTGGCCCCCCGCCTTGGCTCTGGCCAGATATGAGAACGTAAAAACGGTCAAATCCGGCTCCAGCTGCATTTTCAAAACCAAAATCTAGCAAACATTCAGCACTTAGCACAGGAAAGGGCTAAATACAGAAGCAACAGTGGAGAGAGAAAGAGCAAGACAGCAGTATAAATAACCAGTAAACTTGGTTGCCTACCATTCTTCAAAGAACGCAGCACAAAGCAATTACTCCACTTCAAGCTAAATCAGCTTACAGGTCTCACCACTAAAAATACAGAGTAATGATAAACATAGAACAGGACCTCAAAGGTCATGGGAACTTACTGTCATCGAGTCATAGTGTTGAAGAGTTTAGCAATAAGCAACACAAAAATATTTAAAAGAAACAGGCAGTAAAAGAACTGCTTTACAATTACTGTCACTTACAGCATCTTGGACTTCTTCATGTTCTTCTTTAACATCACATAGTGCAGCCTAGTCACACAAAGAAATAAAATAAACAAATCAATCAATAAAATCAATCAATCGATCGATCAATCAATCAAACCAATAAACACCATGAATGAACAAACGAAGACAATTAGCAACACAACACATGACAATAGACAGCAATAGAGTTATTTTTACTCGTCGCACGCTACGTTCCTAACGTAGCGAAGAGGAGTACATGACATCAATGAATATATTGAGGACCGACCAACCGACGACCAACTGACCTCGCATCTTGGAAAATTTTGAACGGCCATATCTCGGCAACAAGTCATCCGATCCACTTCATGTTTGGTTCTATGGTGAGGTTTCCTGGATCGGCGGATCGAATGGCGCTACTGCTAAATTTTGAATGGCTCCGGTTCATCCGATTCACTTCGTATTTGGTTCCAGAGTAAAAGTATAGGAGAAAATAATGCACAAGGAGTAATTAGATTGGACACCATCTAAAACATTTCTTGTTTTAACTTTTTAACATTTTGAACATGCAAAGCAAAGAATATGATTGTCATTAACACGCTGCTCAATGCAACACAGGCTAAACATACTTGAAAGATAGCGCTTGGCGAGAAGACAAAATACTACAACCAGACCGTCAATGACGGAGTAGCTCATTCCATAATGTACACATTACATCTAGCTGTCTGACACTTATACTGGAAGAAGAGTGTAATGGTACTTCATAAAGTGAGTGCATGTAGAGACAGAACGTCAGAAGGTACTGTATAGCAAACATTTCGTGACATCACAGAAGTGCCCATATCACGTGACCTTTGACCTTGAGCACACCCTTGATGCAGGCCTATGTGGGGACCATCGTGTGCAATTTTGGTGGCAATACAGTCCTGTTTGTGGTAGAAGAAGCGATTTTCGTGAAACAAAAAAGTGTCCGTATCACGTGACCTTTGACCTTGACCTTGAGCACACCCTGGATGTAGGTCCATGTGGGGACGATCGTGTGCAAGTTTGGTGGCGATGAGTCATGTTTGTGGCAGAAGTAGCGACTTGCGTGTAAAAGTTTACAGACAGACGGACAGACAGAAGGACGACGGACGCCTCGCGACTGCATAAGCTCATTCATCACACCAGAAATACGATAAAACACAAGCATAAAACTAAAAACTAACATATTTGGCCATGTTACACTGCCATGAGGACTTTTTAAAACTGTAACATTGCATCTAACACTCACATCATTTCTTTTGGCATCTTGGAATTCTTCACGTTCTTCACTGACATCACCTGGCTCAACCTAGTGACATAATCAATCAATCAATCAGTCAATCAGTCAGTCAGTCAAACAAAGTTTCACAAATAACAAGCTGTGGTGCGGGACACAACAAACCAGCGCCCTCTGCTGCCGCCTATGCAACTGACTTGTTAACACCATTCCTCCACTGCCACCTAGTGAATGCAACTGACTCTGAGCTACGGCCGGTGATGTATTGCCACCTAGCGAATGACAATGACTTTCTGAGCTATGGCCGGTGATAACAAACAACTTGACCTTCAACCCACCGACCCGTTTACCCGAAGCGGCGAACTGACCCAAAATTGAATCAGGTCATTCCATGGTCACTCCACACCTTCCCTGAAAATTTCATGCAAATCGGTCCAGCCGTTTTCTCATAATGTTCCAGACAAAGAAACAAATAAACAAAGAAAGAAAGAAATCGCTCAAAAACAATACCCCATCCCCCTAACAAACAAATAAAAACTGTCAAAAATGTTATTTATTCTGTGCTCTGATGCCGTCAATGAAGGGCACCAGCCAGTGAAAAAAAAAGCTGCAACAACATCCATAATTTCTCTCTTGCAGACCCGGCCTGACCTTTGCAGTAGGTCACTTACACAAAAATGGACAATGCTAGAAGCACATGCACTAGATGGCTGCACAGGAACAGCTTTTGTCCCCATCCCCAACCATCCCCATGGTTATTATCCCCATCCCTATCCTTATTGATACCATCCATCCCCACTGAATGACACAAATGTCTCCATCCTCACCCTGTCACAAGTCCAATGCAATTCTCTATTCCGACTCATTTGACCTCACTTGACGTGTTTAATCAGCCTTTAATACACAAGATAAAAGCAAACACACAGTATGAAACATACACTGTGTTTCAAAAAGTTTCACCCCCTTCTTCTTTGCGCTATACCTAATTTTATCATAAACTGATTTTGATAATATTTGGCAGAAATGTTGCCAAAGAACTTTGCAACGTAAAAATGCTATGCTTATCGTTACCAGGGAGTAGTCGGGTACCAGCTTAAGTGTTGCTTCGGCAGCAGACGAAGCAACGCCTGATTGACACCTGGTGCAACAGTCAGTCATCGATGAAGCAATTGACCAGTGGCGCAAATGGCTCAAGGCCTGTGTGAAAGCCAACTGAAGGCACTTTGAACACTTACTGTAACTGTTTGAATAGTTTTCTCGGTGCTTTGACATGACTTTCAACTCACGTCATTTTTCTTTGAACTTTACGTTTTCCGTTGGGAATATTAGTCAGAATTGGTAGCTCATGCTACAAGCTGCTGTTAGTGTGCATAAAATAGTTGTGAAGGAAAATAATATACAAGTTTAATTGTAGTTGTTCTTCTGTATAATTTAGCCAAATATTATCAAAATCGATTTACGATCAAAAAAATTATAGCCCAAACAAGAAGGGGGTGAAATTTTTTGAAACACAGTGTATTATCATTATTTAACTGTTAATGTTTGGACTGGCCAGCACTGCAGCTTAGACAGTCTCTGCTGAACGTTTAGCTGGACATTAACCCATGTACATATAATATATATTATAACAAATCTTCATATCAAGTTCTCAGAACCATCCGCTATGAGTATACAACCAAAAAGCTATGTGCAATGTGCTAGGTTTGTCATTGGCTTGATTTTGTACTGCAGCTTCAGCAGCAGGCAGAGACTGGAATGAAGGCAGTTGGATGGCAATACATATACCGAACGAGACCAAGAAACCCGGATCCATCTCAGAGTCAGAATCATGATAAAACATTGGCATCAGCCTTCCACCATACTCAACTTACATGCAAAGAATCAACTTCAGACCTACTGCAGATCTGAAGTTGAAACTGCATGTAAGCCGGGGTGACTCGGTGGCATAACGGTTAGGGCGTTGGACTTGTGATCAGCAGTCGTGGGTTTGATTCCCGGTCAGGCCGCTATCAAGCTACCTAGGTCTATTCAGCCTTCTATCCTTCCGGGGTAGGTAAATCAATTACCAGCCTGGTTGGCTGGGGTTATGGCGGGGCACGTTCACTTGTGTCGGGCGGCAGGTAACACTGTTTGATCCCATATGGCAAGTGATGCTCCGTAGC
>Ga0209679_1001413_pt1 | contig 10291 bp, 7 predicted proteins | sample WorMetHEROISLAND_4_FD_187408 | JGI IMG/M metagenome (GOLD analysis project Ga0209679, IMG submission 187408) | Marine gutless worms symbiont microbial communities from Max Planck institute for Marine Microbiology, Germany - Olavius sp. 2 HERON... ...
GTATGTAAGAACAATAGTTAATTATAACGTATTATCCGTCAGAACATGATTAACGGATTTGTTCCGTAGCGTATTTAACGGATTATTTCTTTGAGTGTATGAACGAAATGCCATTAACATTTGACCGATGTCATTGAGTACAGACAACACGTTACTGCACACCACACAACGTAGGGCCTATATTGTTAATTGACGGTTATATTTTTGCGACAGAGAAAGATAAGAGAGGCAAGTAAACGATCGGAGCTTGTTGCTTATAATTAATGCAAGACGTGATGGAATTGCAGATACGCACAACACTGCTTACGAGTCTTGCAGTCATCAACTAGTGACGCACAATCGGTTCTACTTCCCGACCAACGGCTCTTGCAACTACAGTGGGACGTCACTCGGTATGCCGTCTTACTGTACACTAGCCGGGAGCCGCGGCTACAGCACTAAGGTAGTGTAGCGTCGCGTTTGAGGTGTGGTGGGATCTTTAACTAAACATTTATTGTAAATTTCATGGCGATTGTGTCAGTGAAGGAATTTCGACAAACATCAATATTTGATGAAGTTATGACAAATTCTCGGTGTCTTACTGTTTTGACTCAAGGCAGCTTTGTTAACTGTTTTGGAGACATTAAGCACTGTCATATGGCATACAGATGGCGCGTAGTATAAACCGACTAAATTGTACCCTAACCATAAATATATCTAGGGCTATCTTACTGTACACAACACATCATAACTACTGTATTCTGTGTATTCTGACATGATAGCGACGTACTGGTTTCTCTTGTAGACACAGACACATCCGACCTGCACTCACTGACTTCTTGGCTGCCACCATTGCCGCGTCTGTCGTTCAGTCACGCCTTGACTACGCAAACGCACTATTCTGGCCGGCAACATTTACACGCTCCAGTGCGCTCAAAACTCTCTGTCTCGCGTTGTTCTGCCTCATCATCACGGCTCATCCAGCAGCAGACTGTCTCACCTTCACTGGCTCCCAGTACACAGACGGATTCAGTTTAAAATTGTCCTCATAACATACATACAAAACCCTATCAACAGATCAACCGCCTTACTCGAGGAACCTTCTAAACCCATACGGGCCGTCTCGCAGTCTCTGCTCAGCAAACCGTAATCTTTTACTTATTCCTCCTCATAACACAAACTTTAGCAGACGTGCCTTCAGTTTCGCCGCACCGCACCTAGTCTGGAACAAACTACCTGCTGGTATCCGGGATTCCAGCACTCTACACACATTCAAACACCGTCTAAAAACATTCTTCACATCTCTTCCCAGTTAACCAACGCCCACACCCTCGCCCGCCCAGCGACTGCCCGCGCCTCAGATTCGACGTTCTATACTCGACTTTGTGCGCGTTATAAATTATTGTATTGTATTGTACTGTAGTTTACTTCATGACGATTCGTCACTGACGATAGTTATAGTCCGACTCTCAGTTCTAAGTATATGTGCCAAAAATGGCTGCAGAGCTGCTTAGCATTTTCTGCACCACATTTTCTGTAAATTTAAAGTGAGCCGAATGACAAATGTCTATTCAGGTATTTTCTCGAGCGGGCTGCCCGTTCCACGCGACATGTACGGAATTGGTCAATTCTGTAATCACGGATCCGATCCAGTCGGCTACGTACCAGCGCACTACAAATGGCCGCACGTTCAATGACGACTCAGCAAAGACGCTGATTCACCGTTACATCTTACAGCACATCTCGTTACCCTCGACGTACTGCACTGAATGAGGACGGGCAGAGTTGCTGCGAATGTAACTGTCACCCAGCAGCACCGGCGGATCCAGGGACAATCCGGCCATGGCCCCCATCCAGACAGACTGTCTAGCCATAAAAATTAGTAAAATTGGTGCCACTAGATGTCATGTTTTAAGGCTAAAATGCACCAAATTCGATTTCCGCTGGGGCTTCGTCCTAGACCCATCTGGGGGAGCTTACAGCGCTCCTCTAAACCCCTTAGCTGTATTTAAGGGGCCTACTTCTACGGGGACAGAGGGGGAAGGGGGAGGGGAAGGGAAGCGGGAAAGAAAAGAAAGGGAGGGTTGCCCCCCAATCGGGGGGTCTCGATCCGCCAGTACCCAGCAGTATGCACAAGATAACTTAAGAGCAATTTCCACCGGGAAGCAGAGCTCCTGCAGAGAAATGCAGCAGCAACGGCTGAATCAGTATTTTCACAAACCCCAGCACTGGAACGTTTATGCTCCGTAGTTGTAACGCTTCGGGTGGCTATTTAGGAAAATGCCAGAAAAAGTTAAAATGCAAGAAAAGCTGGCAGAAACTGTGACTTAATCGCCGTAGATTCAACACTCCAATATGATGACATATCAGACTGACTTATTTGTCAGCTAATGTGATTGCTTCTGTTCATTTTGGCTGAATAAAAGTTACAAATAGTTACAAATGGAGAGCAGCACTTGGTACAGTGCACACCTCTATGTCAAGTCCCCAAATCACAGGGTTATTTCTCACCACATTGCCAATATTCTCTATAAGTTTACTTAAATTCCGTCTTTAACTAACTTGCTGAGATAGACTGCAAAATGTCACTTTAACGGCTTATCTGCTAATGGTAAAGAATCTTCAAAAATGATCTAGGATCCTCTCCAAAAGCTAATCGATCTGCCCCTAGCATACAGGCACTCTTCCTTGAAGGTATCATCAAAATCTGTTCATAACTTTTTGCGATGTTTTGCACACACACACACAGACCACTATGAAAACACAACCTCCTTCACGGAGGTAAATATAATTTTGTAAATTATTTAAAGCAAATCCCTCATACTACATGTGAAAGAAGCAAGCTCGTTAAAAACAAAATACAATTAGACAGCAACTACTTGGCATGCAGGTGCATTCTAACAAAGAAGCAGAACTGTCTTGAATGACATACGAGCAGAAGTAATAAAACATATGCAAGCATCAGGCAAACATAAGTGCCAGAACGTCATGCATACTACAGTAACTGGCACCGTAAAGAGTTTAGAGTTTAGTAGGGCTTAACGTCCCACTCGACACATAACAGGTCACTTTGGAGACGAGACTGGCACCGTAAACCTCCTAGTATACCTATAATTTCACTCTCATTTGATTCACAGTCACAATAAGTAACTACAAATTTATTTGTCATACATGTCAATCACGCAAATATGACTGGTCAAAATTTCATTACGTGGAATCCAATGTTTAGTTGACCACGCCCAGGCCCGACTGAAATCAATATTGGTCACTTGCCATGTATGTGGCATTTTTCAAAGAAAATAGACGGAGCTACATCTTGGACATGAACCTGAAAAATCTGTGACCCAGTTAAATATGGCGTACGTGCTCTTTACATAATTTGCAGAATTTTACATGACCGTGACGACAAAATTAGCATTAGTTTAGTTTGTTATTACATGTACATATCTCAGTCTCACAGTAGACAGCAACCCACATTAATACACTAATTCATTCAAGGCACAAAGAGCACAGTCGTACGACATGAAAAGTCTTCATATCACAATACAGCATGGCAGGAAACAGCTGGCAGTTATACAAGCCTGTTAACAGGTGAACAAACATAGCTAGGTGCAAGTGATCTAGTGGTTAGAGTATCGGACTTGTGACTGTTTACGTCGCGGTTCAAATCTCACCAAGGGTTATTTGCAAGAAACCTTGAGAAAGTTGCTAACTTACTGTGTGCTTAGGCCAACTCAGCCTCATACCCTCAGCAGGATGGGAAATGAGTAGTAGCTTACGGGTTACGGGATAAAGGCCTAGTGTGGCTTACTGGGGTGGTGGTATGTCTGAATGCTGTATCACTGGTCCAATTGTTTGCTAGCACAAACATAATGCCGCATAATGTGCTGCAGTATCATTAGCTCATTCCAATCAGCTACCACTTCCAAGAGTATAAAGTGCTTCTGGTCATGAGCTGTGTAAGACCTGCTATAGGAAGTACCAGGACCTTTACCTTTTACAGTTCACGGACACTTTTCAATTACTTTATTGGCAATATCAGACAATAACGGATTGTCTAATTTATTGTAACAAAAACCACAGCCAACACAGCAGTAGAGGGGCAATAAATTTTGGGAATGTGTCACATTCAAGGACCAGTGTTGTATTTTTAGTTTCCCATGAACGTGTGATTTTTATAGATATTCTAGGTGTCTTCCATTCTGTGATATCGATGGATTGATTTTGTTTGGTGGGTGGGAATTTAAATCGAAGAAATTTGTGGGCATCTATGTATTTTAAACAATAATAACTGTGGGATTTGTATATTTTATTTTATAATATATTATTCAATGTCAATATACGGTTGTTATAATTTCTATACAGGGAAACCCGTGACAAAATGCTGATGGGGGAACCTGTGACAGAATGCCGATCAGTAACGTTGGTTAACAGCAAGAACTAAATGTGGCAATATACGCAATACAATAACTCAACAATGCAATGGAAATTCAACGTAAAGAACATCCAGTTCTACAAGTCTTCATCTGCACGTCATATTAAAATCACAAAACAAAAACACCCAGAATGCAAATTTCCCCAAGCCTGACCACATCATGCATCTAGGTTAAACAGTCGGTATCACGATAGCTCAACACACTACTTTTTGTATGAATTGAGTGACGCCATCTCGTTATTACGCAAGAGAATTAGCATGCATCTAATGGTATAGAGTTTTCACTGCATACATAATGTTGTTTAACTCGGATAACTGCAGGCTTCACGTAGGCCAGGTTGTTATCCGTGACAAACTGATTATCAGATAACCACGCCTATCTGCAAAAGCTCTATAGTCCTACTCTGCAATATTAAACACAGTGAAAAAATTTACGGAATCGAAACCTGATCAGTCCTGTAATTTGCCCAATCAATTACTTGTCATTCAATAATTTCAAGAAAGTTAATCCATAACTCTGACGAATCCTGCTGACAGATGAAGCAAACCAGAGTGTTTTTAAGGAATTTTCACTGGGCGACATTAATCACCATAATGTTTAGTCTAGCCTAAAAGCCTATCTATAACCTAATATACCAAGTACATCACAACAGCAGACCTGTGATTTTTAACAACGAGAAACACAAAAACTAATTTATTAATGGTAATAAATCAAGCATAACAAAAACCTATGACGCCCAGTACCACAATATTTTAATGACTGGACGACAAAAATTATTCACTGGGTGACACAAATGTTGCCCAGTTACTATGTTAAAAATACACTGAAGCAAACAATAAACTGAAGAAAACACAGCTTTCTTAATGCAGATAATCAACATATCACACAATGTTTAGGCACACTGTTATACGTTACACTACAACCCACATCAAAGTATTCTGCATTGCATCACGAACATTTCACAAATACACTGTAAGCTACAGCTGGCATCCATGTTAAGTGACACTTCGGCTGATTTGAATCAAAGCTCGTTAACACCTCACCTGAGCAGGCGAGCAAATTAGGTTAAGACTTAATAATATTAACATGATACAAAGAATGCAAAATGACGTCCAATACAAGATCAGTATCCAAACAACCGATTCAGCAATAACTCAGTTCATGCAAGTTGTCAACTCCCAATACACCAAAAATCACAAAGCACACACCTAATGCAAGCATCAACAACAACATTTTCTGATGAGAAGCTGTAATGCACTACAATAACGCAAACCTTCACCAAGGCTGACCATGACGGCAGTTGTTATTCTACATTGGGATTCCTGTATTGCCTTTCTCCACTGAAATACACGCTCCACAATAACATGATTTTCTACAGCAACTGCACATATGCACGGCATTTTTTGACAATATCAGCACGTGATAACAAACTGCCAGTTCCCAGTCAGTCACCTCAAAATCTACCACACTGTGTATTTTCCCAAACCCTGTCTCTTCCAAAAATTTAATTAAACTCATCCATACGTTTCCGAGTAATCCTAGTGACATACAAACCAACCAAAGCAAAAACACAACCTTCTTCATGCAGGCAACAAAAGCACATAGTTATACTACTACTTACATACTTTTCTGTCTCAGACTTTGGCACTTCTGTGGAATTCCAAGCACTGCTGAATTTTCAGTCCATTGCAAAACGTAATCTGAAAGTGACCAATTAGTCAAAGAAACAGAGTGCCACCCCCCCAGGCACATTAAGTGTGAGAATGCAATTTCTAGACTTTAATTTAGAGACTACGAGACTTAACATTCTGAATGCTGTTTGCAATCAGCCTGCGATATTGGACAATGGTCATGCTGTATGTCAGAAACTACAGTCTGGTGCAGCTACGTTAAATTCTGCTGTTTCTGTGGTCCTGCTGTGTTCCACAGCTGAAGAAAAACATGAACACAAACATACACCACACAGTAAACCAACTAAATTCTACAGAGAGAACAATGAAATACAGCAATGATGAAAATATGCAGCACAAGCTCCACCAGTAATATGACAGAGTACTGCAGTGTACACAGCAGCATACATACAGACATTAGTAAGCAGTTATATTAATAGGTATCAACCCACAAACCTGCCACCACCATCTATCTTCACTTACATGCATGCTGGCTAAATTACACTTGGTAAAACAAGTACAAAAGGTACTATAGACCCGGAAGGCGCCCGCTTGCTTACTTACTCTACTATATGCCTACGGTAAGCCCCACCTGCCGCCTGTGCATCAATATTCATCACTACACTACATCATCTGCAGCAGGCCGCTGCGCTGGACGCTGCACTACATGCACTGCGCTGGCAGTATAGTAGTGAAGGTTCAATGTCAAGTTTTAAATCAGTAACGCGAAACAAACTTTGATAATTAGAAAATATGAGACAGTAGATCTGTGGGGAATGTCAGCATGAATGTGTATGCAAAGTTTTGTTGCGCTCTGCCATGTATTAAGAAAGCCTTAGGGATTTTTAGAGAACTGATAACAACAACAAGAACAACAACCAGAGTGGCTTTTTGGGACCTGCCTTCCAGGTCCAAAAATTACACGTTCATAAATATGCAGAATTACAATACTTACTAACATTTTGATAACTACTTGTAAACAAATCATAACAATAAAATACCAAAGTTGCTTGGAAAGTCCATTTAAATGGAAAAACATTCAAAAAATTAGTCTGAATGTTAGTGTGCAAAACCAGTGAATGTAGTTAATACAACATAAGAACTGAGTAAATAAGCTCTCTATGATTGTCTTATTAAACATATAGCTCACAGGATTATATCATTACCATCTGCATGCCAAAGTCAATGGACACCATACAGAATTATCGCAAGAAACATCTCTTTCAATCTGTTACTAACCATGCACTTACCACAACTACGATAATTAATTAGTTACTCACACTGCACTGCATTTGACAGCAGACTGATAAGAAGTATAAGCTATAACTACATCATACAAGATAAGGTTTATTATGGGCCTAAAAAGGGCAGCCATTATAAATGCTGGTCAAGGAACTTTCAGTGCCATTTTAAGGTTAGTGGAGATACTTCATAAAAACAATATGGTACCTAAATGCATTACGGGCAATACACTGTTTAGTACATTCAAGTCAAACATAATGCAGCATTGCACAGTGCAATTCAACACAATGAAATGATTCATCTTGACAGTACAAACAAAAAACAAAGTATCTTCAAATCCAGTTTAAAGTTACAATAACTGCTGAACGTTAAATCTGCTTTTGTAAAGTGTTACTTTCCTGGAGTAAAAACTGATTACATTGGTAACTATATTTACAGGCAATTTTTACTACAAAGTCAGTAGCCAACATGTTGCAGTAACATTTTGGAATGCACCATGAGTACACACTGTCAGCCATAAAAAGGATGTCACTTTTACTTCTGCAATATCTTTGGCAAATGTAAACCGATTTTAATACTACTGCATTGTGAGACGAACTGCAGAAGTAGATGTAATGTCTACTAATATCTACCTCCTTGACTCAAATCTGATGCCACAATAAATTGGACGTGTAAAATTACAAACTATTTTGCACACATATATAATAAATGAGAACACAACCTATCTGAGACACATTTACTGTAAATAAACAGACTGCGCAGCAAAGATGTATAGTTGAGCAATCAAATTTCACGGGGTAGTGTGGCAAAAAATTTGAGACAATGTGGCCGATTTTATTCTAGCTACTGCATTTGATCTCAAATATAACAGTGAAAGAAATAATTATCAACATCGGTCCACAGCTGCCAATGTTACTGCAAAAATAAAAGTGGCACCTTTTTTACAGCTCACAGCACAGTTTGATATGAGAGTTTAGATGTAAGACTGCGAGTTAGAACAACGCGTACTTTGTTAATATTACCTGGCAGCTAAGATATAACTAGTGCCAGATCTGCAATTAAATCTACAGAATGAAATAAAAATATTTTGGCAATATAGTTCTAGAACGTAAAAATACGATTAAATGAGTATTGGCAAAAAAAAAACAAATTTCTGAGCTACACTTACAAATCACCAATTGTAAAAAGTCGTTAAAACAATCTAACTCAGAAGTGCAGTAACAACGAGGTTCACAAATGAGACTAAATCCACTTTAAAATGCTAGAAAATGCCAACGACACAATCAATATGATCGTAACAAGTTAAACGTAATACCCAACTACGCGCAGATCTCAACAATGTGAAAAATAACTCCGTCCTTTGTGTTAGTTGTCGTCAGGAATGCTGAGTGTACGATCCTCGCCAAGTAGATGAGACTTGCTGACCGGTAGGCGTGGCGATGACATCTTGCCGGTGTAGTGAGTGATTATCTCACGGTCCGCAGGGCAGGAGTCCAGGAAAGCCTTCGTCTCGTACGCATTCTTCAAGTAACGCCAGACTTCTACCAGTTCAGTTGGAATCTCAAAGTTCTTGTAAGCCTACAGTCATTCACTGCAAGTCATTAATGCAGTGTGTGCAGTGCTAATATTATCCCACAGCACAGGCTCAGTTCTGTGAATACCTTTTTTTAAAATTCAATAATAAATTTCTTTTTAAATTCTTCATCAAAATTCAACAATACTATTACTTTTGACATACGATTTAGCTGGCCATTTTTCTGGACTCAATACAGCTTCGTAGTCAGATACTCACAAAACTTAATTATTTTGTTTAATTTAACTTTTGTTCGTTTTAAATTGTCTACCATTTCTGGTGAATAAAGTTGTGTAAAACTTCAGTCACAGTGACAGTTGGAGCTAGACTTTTTACGAGAGCTGTCGAACTAACGCGTTAATTAACGAGTTAAAGGATTAATTGCGATTAAAAAAATTAACGGCGTTAAAAAATTAACACACATACATAAATTCTATGAAGCAGGAGTTCCAATATGCAACTGAACTGCGGATATTTGACGATCGAATAATATTCAATTAATTATTATATATGGTTGCGTCATTTATTGTTTGCTGTCTGAAGTATTCGACTAGTAAATAAAATAATAAATAATATGAGTTTGTTTTTAAATTTCAGCTAAAATTTAAGTCTGTAGCATTAATTTTAAAACGTGCAGTCGTTCACTGACAGCAACCTACAACATAAACTACAGCTGTCGAATTGACGCATTAATGCGTGATTAAAATAACTAATCGCGCGATTAAAAAAATTAATCGCTCGACAGCTCTACTTTTGACAAGCAGATGGCATTTCCGTCGACCCACCAACAGTATCCAAGCATGCACACGCAGACATTGTTTAAAATGCCATTTTTCGAGCAGACCACGGTATGCCAGTTCCCCCTTCATTCTCAGCCTCCATCAATCCTTATCATAAGCGTCCTCACAAGACAGACCAAAACTCTCTATATCCTTTCTGACACAATCCTACCAGTCTTCTGTGGGAGAAGGAAACCTCAGGCGAACTGTAAACAATTAAATTTTCAAGAGATGGAACTACAGAGACTATTGATAAGTTCAACAAACCTTTCCAGCAACTCGAATATGCTGCAGAGTTGGCAGCAAGTAGCAGTCAGCTCGCGTGAGCTCATCAGACAACATGAAACGTGAGCCATTCTCCTTCAGATGAGACTCAATCTTCTCTAAAATCTTAATCACGTTCAGCTCAGGAGTTCCTTCGGTCTTCAGAAACTGGCAAAATTTCTGCAACATAGCAAGAACAAGCTGGTGGCATTAATAATAATAATAATAATAATAGCACATTTGTAGAGCGCCATAGTGCCGTAGCTTCAGAGGCGCTGGCGGAACAGGTAAGCTAGCTATATGCAATATTGAACAAGTGAGTTTTAAGCCTAGATTTAAATACAGAGA
>Ga0209679_1001414_pt1 | contig 10290 bp, 4 predicted proteins | sample WorMetHEROISLAND_4_FD_187408 | JGI IMG/M metagenome (GOLD analysis project Ga0209679, IMG submission 187408) | Marine gutless worms symbiont microbial communities from Max Planck institute for Marine Microbiology, Germany - Olavius sp. 2 HERON... ...
TTTTGTGATTTTTGGGGTGTGCCTAAGGTGAATATCTATCACGGAAACAAATGAAGCTAACATCATTCAGCAACTGTTTTCGGCAGCTGAGTCTTGTACGGACGTTTGCTTCAGTAAATTATTGAGCAGTCGTTCCTGTAAACACTTCAAAGCAAGATCGCGGTGAACAAATGATCCGTGCCATAGTAGACTGTTATTTGGTGTCTTGAATGATAAATCTGCGGTTGGTGTTCTTCGCTTAGTAGTACGGGCTCATCTCCCGCAGTCACATTCTCTTCAGTGCGTGCGCGCTTAGTCTGCTGTTACCGTGCTTTCGGTCGGTGCAATTTCTGAGAAAACTAATATTTGACAAAATAGTGTAGCGAGAGACTTGAGGTGTGGTGTACTCTTTAATGATTGCTTTATTATAAAGTTACTGCTGAGTCAACCAGTGAAAGAATTCTGACAAGAAAGCTGTGCTATTGCAAGAAAACCGCGCGATGCAGCAGCTGTTCCTTGCGCTTTAAAGTTCGCCGACATTCACTACGAGTTTAAGAGTAGCAGGCTCTGAAAACCAGGCTTCAAAGCTACAGACATACCGGTGCAAAATAGAATTAAACGTAAAATAGGCATCCAAGGTCATTCAAGGTCACGTATTTTGGGATCAGTGAAAAGGCGACAAGGGGCTAAATAATACTGTATAGCAATGTTGGCCTTATTTCTTAAGATTCCGAAGATCTGGCTTCCGAAGGGACTGAAAATCGACGTTTTCGACAACCGCATTGTCGTTTGACAGTAACCTTCGTCCTATCTTGCCCTGTTTCAGAGATACTCGTGGGCGCCTATACGCGCGGAGCCCAGCTTACAGCTGGGCCCCACGCTGGGCTGATCTATTGATAGCGCGGCTGGCGCCGCGCGTACGCGGGGCGGACAGACACACTGACACGCGACAGACAGACGCCAGCCAGCCAGCCAAAGTGACAGTACCCAGCTGTAAGCTGGGAATTGCAGGTTTTCTGTTGAGAACAGCGACCCCATTCCTATTCCACCCGAATTTTTGGGTGTTCCCCTTGGACTAGAGTGCCGATGTTGGGGCACAGAAGACCGTAGACGCTAAGCTAATTAATCGTGAACTTTCGAACTAACCCTACTTACAGCTATATATGGCCTCTGTACATCAACGTCACGGACAGACACTCGTGAGCGCGTCCGCGCGTAGCCCAGCTTACAGCTGGGCCCCGTATAGCGCGGCTGGCGCCGCAGTACCAAGCTGGGAATACAGACAGACAGACGGGCGGACGACTTACTGTAGCAATACCGCACAAAGCACACAGTGCATCGCGCGGTAAAAATGTAAGAAATGTACAAGATTATGGTGTCTTTTTTTGACTCACGGTGCAGCATCAGACATGAAAATAATACGAGTCTTTTGCAGATAAGTTAGTTTTTAAGCACCAACGACAACCGATACTTCTCAACTTCAGCTCAGCAATGTTTCGCATAGACGCCGTTCAACTGAGAAGCAAATATTTTTCATCTGCTCATTTGATTGCATTCTGATATGAGTATTTTTATCCACAATGTTTCGTGAAGCTATTTAAAATGATATAAAATATGAATTCAACTTCGAACTATCCAGTGCTACCTTAACTCGACAGTTGTTGCGAGATCGTCTTTGTGAAATTTAAAAATATTTGTGATATTATTGTTATTTTGCATTTACACAAGATCGCACACACACACACACACACACACACACACACACACACACTATTTATTGCCAAAATATACAATAGTACAATAGAATAATAACGATGTGGCAGGCTGCCAGAGGGGCCGAGGCCCATCAATGCTGGCCACCTATAGTAACAAGTTCGACTGATATTATGAATGTATAAAAACCATAGAAAACAAACAAACAATACACCAAACAAAAACACAAGACTGACAGACAGACAAACATTCAGAAGGGACACTCCAGCTAGAATCATCACGGTGCTCAATTGCTTAATTAATTATTCTCTTAAAGTACTCCAATTCAATTTCATACGGTGAATAAAGTTGCCTATTGCTTTCTTGGCGGTCGAGATGAAATTGTTCGTGTCTTGTGGCTAAATGAAAGCGTAGAATATGTTGAAAATGTGATACAGCTGAACTGTTTTAGCTCTTGTGACTGTCGGACGAATAGCCAACGTCGGTCAACAGCACGAATCACGGAAGACAGCCTAACTAACAGAACGAAAGTGCGAATACAGAAAGTACATAGGCACGACCCCCGAGCTGTCAAGCTGCGCCACAGAATCGTCAATGTTTCCCATTTTGAACATTAAAGAGTCAAGGTGAGTCCGAGGAAAAGTTATTTTTCATTTAAATTGTAAAATTTTTCGACGATCGATCAATGACTTTCCGGTTTTTAAATTGCGATCGCCGCAGAAAAAGGTCGGCGCCGTCCACGCGAAATAGACATCCGCGAAAGCAGCGGCGCCCCGTACGAGAAAAAAATCTATTGTGAAGAAGACTTGCGGAACAGAAAACGAATGATATTAGATGCACATCACAAGCGTGTCCCGAGGACAGAGCCGGCGTCGTCTAGGCAACAGTCTCAGAACCAGCAGCTGCTGCTGCTGCTGGAAAGTACGCTGCAACCGGAAAGATTGCACTCATCACCGGCAGATGTTGATGTAGTGGCGCAGAAATGCCACATAACGGTGCACCAATCATGACCGGAGGGTTTACTCATTACGTACTCAATTCGTTTTATCCTTAATCACTTTTTCGATTCAGCGACGTGCTGCGGCGAAGAGCATTTCCACGGCTCCAGCAACAAAGCGTAAACAACAGTGTTGGGGCGGAAACGCAAAGATAAACTACTTACGATTTTCAAATGCTCTGGAAAACCCAAGCTTCTTTCATAGTTGGTCAGGTATGAGAAAGCAGTTCAGAACGTTACCTGTACATGCATTTCTATAGCATGTGATAAGATTTAGATTATTTATTGAAATGCAACCGTCTACGGCGAAATGATACAGCGCAATAATACACAATACAATGAGAATAACATTGCGAAAGCAAAGGGGTCATGCCGGTTCATGTATACAACGGTCAAAGTGCAATATGTGGTATGAAATCTTAATATCTCGACAGCCGTGTGAGATAGACGGTTGGTTCAAACTGACAAACTGTAGAAAATCATATGTTGCGAGTACAATGGTCATGTGACGTGCCACGTGACAGTTTGAGGCTTGGAGTTGTTGTTGGGACGAACGACGGCTGATAAAACGTTAACTAACGAGTGTTAAAACTTAAATGTAGCAGGTATAGTTCGGCAATGGGACAGACACGTAATGTAACCGGGTAGCCTAGGTCAACTCAGCCTTCTATCCTTCCGGGGTAGGTAAATCGAGTACCAGCTTACTGGCTGAGGTTAAGGCGGGGCGCGTTCACCTGTGTCGGGTGGCAGGTAACACTGTGTGATCCCATGTGGTAGGTGACGCCCCGTAGCTCTGTGATGGGACTCGTCTCATGAAGAGCTATACGCTCCTTTATGCTCCTTTTTTATAGTTTCATGCCCACCTCAGTCTTCTAGTGTGGTTCCCATAATGTCGCATTCTATGTGTCAGAGACAGTCCCCACAGCGTGGCACTACTGTACCAGCTCATCTATTTCATGTTACCGAACTTGCTGACAGTCCACTGCGCCGAGAAAGCTGGATCGATTCCGGTCAAGCGATGATCCACTTCAAACAATGTTCACTGATCCGTGACGGCTGCTCACCCTTGCGTAAATCGAACACTTCACAGACGCTGTACGCCTAAAGTATGCAGATGAGATCTTGCTATGTCAGTAGCCACTCAGTCCAACTCAGCCTGGCCATCCCTTCGTGGGTAGGCGCACTAAGTACAGTAGACGATGGTCACGACCACCTCTCGGGAAAAACGGCAAGTTCTAAGTAGTAATAGGCCTGTTTACCAGGACTAAAGCCTATATCACAATTGCGATTGGACTACGATATGACTACGATACGACGATACAACGACGCATTCGACTACGACGGAAGTGATCGAAATTACGATATGCGTTCGATTCGACTGCGATACGACTACGACGAAAAATTGACATGTTCATTTTTGCTTGCGTCAAATTGGAAGCAGGCGCGCGCGATACGTCGTAGTCGGATCGTAGTCGTATCGTAGTCGAATCTCAATTGTAATCACGGCTTAACGGCATAGTATCGAGTCAATAGCGAACCAGCCATCAGGCCGACGCAGGTCGTATATACGAGTTTAACAGTTTTAACTGCCGCGAAGGGAATGATGACCGCCTAAGCAACGGATCTTGTTGTGCGTCGCGAAATTTACTTGTCCTTTAGCAGAGAAGCGTTTTACGGTTACAGTGTAATGTAAAAAGTAAAGGATATAATTGCACTGATATATCCGTTGTTGCTTACTCTTCAATTAATGCTCCAGTGTGACCTACCTTTTTATGCCTACGTCCAGTGGCGGCGCCAGGATCTTAGAACAGGTAGGGCCTGCAGCAGGGCCTAAAGTAGTATAGTAGGGCCTGAAACTATTTTGATTGACTATTATAATATAACATTATAATAAGGGAGGGTTAAAATAAGTTCAGCTCAGTACATAGGCGGTTTTGGTAAACACGGATTTGGAGCCAAGATTCGAGGCCTGAAGGGCCGACAGCGGGATGGGCTCTTGGGAAGGAGCTGCTAGCCCCTCCCCCGCAGGGTATGGGGATAAGCTCCCCCAGTGGGGTCCGGGGCGGAGCCCCGGCCGCCAAAGGGTTTTCCCGCATTTTAGACACTCAGGATGACCTTTCAGGAGAGCAAGACGATGGACCACGGAGCTTTTTCTTTTTTGTCTTCCTGGCCGAGTGGTAGGGCCCGAAGTATAGGGCCCGAACAAAAATGGTAGGGCCTAAGCCCTACCTTGTCTATATATAGACAAGGTAGGGCTAAGCCCTACCATTTTTGTTCGGGCCCTATACCTCGGGCCCTACCACTCGGCCAGGACTAGCTAGCGCCGCCACTGCCTACGCCGCCACCGATAGGTGCGCGCGTCCTGTTACCACGATACGGAATTTCACCAAACTTTGGTTGATGATGTAGTTCAGGCGACAACCTATTAGGATTGTAGGTCGTGGGGGTCAATGTCAAGGTCACAGCAAGGTTTGAGTGAGTTATTGCTGCGGGCGGAGACATATCACATCGACGCTTGGGCGTAAAGCTCTATTTTACTGTGTGTGTTAGTGTGTTAGTGTGCTGGTGTTTGTACGTGTGTGTGTGTGTGTACGTGCGTGCGTGCGTGCGTGTGTTTATCGTTGCTATTTGCTATGGTGAATAAAGATTGATATGCAATTACCTGCTCCAATCATACTACCTCACCTACGAACACATTACGATCGTTCAATATATTGTTACTCTCAGCAACATGGATAGCGCTAACGTTGTGATTCAGCGGTATCGCTCCAACAGACTGAAACTCGCTGTCATACAGTGTTTAGCGTAAGCCTACACGTAAAAGTACCATTTTTCGGTGTCTGCAATACGACATTGATTACCTGCAACTGTGTGTCATGTGCTCATGTAGACAGAGTTTGAGCAAGTTGCGTAGTCGTATTGAGGAACATTTTGACACAATCTGTGCAGCAGGGAACGCTGAGATATGCTGTGACTTTTTAACATTTTTTTAGTTTTCTTTCGTTTTAACATCTCGTGTATCTTTGTATATATTTGTGTCTGTTCGTGTGTTCTTGTACTTCTGCATTTCATGCGAATAAACGTGTTCAATTGTTCACTGCCCAGCTTCTCAGCACTTTAGGCGTATTCTAAAAAAACCTAAATGTGCGATCATTGATACGACTGATACGATCATTGACGAATGATCGCAAACGGATGCCGTAAAATATCGTTTTGGTTACTGCAAAAAGAACTGTCAACTTCCCAGATATATTTGTGCAGCACGTGGCAGGCTTTGATTATTAAAATAATGTTCCATACTCTCAAATACAGTCGGCAGATGAGCCTTTCCAGTTTCCGGCATCAACGTGGCACGCACTTGCCACCTGACGTCACGTCTGCACCGTCGCTCCTGGTCTTCAGGCAGAGCGTCTCCGAGGCATTTCTGACCCGCCGTTTAGATCCAGAAATGTTTTTTGCGGACATGGCAATACTTCACTATTTAGGTTACTGTTAAAATGTTTATGATAACGATGACAATGATGATGACGAGGATGACGATGATGACGACGACGATGGCGACGATGACGATGATGATGATGATGATGATGATGATGATGATGACACGTGAATAAAAGGTGCTGCAACTGCGCCACTTACACCCTTAAACAATCTGATAACAAAGCAGTGATGTAGTTGTAGATGTTAGCCGTAAGCTGAACTATGTTCAGGTGAGTAATGCGCCCCGGGAGAGATGAGGCTGTAGAAGGCAATCGCATCATCGTCATCATCATCAGAAGCAGCAGCTGCAGCAGCAGCAGACGGGAGCGTCGCGCCGAAAAATTGTGGGCAGCTATAATGACTGCGTCCTAGATGATGCTCATACCACTTCACTATTCCAAATTCTATTAGCATATGCCCGTTTTAAAACGGTAACTGTAACCCTGGGTCGAGGCAGGTGGATGTTATATAGAGCATCCCGTTGCCTAGCAACCACTTGGAGGATCTGTTGATGTGAAATTGTTCAAAATCTAGATTTCGCCGGACCCTAACACAATGTGAAAGGGTTCGGGCAAGAGGAAGCTAAGATTCAGTATGCATCTAGTGAGCATCGTCCCGTTGCTAAGCAACCCGTACGTTGCTCTGTTGACGCCGACTGATACCGGAAGCAGCGTTGGTTGACACAGACACTAGCACCTCAGAGATGACCTAAAGTACGTTTTTGTGCTTTTACAGGCAAAAAATTATCAACCATTTTGGTCGGTATTTTGGTTAAGCCAACTCCTACGTGGTCGAAGCAGGGTCTGGCGTGGCCCACCTGGCCTGACAAATCCTATAGCGCCCTACAGCAGCAGCGATGCACGGAAGCCGTATCAGACAACGACGACGACGACAACGAAGCAATAATGCAATCGGCGAGCGGCTAGCTGTACTCTCCATTATCGATCGGACACGACACTACTCCGTCATTGTGACTGTCAGCTGATGCGTCCGTCTGTCAGGTTTGTTACATTCGAATCTGGCGAAGTTGAGACTTCGGACTTGAACTTCGAACTTCAGCCGTAGTTACATAAACGTTGCAAAATCTGCAGATTTTGGCATGTTGAAAGCATGTCGAAGATAGACCACGGTTACATTAAAATAAAGCATTTTTGCAACATTTTTTAAATTCTACATGCAACCGCGTCCTATCTCCAACATGCGTTCAGACGCTAAATTTTTTTGCAAAATTTTTTGCAACATTTTTTATTTTACACGTAACTGCGGCCTTAGCCAGTCCACAATCAACGTAACGCGGCAATACCTACCACCACCGAAAGCATTATTGTGTATACCTTATTGTGTAACACGCGCCCTAATTCTGTTCATTCAGACTTTGGCGCTTTATAAATCATTTACTTACTTACTTACTTACTTACTTACTTACTTACTTACTTACTTACTTACTTACTTACTTACTTACTTACTTACTTACTTACTTACTTACTTACTTACTTACTTACTTATTCATCATCGTCATCGTAGTCGCCGTCGTCATTACTTATTCGCACATGTGAAAAGAAACATATTCATTCGGGCTGACGCAATTAATCTGTCGATCTGCCAAGGGTTGCCTGCAGTGGGGTCCGCTAGCAGGCGGAGACCGGCGTTGAAGTGTAATTCTCATAGAGCGGGAACTGTAAAAGAAATTACGACCCCCTTACATAGTCGGCAGGCACTCTACTTTTGCAGTTGCGCCCAGGAAACAAACAATTCAACATTCTACGTTGGTTTGGCGCATCTAACAGCAGAACAAACAGTATAGCTCAACAAAATGAACGCGGTTTCATTATTCAAGTTCTAGGGACCAGAACATTGCGTTTTGTCCTGAATTATACTTTTTGGACATGGGAACGCTGAAGGGCTGGATTTTCGAACACAGGAACGTGTGTTCCCAATAGCACAAACCTTTTTTAGGACTCCGGAACGCTGGAGTGCAGAATTGGCGGGACCTGGGTACGGCGTTCTCATGCGTTCCCATCCACTGAGCGGTGCAAACGAAACGAACTTATGTTACTGTTAAAACACAGTATGAATTCACGATCTGTATCTCGGAGGCCATAATCCCGTAGATCGTTTGACTTAACCGCCGCAAGTGCCACATGTCACGCTATTTGTTGTATTGTTTGAAGTGAAATAAAAAACGACGCCAGAGGTGTTCGTTTCATAGGCGAAGGAGCTAGATGGGAGGGGGCAGGGGGCAGTTGCCCCCAAAATTCGGGAAAATATTTTTCGGACAAAAATCACGTAGAATTTGGGCCTTTTGTTAATTTTTCGGGCAAATATCGTGTAAAATTCGGGCATTTTGTTAATTTTTCATGCATGTATTTTCGGGCAAAAATGTCTTGCCCTCCCAAAGTTGACTGACTGAGCTCCTACGATTATGGTTCGTTTTCATCTTCCTGCGGTTCGTTATTTGGTTAATAAATGTTTACTGGGTTGCCAACTAAAACACGTCGAAAACCTCTCTCTTAGACGCTCACCGAATGTTCCAGATCGTCGGCTACAACGACGTTGGTATCCTATAAATTCGTGTTAGTAGGGACCAGTGGCTCGACGAGAATGTTGTTTGAATCGTGTGTTCCAGGACTCGGCTTGCAGCGCGACACATCGGTAAAACAGTTACTCCAGCTGCGGTCGACAGCGAAGAGAAGCGTGGAATTACGGGAACGGATGGGAATTCGCACTTGACACGTTCGGCACGAATTAAAAAAAGTGCGCATCGTCGGTAACGTAACTAATGAGTTCATGTTGTCTTTTCCAAAAAATAGAACTAGAAAGAACTCAGAGAGTAAAAACCTCCGCCGAAGATTTTCATGTTTTATTCTTGGCTGTCTCTAGGAATCGAAAGAGTAAGTAAAAAATCCCTTTATAATTTCAGGATCCATATCGTGATCCGGATCGTCACCAAAATCTAATGCACTGTTCCTTGGACCACGACCCTCCCTCCAAAAATTTCATCAAAAATTTTATCAAAAACCATTCATAGCTTTTTGAGTAACCTAGAGGACAGACAAACAGCAGATTATGCCAATACTTAATTTTAGCGTTTTTTTCTACCCGGTTTGTACAGTTCGTGGTTGTTCTTACAGTTTCTAAGAGTTCTTACAGGGCGTCAGTATAGCTTGCTACGCAGAGATCTGTATTATTTACGGTCGAGATGTCTGTCTGTTTGTCTGTATGTCCGTTCGTCTGTCACACGCTGGTATTGTCTCAAAACGACGCAAGCTAGGATCACAGAATATTCACTGTCGAATAGCCCAAGATCTCTAGTTTTGGCTGAATAAGGATCATCTAAAAACTCCAAAGGTTCACTCCGAGAGAGTGCGTTAATAAGAGGCGGTACAGAAAATTGGCTTTTTTCGGCCAATAATAAGTCGCCGTATCTCAGAAACGGCGCAAGAGAGGACCAAAGGTGCTATTAGTCACTAGTAGGAAGTCGCATACGCGCTTTTGATTGGTGCCAAAATCGACGACCTTAGATCACCGTAAATGGTCATTATGCACTCTATAGCACAAAACATGCGTTTTTTTCGGAGCCCGACACGAATATTTTAACGAAGATAGACCCATTTTTTAGGTTAAATACTGTTTTACGCCAGTATGTTGAGCTTGGGAGAATGTGGCTTTCGAAGACAATTCCGTGCGAAGTAATAAAGATATATCCACATTATCAGCGACTCAGATGTTCAGCAGGGACTCTAGTTTCTGGCGGTATAAGGTTTATGCGGATATTCGCGAGAGTTCTTTGGAAATAAGGCGTCAAACAACAGTGAGATTAACACGCACGATCCACATTGACGTAGCTTAAATTTAATTGCTGTGTGTGTAATTAGCCGGTTCATTGGACGTAGGTTTCGAATATGACGGAGGTAGGTTGCGGTAGTTATACGACGATAGAAAGTAACCGAGCTACAAGAAACGCATAGCTGATGCCCTGTTTCTAGGCGTTAGCTGAGCTTCTTGTTATCTCATACGCCTATACGCTGTTGTGCTTTTCTGCCTGTTTGGACGAAATAAACGAATTCATTAATTTTATCGGGAGTTGTTAATCTCACTTCCTACCATTGGGCGCCGTAGTG
>Ga0209679_1001415_pt1 | contig 10279 bp, 6 predicted proteins | sample WorMetHEROISLAND_4_FD_187408 | JGI IMG/M metagenome (GOLD analysis project Ga0209679, IMG submission 187408) | Marine gutless worms symbiont microbial communities from Max Planck institute for Marine Microbiology, Germany - Olavius sp. 2 HERON... ...
CCGCGTTCCCCCTCTGGAGGGCTATAGAGAGTCGCTGGAACAAGAACATGGACTCTCTAGGCTCCTCCGTAACATTATTATTATTATTATTATTATTATTATTATTATTATTAATGATGATGAAGAGATGATAATGGTGGTATTGGGGGTGTTGGCAGAGTTGTGCATTTTTAAACTGCAAAGTAGTACAAGGTAGTAGATTTTTACACGTTTTATATGCCGTGCGAGAACAACTTACTAGTGAAAAAGCGTGGGTATTTTTCTTGCGCAAAGTAATTTGTACTTGTAATTTACGTACTTTTTCTGATAAAGTAATTTATACTTGTATTTTAAATACGTATCGAAAAAAGTATTTATACTTGTATTTTAATTACTTTCATAATGAAGTATTTATACTTGTATTTAAATAACTTTTCAGAAGTATTTTATCTAACTCTAGTGACTACCACACTGTTCCCTTGTACACCTGTTCACATTCCCAGTCACAGAGCAGGTAAAAATGACATTAATACACCTGTAGCATCTGCACTGAGAAAACGAACGATGAACGAATGAGTTAATAGTTTGTTTTTGTTAGAGAAAAATGGCAGCACAAGTGCTGGATTAAAATTAACAGGGAGACAGAAACACACAAATAAACACAAATTACAAGTAATACAATGAGAGTTATGCTGTGATTACAATTGCAATTCGACTGCGATACGACTGCGAGGTATCACGTGCGCCTTCCATTCGACGCGAGCAAAAAATGAACATGTCAGTTTTCCTCGTAGTCGTATCGTATTCATATCACAGTCGAATCGAACACATCATATGCCGTAATTACAATTGCAATTCGACTGCGATACGACTACGATCCGACTGCGAGGTATTACGTGCACCTTCCATTCGACGCGAGCAAAAAATGAACATGTCAATTTTTCATCGTAGTCGTGTCGTATTCGTATCACAGTTGAATCGAACATATCGTAATTTCGATCACTTTCGTCGTAGTCGAATGCGTCGTGGTATCATCATGTCGTAGTCGTATCGTAGTCGAATCGCAATTGTGATATAGGCTTTACACTACATTATAGACCATAAATCCAGAAACAAGGTAACTGTATCTGGCGTATTGTTATTTGATCGTGCGGTAGTGAAGCTGAAACATTAGTAGTGAAGCTGCTTCTGTTCATTTGCGTTCTGTAGACATGCCGGCATCGGAAGATCAGATGCTACTGCAGCATGCTTCGTCGCCCAGCAATGAGCAATCTCGGCCTGATGGCTATTCAACGTGTGCACTCCGTGAAGAAGACCCCGTCATCATTCCTGCACCGTCTAATGCACCAGCTGACATTTCTTGTCACGTGGAAAAACCAGAAAATGTGCTACCCAATGCAGTTGCTAGTCGTACCTCTGTTGAGGGTCTACAGCAAGAACTGTTGGCTTCCGGCAATTCTGACACATTGGATAGTGACAGCGGTCAGAACTCGGACACCCCGTTCATGGAGCGTGTGAACGGACACGAGGATGATGCTGCAGCTGATGGTGAGGAGGAACACGTTGACAAAGATGATGATAATGGTGGTGGTGGTGCGGAAGTCTGTGAAGTTACCGATGCTGCCAGCAATCTCTCCCACATGTCGGTTCATTTGCTAGCTCCCGAGACCGCTGAGACTTCACCTGAGGATGATGATGATGATGATGAGCAAGAAAATGATGAAGATGTGGACGTCTATCGGCCAGCCTCCGAATTTTCCATTTCTGCTGGCGATTGTTCCTACATGTTTGCTCACTTGCCGGACGCAAACGCCGCCAGTTCGTTGCCAGATGTTTTTGAGCCGACACCTGACAGTGCGCCAACATCGGGTGGCTACAGGCGAGCCCGGGTGCTTGATACTGCCACCAGTTCGTTGGTTTCAGGTGGAACAAGCGTCGACGGCACTCTGGACGGAAATTCCGACGAGTCGGCAGCGGACGACTCTCAGAGTCCAGGCAGCGAGAGCAGATACTGTGCAGTGGACTTCTTCACGAACACAACCACACGTGACTGATAACGTTTACACCACGTTGTTCCTTGCAGTTTTTACAAATGTTAATGGTTGACTTGTGAGACAAAGTAGTCGCTACTTCTAAACTGCCATGAAATGATTTTTCACTTCCAGTTTCTGGTCGCTCTGAGTTCAGGTGATTGCGCCTCAGTTACGTCTGTTCACTCATAATATCAGGCACTCGGGCTCGCCTGTAGCCACCCATCCCCCAGTTCAGTCACGTCTCAGGATAACTAACCGTTCTTTTCAGCATACTGCATCTCAGTTGTGGAACAAACTTCCTCATTCCATTTGGGTCCATTATCACTCTGGTTCATCTCTCAGCTCCCCTCTGTCCTTAGGCTCCACCCCTGAACCTGCTGTCAACCTGTCTCATGGTATGTTCCATTCTCGGCTCAAGACCTATCTCTTTTCCAAGTCTTTTCCTCCTTAGTTCCCCCACTCTCCCACAGAGTGATTACTTGGTAAATGAATCGGCATGTTTTTAGTAGTCTTTGGAGTTGTCAACTTGGTAAAGTGCCCAGATTAAGCTAGTTCAGCTAGCTTTTGGGTGCACTATAATATCCCACTTACTTACTTACTTACTTACTTCCTTATTCCTTTGCGCCAAACACCACGTGCATCATTCAGTCACTTAAGTTGTTGTTATCTGTGACAGAATGATGCGTCTGGATGGAGGACAGGCAAGGATTATGACTGGCCACTACGAGTACACTTATGTATTCCATATTTTGATGTTATTCACACCATAGGGGTGCTATAGGGGGCAAAAAAGAAGGCTATGACCTCCATAAATTTGTGTGGGTGGGATATATTGCATTTGGTCTCCTAAAATTGGTCCATATATTTGGTATATCATGTCTGTAAAACCGAACTTACAGGAATTTTTTCAAAAGTGGTGGATTATTTTGGTTTTAGGCTATGTCACTGTGAGAATTTCTTTGAATTAACGTGATATAGCTTACTGAACATTTTGCTTTGTATCGTATTTGTATAGGAGCCGGGGGCTTGGCTCCTACAAAAATTTGGTTGGTTTGGTCCAGAAGATATCAAAATGTGAGCTAAACATACATTTAGTGCTGATTTGTCTCCAATAACTCTCACGTATGATTGATAATCTACTGATATATGCTAATATTGTATGTTTTATGTGTAGTATTGTCTGTTAGCAATAACAGCATTAATATTAGTATATTTTTACACGTTATGTGTTTTTATACAGAGACTAACAGTATGTGATTGCTGGTTTATTCTGCTGCGGTTGTTATTTTATTACATTTAGTGTAAAGCGTCGTTTTATATTACAGCCTTATTAAGAACGCACAGTTCTGTCTACATGCTCGTTGTATAGCTGTTGACGGTTATTGTTTTGTTAATCGTTTATGATACGGTATGCGCCATGATCAAAGCAGTTCTTCTGTATGCCGTCTTTCAGGTCTGATATGTAAATCCAAGCAGAATGTGATGATTTTATGCTTGTTATTGTTTGATTGTTGAGCAGTATGTTAGCTATTTGTGTTGTTGTTATAACATGTTTCGCGGCGTATTTTCTACTTTGGCGATGTTCTGTGCGTTCGTTGTGTGCACGCATTAACTCACTGCATTTGCAGCAGCAGTCAGACGTTATTGACGATGGAAGCATCTGTCAGCTGGGTAGGTGGGACATGATCTTTGATGGTCCAAAAGTATTCAGAAGTGGGCAGGCCAGATACATTTTCGGCTCTCAAGGGCAAAAAGTAGTCGAGCACGGCCGGCGAGGCCCAATAGCTTCCGCCGTCTATGAGTGACGTCATGCCTGTTCTCATCAACAGCACTTCAATTATTACTGCTACTAGAGATGGAGTCCTCAACGCCGTGGCCTTGGACTCGAGGCGCATCGAGGACAACTCTTCATGTCCTTGGCCTCGGCCTCGGAGGTCAAGTCCTTAGCCTTAGAGGTAAAGCCCTTGGTCTTGATGCTTTTAGCCTTGTGTGCCTTGTTTTTTTATGTTGACTGGATTAGTATTATGAATGTAGGTTGATATGGTTACGTCGACAACAGATTTGAATAAGATATTACTTACTTACTTACCAGTAGAGGCTAAATATGATATAAATACTCAAGACAGGGCCTTGTTGCTGCCTCGTCCTTGGCCTTGTAGGTCCAGTCTTTGACCTTGGCCTTGGAGGTCAAGTCCTTGGAGGCTTGGCCTAGGCCTTGGCCTTGAAGGTTGTGTCCTTGACTCTATGTCTGACTGCTACTAGTTCATATACTCATGCTGTCACCGTAAGCTTTTATGCCTTCTCTGCCTTTACACTGTTGGCTCTGTGACAGGAATGGCATGGGACACCAGTAAAAAAATTCCACTCCGGCAGTTCCCATAGATTCCCTTTTGAAGACCATTTTGAAAACCAAGCCTAACCTGGAGTAAATTCAGAATAATTCTAGTTAAAACGAAACCAGTGACGGTAGTGGTGAATTTTTGCTGACTTATTTTCTGTGCTTACCAGATTAAGTTGGATCCCCTACAGGTTTATGTAGAAATTTTTGTTTTGCATTGCGGGCTGAAAGCTCTTCCTGCTGCTCAACTCACAGTAGGAAATCACTGAAAGAATTATTGTGATTGCTGTATTACTAGATTGTTATTGTTATTGTTGCTGTTGTTATCATTTGTTATTGTTGTGTAGTGCTGCATGTGTTATCAGTTAATCATGTTTTTAAACTGTAACAAGTAACAGTCACTAAAACGCATTTATGGCATATCTCTGCTGCTGATCCTGTTTCGTCAGTAATCCACTGAAAATTGTTTTCCTGGTTTAGTTATACTTGCAGAAATTGTTCTCGACAGTATATAATGCTTGTATAAAAACAGATTATCTTAAAATTAATACAGTATATGACAATTCAAACTGATTTTATGGAATATTAGTACTGCTACTACTGTTTTTGCTTTTTTTGTTTAACTGGCCCATTTTTCCAGTGTAGGCTGAGTATAGAATATTAGCAATTAATTAATTTTGGAAAGTTGGTGATGGCGTGATGTCAGCTGTTAGCCAATAGCATATGCTCAGCCTTAGCAGGGGTTTGCAGTTATTTTTGCAGTTTTGGATGCTTTCTGCTTGTCATACGTGCAGTGGCTTCAGTGGCATGTCGCTAAAACCAGCGCCTTTTATAGTATAAGCCATGGACATATATTCTATGGGATATAAATCACACTTTTTTCAAATAATATGTTAGTTATCTGTTAATCCAAACAATGCAACTTGACATCGTGACACGAAGACAGTGAATTTTGACGCTAAATTCATTTCTGCAGTTATATGAAGAAGCATAGAATTTGTTTCTAGTACATAGAAGGCCTTGGCAAGTTGGCAGTTGGCACTATAGAGCTAGTCATTAGCACAGTCAATGAAATAACACAGTGCTGCTCAGTTGACTGTGTCACTGTAGGCCTATCAGTAAATGCTTGTACGGTGATAGGTAGGCTACAACTTTCGGTTTAACTGGGCCTACAGTTATCACAACAACTGGTGTTAGTTCTAGGCAGCAATTCTGAAGCAGCTTCTAGTCGCGAGACGGACCGTTCACAACAACGAAGTGCACAACCTCGTCAGCAGTATCATAAAATGGAGTGAATGACCCTGACAACATGAGACTCCGCAGAACCATCAACTACTGGCGTCAACTTCGTGCTTCTTCCAGCAGTTGGTGATAAAGAGTGACACGGTAGTGGAAATCATCCCCATCCCCACACCATCTCCATAAAATTTTCCCCGTCCCCGCCTCATCGCCATATATTTGACTACCGTCCTAGCCCATCCCCACGCTTCCCAACCTCATAAAATTCCCGAAAGCACGCACTCAGTACAGTTACAAGTACACGAAAAAGTGTATTTGAATGCAGATGCAAGTGCAAGTGCAGATTTAATCAGCAAAGAACAGAATTCAATCTATGTCCGTGCATCAGTACACTGTTATATGTTTTACTGTCAATGCAAAAACAGCAGACCATTTACAGTATCTGGATTAAGCTGAGTACGACGCTTGGAGAGGGTTGCCTCAGCCAAGGAAAAGGTCCGCTCTGACAACGTACTTGTTACTGGTACAGCTAGTGATAGTATGTGCTCTGCACAGTAGCCTAGCTAAATCTTGGTCAGGCGTTGGATTTGTCATGCCGGAAGCGAAACAAATCGTCAGATACTTCCGTGCCGGACATGTAGTTGTCAACTTCGTCCACCATCATTGGCATTGAACAGTACCGCTGAACAAATCAGCTAAGAAGTCTGCTCCATCACCAGCTGCGTTGTCAGTCTTTCTTCATCTTTGTGCGCACGGGTTCTGGCTGAGTCTGGTTCATCAGGCGTATCATGGATGGATGTCTCGTTGACCATACGCCTTAGAGTCGCCACCACACGAACGTTTCATGTAGGACAGAAAAATGCAACCCCGTTCCCGCGGTAGGCCTAGTACCGCAGAAACGATCCCCATCCCCACGGGACTCCCCTATATTTTGACTCCACCACTACTACGGTAGTACCGTAGAATTTACACCCATTCCCGCGGCTACCGCGGTAATACCGCCAATACCGCTAGCGTGTCACTCTTTAGCTGGTGACCCTGGACACTGGTCACTCGCTTTTGTCAACACTGAACCTCGCGTGACCTCGGTAGCTGGCATTTCGCGCGCAGAATGTGGAAGTCGCTTGTTCATACGTCGAACCAGAGTCACTGTCCTACAAACACGCACACACATTAACTCTTCGCACTCGTCCTTTAATGAACAACGACAATATTTCGTCCGTATCTCATCGACAAATACTTATTTTACCTCACGCATTCGTGCCGTACAAGGTCCACAGACTAAATCAGGTTGTGCGATGACGGAGAAGATTGGCTGCAACTTTGCCAGAAGCAGCCGACCACGAAGCAGACAAGTCGTCAGAAAGTTGCAGAGTAGGCTTAAGTTAAATGGTCGGATGAAATTTTCATTTCCAGTCTGTATATTTCAAGAAAAATTTCGATTACAAGCGTTAGTTAAAACTTATGTTTCTTACTGTCTAGGACAACGCTGATTCAATCACATGCAAAATGGAAACACTTAGTTACTTAGACTTCAAGCAGGTCATCCTATACAGTAGGCGAAAAACAGCCACTGATAAACTGGTCGACTTATCACTACTAACTCGTCTTATAGTAGTTGAAGTATTGTTAACTTGGTAATATACACATACATAGCAACCTGCACTAGGTTACTTTACATTGCCAAGTTGACGATACTTCATCGGCTAAGATGAGGAACTCCGATCTTCAAATCGAATAAATGAATGCGCTATCGCGCTATCATACAGACAAGCTAAGGCCGCGGTTGCATATCATAACGTCATACACATAAATTTCGATAAATATAACGGTTATAAAACCAGAAATTTCAATAAATAAAACCTACAAGACACTAAAATAACATTCGAATTGTTCGAGTTTTAAGTTGACGTTTAAAAGCTGGATAGAAAAAAAATAAAATGTGCGGAAATGAATTCAAAATTTGCCGGTCGGCCTGCTTCCAAACATGGTATGTGCGTGTTGAATATAGGCCTAGCAGCAGCGCCAGTGGTCGACCATCTCAAATAACACAGACCGAACCAGATCCGGCAAGTTTAGACGTACAGGTACAGCTGTACAGAGAAAAGACGCCTTACCTTTTCGAAGAGATCGTTGATGTTGTGGTCGTTGTCGGCGGTCAGCCAGCGGTCATTGGGAGGGAACGCGCCAATGAAAACGTTGTCCCTGTTGTCGAGGATGCGGGCGGACGACGACGGCGGCTGACTTCGCGTGTACGTGATGCAGACGCCGTCCATGTCTACACCAGCGAACGACGTTTTCTTCGACCGCTTTCCTCGCGTCGACTGTGCAGCAACACCAACACGCATTTTTGTGCATCGTACACGTAATTTCACGGGTACGTGTACCGGTATCCCCGACCTCATTTTCGGAAAGTCCGGACAGTACCCCACTTTTACATTAAAAAACAAAGTCAAATATAGATGATGACGCCAAAGCGTCGACGTGGATGCCTCCGCCCCTGCAATAACTCACTCAAATGCTTGAGCTGGCTGTGATCCTGACCTTGACCCTCGACTTTAAAATCTAACCAATCCATCTGTCGCCTGACCTACATCATAAACCAAAGTTTGGTGAAATTCCGTCCTTGGTTTGTAAGATATCGTGCGAAAAGGACGCACGCCCAGACGCACGAACGGACGGACAAATCCGAAAACAATAATAACAAGAAACCCATGCAAATAGGTTCTATAGAGACATCGAGTCCCTCGTCGGCTTTCTACTGATTCCAAAATACGTGACGTTGAATGACCCTGGATGGTTATTTTTACGCTAAATTCTGTTTTCGCACCTGTATGTTTAGAACTTTTGCGTGGCTTTCGAAAAAATTGCGTAAAAACAGAAAGACCGTACAGATAGACCCACACTATCGATAGCAAAAATGTACATTAGGGACTCTAGTTTCTGGCAATATAAGGTTTATCCGGATATTTGCGGCGATTCTCTGGAAGGGAGGCGTCAAACGATAGTGGGTCCTGCGTTAAGTGCCAAAACTCCACTACACGGACACTGGCTACGGACATGTTGTACAACACCACCAAAGGACAAGCTCACAACAAGTCTACAACTTGTTGTACAACAAATTCACCACATCGCAATGCCAGAGCCCAACATCTCGACATGTCGATCACGACGTTGGGATGTGGCAAATTTCTGTCCGTTGGTGGTGAATTTGTTGTACAAGTTCTAGAATTGTTGTGAGCTTTCCGTTGGTGGTGTTGTACAACATGTCCGTAGCCGGTGTTCGTGTAGTGGAGTTTGGCACTAACACAGTGCTGCGGTTGCGTGCACATTGGCGTAACTTAAGTTTATTCGCTGTGTGCGTGTAAAATCAGCTGGTTCAGCGGACGTAGCTTGTCTTAGCTTGTTTCGTACGTAACGGACGCAAGTTTCGGTAATTGTGACGATTGAAAGTAACCGAGCTACAGAGAAATGCATAGCTGACGCCCTGTTTCTAAGCGGTAGCTGAGCGTCTTGTCACTTACACACCTAAGGTAGATCAAACATACTTGCAGACAGTCTTGCAGACAGATTTTTAGCGTACTTTGCCTTTTCTGCAGACTGTGTGTCGCATCGTATGGCCTACAAGTATGTATCAGCTGACGTCTCGATAACACGTTGTTCGTGTTCGGTGGTCTGGTATGCACGGCACTGCTAGTCTGCTGTGCATGGTCGGCAGCAAGAAATAAACGTTTTCGTGCTTTAACGAACTCCACAGGGCGTTGTTTACAATCACTGGTGCGTTGTGTTTATTCAGTTTCATTTGCGCCACAGACTAAGCTAACTGCTATGTTCAGATTACATATTATAGTTTGGCTGTGTTCTCTTGATCTTGACATGAATTTATGTTCGCCTAACTAGCGCCATTATGTCTCCAGTAATATAAATAAAAGTCAAGTTCATGAGATCAATGCTGAACTATAATCTATAACCTGAACATAGCAGTCATCTTAGACTATCGCGCAAGTAAAACTGAAAAAATGCAGCTAATATGAGGACTCCGCTCTTCAAATCGAATAAATGAATGCGATATCATAGGCCGCGGTTGGATATTATAACGTCATAAACATAAATTTCGATAAATACAACTGTTATAAAACGAGAAATTTCAATAAATAAAACCTACAAGACACTAAAATAATATTCTAATAGTTCGAGTTTTAAGTTGACGTTTAAAAGCTGGATAGAAAAAAATAAAATTTGCGGAAATGAATTCAAAATTTGCCGGTCGGCCTGCTTCCAAGTGTGTTACGTGCGTGTTGAATAGCAGCAGATATAGATATCCTTTATTACAAGATACCCGCGTGCTGTCGCAAGCAATAAACCGCGCGATGTTGCAATTAATCATAAGCAGTTAATATTTCCTTAGCTGTTCACTTGCACTGGTCATTGAGGCAGTAAGCCCCCGCAGACATGTTACAAACTTCCAGCAGGCACAGATCTAAATGGTTTCTCTATGGTATCACCACAGATATAACTGCGCTGTCCGTATAAGTAAATAAGCAAATTTTGAACTTGAATTGACAAAAAAAGACATAATTTAACGTAAAATGGCCATTCAAGATCATTCAAGTTGACGTATTATGTGGTCAGTGGAAAGGCGACGAGGGATAAGTAATCTTATGTAATAATTTTGGCCTTACCTCTAAAA
>Ga0209679_1001416_pt1 | contig 10276 bp, 8 predicted proteins | sample WorMetHEROISLAND_4_FD_187408 | JGI IMG/M metagenome (GOLD analysis project Ga0209679, IMG submission 187408) | Marine gutless worms symbiont microbial communities from Max Planck institute for Marine Microbiology, Germany - Olavius sp. 2 HERON... ...
TGCGCGTCATTTACAAGCAACCTTGAGCAAGTTAATAACCTACTGTGGGCTCAGGTCTACTCAGCCTTCTACCTTCAGCTGGACGTGAAATGAGTAGTAGCGTACGGGCTATGGGGTGAAGGCCTAGTGTAGCTGATTGAGGCAATGGTATGTCTGCATGCTGCACCTCGGGTCCAACTGTTTGCTAGCGTGGGCAATGGATGGCCGCATAATGCCAATCAGATGCCACTTCCAAGTTTGTAAAAATGCTCCTGGGCATGCGTCAACGTGTAAGCAGCGCTATAGCAGGTACCGGACCTTTACCCTTTTCACCTCTACGCAAAAAAAACATACCGCCGTAATAACAATATTATTACAATAAAATATAAACACATTAGTGTGTAGTTAAAGCCAACGTTCCACTCTTCTTTGATGATGCAATTCATTAAACTAAACGATACAACATACCACTATGATATCACAGTCAGACGCTGTCAAATGGCTAAACACTGACAACCTACGACCGTATCATGAATTAACAGGCAATTAAGCACAGCCAGTCTTGTCCAGTCATAGAGTTCTGTATTGAATGTTTCACACAACTTCACATAACAGCACGCATTCACTGCAGCAGCTCTTCACATATCATAGCGGACAAACGCTCGTCTTCTAGCTGCGCTGCTTCACAGCTGCTACAGCACAAACACACACATACACACACGCACACGCACACACAACACAAACCAATCACATCTCTCTCAGAACATCAACTTGACGGTTAGCACTTAGGGCCGGTTTTTCAATCGCCAGTTAATGGCCGATTAAATTAATCGCCGATTACGTAATCGGAGAATCAAAATGTGTGGAAATACGGAAAGTACATAATCGACGATTAATTCTGAGCATCAGATTAATCGGAGATTACGTAATCGGAGATTAAAGTTAATTTAACTGCCGATTGAAAAACCGGCCCTTAATCATAATCATAATAATCATAATCAAATGGTTTATTTTGTGTTGCAGCACAAGTGCAATATTAAAATACAAGAAAACATTATTAGCATATATACAGATACAAAACTAATAAACAAAGTTGCATCAACGGTAAAAAAAACTTTATCAATATTTATGGATTGTCAGTCTGTCAGAACATAGGGAGAGATGGAGAGAGAGAGAGAGAGAGATGACAGTACATGTATTATTCTAATTTTATATGAAATTGTTCAGAGCATAAGGTATGAACGAACTACGAAACTTATGTGTGCGTGCTCGGATAAGAAAAGGCTTGGGGTTTCGTAGCTTATTGATAGTGTCATTGTCACATCGATCGGGCAGTATAGGTAATGGAGTAGCGAGCCACTGGGGAGAACCTTGACACACAGCATCAAGTTCTCTATGCCGCCCGCCCGCTGTGACCTTGACTTTTGACCTATGAGTGATGACCCCACACCTAGTCAGTTCACCTTTGTCCCAAGATGTTTTGGCGACAAAAGTTTGGAGAAAATACATCAATGCACATTGCAGACATCACAGAAACAGAGCTCTCAAGCTGACAAAACTATAAAGAATGAGACTCTCCTTTTCACCTCCTTTTCATCCCTGAAGGCCTTAACGGCTGGTCTGAGGCCTTAACGGCTGGCTTAGCAGTTAAAACCGCTAAGCCGTTAAGCTAGCGGCTGGTTGGACCGCTAAGCCTTAGCAGCTGGCTTAGCGGTTTGGACCGCTAAGACCGCTAAGACGTCTGTCACTGGTAGCAATTTTGAGACCCCCAACGGCAACCTCTACCTGATTCGTATAACGACATACAAGAAACTACCGTTTTCTAGTCCACTCCAGTCAGACCCGTCATCTGTGTATTGTAAACTATACTGTTTCACTCACTAGTAATTACTACATTGGTAGCTCCTAGCATAGATGTAATAAACGTTTTTTAATGTTTTTTGCTGCCACGTTTTTTACGTTTTTGTTTTTTTGGGCCTATTAATGTATAAATATATTCACATCGCTCGTTAAGTTCTGCGGTAATTTTAATGTCATTTATGAAGTCATGTTTCTTAGTGTCTCCACAGCAGTATGCACAGCTTCAAGAATTCTATCATAGCTATATCAGATCGTGTATGAGTCTTTTGAAAGACGAATGCAAGCGTTGTCAGCGGCCGGTCACGGCATGCTGTCAAACAACCAATGACCATCAGTCTCATGCTCATTAGTCATGCTCATTAATATTCATTGCAGGACAGGAGTGTGACTGTGTGACCACGTCACAGTATTTTACACTATTAATGTTTGATTTGATTTTTTGCCAAACCGCTTAAACCGATAGCTTATCGGCGGCGGCGGCGGCGGCGTGGAACCATAGCGGTCCGGGACCGCTAGCTTAACGGCTGGTTGCGGTCCGAGGCCTTAACGGCGGCGGTGGCGGCGAACGGCGGCGGTTCCGGGGACTATTCAGTGGAGTCCGGGGCAGCAGAGCCCGGCCGCCGACGCATTTCTGAGGCAACGTGAGACCAGGAAACGCATTTGGTGACAGCAATTTGGGGTTACTTTCTGCTGTGAAAGAAGTAAACATTTCAAATGTAGGACTATTTGCAGAGCAGTGGAACATAACACGACTGTTGACAAGTGCGTGAGATTTCAAGCGGCCAGCGTGAGAGCATGAGATGGACCTCGAATGCGTGAGTGTCACAGTGAATGAGTGGGACTTGATTTATAGGTCTGCAGAAACAAACCTCAAAGTTGTATTTTTAGCATATTTGGTCATGCTGTGACTTTGACCTTTGACCTTTTGACTCCAAAACCATCATCCACGTCCCAAGATGCACTACTGATTAAAGTTTGGTGAAAATCCATCAATGCTCACCATAGATATCATGGAAGCAACATCACGGACGGATGCACACATGCAAGGTCCACACGGACGGACAGACACACGGACGACATAAAAACATAATGCCGCCGGCAACGCTAAAGGTGACTGAGGATTAAAAATGAATCTGTACTTTCATACTCTTTCCAGGAATACTTTTTTAATACTGTGAAGTTTTAATCTTCAAAAAAGGGTAAATTCTAAATATTTAGTTCATCAATATATCTGAATTTCGATAACAGAATGGTGGCTGCAGATATCAACAATATATTGAAGTCTTTTTTCACTCACAAGTATGAATACAATGCGTCCAGTCAGCTACTAAATTTTCATTTGCACTTCCCCTACATGCAGTCTCAAAATAACTAAAATTATGAAATTATTATTAAAATTAATTACAGCTGTCAAATTAATGCGTTAATTAACGCGTTAAAGAATTAATCGCAATTAAAAAAATTAACGCTGTTAAAAAAATTAACGCACATATGTAAATTTTATGAATCAGGAGTTCCAACATGCAATTGAACTGCGACTATTTGACGATCGAATAATATTCAATCAATATTATTAACAACAAATGTCGGTTAATTTGTCATTATGCATCATTGTTTGATGGCACGTTTGACAGTGGTCGCATCTTGTAGATGAGTCGTGAATAGCAAGACGTGCAGTCGTTCGCTGACGGCAACCTACAACGTGAACTACACCTGTCGAATTGACGCGTTAATTAACGTGTTAATGCACGATTAAAATAATTAATCGCGCGATTAACACGATTAAAAAATTAATCGTTCGACAGCTCTAAAATTAATCCTCAATGCCCGACTTTTTCAATATCTGCTATCAAAAAAGTGTCCCGAAGAAAGGATGCTGGGCACAAATGGGTTAATAGATGACATGCAACAATTAATGTATTTACAATTGCACAATAAATCAACATACAACTGAGACGATGAAGGCAGAACTTCACCGACGCCGTAGCCAGCACAGCAGCGCTGCTGTGTATCAACTGCAGCATCGTCATCATCATTAGCAGCAGCAGCAGCAGCAGCAGCAGCAGCAGCAGCAGCAGGAACTGCAGTGGTCACCGTTGAATCATCTGACGCTTGTAAGCAGCTGGCAATGTCTGCCGATGAAAGACTAATTGATGGAGTCCAGACTAAATCTGTATCTACAAGACATCTGTCAGCCAGTCGACTGTCTGCTGAGCTCAGCTGCAACGTGCCAACATCACCCGTAGTAGTAGTTGTAGTAGTAACGGTAGTCAAAGTTGTAGTAATCTCACTGTTCGTCGTAGATACAGTGTGAGACGCTGACGAACGGCTAGTAACACCAAGCTGCTGCTGCTGCTGCTGCATCTGCTTCCATCTCTCCAGTTGACTTTTATCTTCCTCCGTCAGTGGTGCATTGTCTGCGTACAATGACACAGAACATGTGTGAAATGTCGACACAAATCTCGATGAATGTTTACATACTTGCAAGATCATCAATGTTTGCACAGGTCTGCTAGTAATACATCACGCTTGACAGTGAATAGGTCACGCACTCATCGCAAATTCGCAACTTACTGTATGTTAAAGACAACTCAGCCTCCTACCCTCAAACACACACAATTCGTCTTTGTTTAACTGGTCCATTTTTCCAGAATTATTCCAAGTTAGGTTACTCCATGTTAGATCGGTCCCCAAAAGAACTGTTATAGGCCGGATACCTTTCCCATCACCCAACCAACAGCATCAAATCACTGAAAGAAATCAAACTACTCATACCTCAGCAAGACACAGAAAATAGCATGATGCAAAAGAACAGCACAGCTGAGTGCATGGCAGTGGTATGTCTGCACGTTGCTCTGCAGGTCCAATATCTCACACAAAGGGCAATACATGGCTGCACAATGTGCCATGGTATAACTAGTTAATGCTATCAGCACTGATGCTGTAAAGCATTTCAGTAAATAAGTAAATGATTTATAAAGTGTCAAAGTCTGAATGAACAGAATCATCTAGTGTAACCAGCACTACAGCAAGTGTTGATATTTTACTCTCCCAACTGCTGTTCACGACTGTTCCGCAGAAGTGGATGTTTTACAAGTCCTGCAGCAGGTTTAGGTTTTTGTCTAACCACTGCATTTTCCAGAGTTACTCCAGGTTAGACTGGTCCCCTTTTGGGAACTGTTATGGCAACTTTCGCAGGCCGGATGCCTTTCCTATCGCCCAACCAACAGCGTCAAAGCACTGAAGGATGACGGTGTCTCTGATTAAGGACAGCGTGCTGCCGCCATGCTGTCAAGATAGGTCAGGAACACTGTGAGGGTTACATGGGCTGCCTTGCCCTCTGGATTCAAAGGAGCTTCCCTCCTGTGACAGAAACAGTGCTCCTGACTTGGAGACAGCCAACAAGTGTAACACACACTCAGCCTCCTACCCTCAGTTAAATGCCATCAGTCAGACACATCAAAGCCATGTCTGTTTGAGACTTGTAGCTGCTGTCAAAACATACATCATCATCACAGACATGAGACATTAATCATAAGTTATATGGCAACATCAGCTCACTCTCCAATGAGAATTAATTGCAACAAGAAATATTTTAGATTGTGACCAATCTAATTACTCCTCGCGCATTATTTTCTCCTGTAGGCTATTCCTCCAAGCTGCTCTGTAATTCATGAAAGTGGATCGGAAAACTCATTCCAGAGATATGGTCATTCAAAATTTTCCAAGATGGCGGCCAGCCGCCATCTTGAATTTGGTGAAACCGGAAATAGCGCCATTCGATCCGACGTCCCCGAAAACCCTACACTAGGATCAAACACGAAGTTGATCGGACGACCCATTCCAGAGATATGGCCATTTGAAATTTTCCAATATGGCGGCCAGCCGCCATCTTGGATTTGGTCCAACCGGAAGTAGGTCCATTCGGTCCACCGACCTCGAAAACCCTACCTAGAACTAAACATGAAGTGGATCGGATGACCCATTGCCGAGATATGGCCGTTCAAAATTTTCCAAAATGCGAGGTCGGTCGGTCGGTCGTCGGTCCTCAATATTATACATTGTTCTCATACACTCCTCTTCGCTACGTTAGGAACGTAGCGCGCGAGGAGTAAAAAGTAAGCAAATTATTGCCAGCAAACAAAACATGAAGCACATGAGTTACTTACTTGTATTTAATGTGTTGTGATGTTGTTTGTCCGCACGGCGCTGTCGGCGAGTTTTCACTGAGTCACAGACAGACACATACACAGACACACTTACTTGTATTTACTTCAATTCAAGATTTGTCACAAACTGCCAACTAGTGCTGCCACCTGGCGAATGAAAATGACTTAATGTAATCTGCTACATATATCCTTTAAAAAATTCCTAGATCCGCATCGTGACCCGGATTGCCACCAACATCTAATCTGTTCAACCTCGCCCATGACCCACCCTCCAATTATTTCATCAAAATCCTTTCACAACTTTTTGAGTAACCCAGCAGACAGACAAAAACAGGCAGACAGACAGACAAACATACGGACCTGAAAACACGACCTTTCTTTGGTGGATGTAAATATTGTTTATATTACTGTGAAAAAGCAATATAACAGTTGTGAAAAGTCTGACTCATCTGAAATGACCGTAAATATTAACTACTGTGTTAAATATAGTAATTCAAGATCTGTCACATTTCAGACACAAATAAGTTTTAAAGACAGATGAGGTACTTACCTGGCTACAAATAACAAATAAGATCTAAAGACATAAAAGTTATTTACCTGGCTTCTGCAGGCTTCGTCGGCTGCCACTTAATATCATATCTCGTAACCGCGCCTTGGCATCAACGCAAGCAGATGCAGTTGTGACGTTGCTATGGTGATTATCTGTAGCCACGGCTGCGGCGACTGGTGCAATGACTCTACATGTTGATAATGTTCTGTCAGCATCGGACGTTGTCTTGCGTTGACCTCGGGTCACCCGCGTTGAATTTCTGTTTGAATTTGCTCTTCTGTGGGAAACTTTACCGCAAGATGACGGTGACGACGATGCTGTCGACAACCGGTGCTTGTGAACTACCGGTGCAGCAACTGACTTCTGAGGAGGATCTTCACGTTCGTTGCAGTCCATCATGGATTGATGAACAGTGGTGCACGGCTGCAGCTCATCTGCTGCTGATGTCTCATGACTATCAGTGACGACACTTGAGGTAACTGGCTCGTCCACTGACTCGTGCGTCACGACTGATCTTGACTCAGGTGAAGAACTCTCAATCAACATGTCACGTATTTCATCAGAGATGACTCGCCGCAGCTCCTCAATGTCACTCGTCTACAAGCACACAGTAACAGCAGCATCAGTTGACGGAGCTTTGCTGTCGCCGGTCCACGGCTTTGGAACCCTTTACCAGCGGAACTCTGTCAGCCGGACACTGAACTTGTCACATTTTGGCGGCTGCATTTGTCCAACTGTTACCCGGGCGCACAGTGACTTTCGTTTTAATTGTGCCATATAAATATTATTATTATTATTATTATTATTGTTGTTGTTGTTGTTGTTGTTGTTCTTCTTCTTCTTCTTCTTCTTCTTTCTTCTTATTCTTATTTTCCTACTCCTACTCCTACTCCTACTCCTACTCCTACTCCTACTCCTACTCCTCCTACTCCTACTCCTACTCCTACTACTACTACTACTACTACGATACACTACTTATGTACAGTATTTCTGTTGGTATGTGTTGTGAATTATTAACTCCGTCAAAGGAAGGACGTTATGTTTTTACCTGTGTCTGTCTGTCTGTCTATTTGCCTGTCGACTCAAAAAGTTACGAATTTTTGACGAAATTTCGCTGGAGGGGTGGGGCGTGGCCATGGAGGGGTGGGGCATGGCCCAAGGAAAACGTGATTAGGTTTTGATGTTGATCCGGATCACGAACCGATCCCGGAATTTTTTAAAGGATTCTTTATTTACTACTGCAATTCCTACAGACAGCCAAAAATACATGAAAATGCTCAATGCTTTCTAGTGAATAATCTACTCTAAAGAACGGGTGAGAAACTGTTTCACACTGGATTAGAACACTGTCTGGTGACAACCTTGTCTTCATCAAATGCGCAGTCAAGTCGTCTACTGCAGACCGGCTCATCTGACGGGTTGTGATAATGGTGGAGATACAGATCACGCAATGCTGACTCAACGGAGATTCTGTCTGACGGATTCCATCGCAGCATCTGTTGCAGCAGCCGGCGAGACTTGGGATGAGCATGAGGCAGCAGCGTGTTTAGAGGCACAGCTTCAGTCGGCTTCAATTCTACACACACAGCAACTGTAATTTTTGAAGCAGTGAAAATATTTCAGCGAAATTTTCAGGACTATTTGAAAGTCTTTCCATTATAAAGGATGAAATTTTGAAAAAGATCTCTATCGGTTGACGAGAAATTGATTTGTCCAGTGGTACAATTTTTTGAGCCACCTGAAACGTAGCCCCCCCATGCCTGTTTCGTGTTGGAATTTGAAAATCAGAACCGACAAAAATCCACCAACAAACTTTTGGCGTGAACATTCGTTCGACGACATCAGACATTAAGTGTCTATAGCATCAGCAACTAGAAAGATGAGCTAATATTCCCCAGCAACTTGTTCTCTTACATCAGTTCCAGACTTTTTTCTGCCAAAATCTTCAAAACAAGTTCACAATTACCAGGAGCACAGTATGTGCCTGCTTCACCATAAAAACAGACTCTGTAGTTTGTTGTTTACAACGTTTTTAGTGTTTTAAAATGGTCTTAATGTTTTTAACTTCTTAAATGTGCATTTTCCAATATGTTTCATTGTATGCCTTTCTCTCTCTGCCTCTCTGTCCGTCTGTCTTATATGGACCTTGTTGTCTAAATTAAACTTGTCCGTTCGTTCATTACCAAAACTCAAAAAAATCCATAAAGATGAGGATTAAAAATGTTTTTTTTAAATGATCACCTGCAGAATATTTATCTTCATGTCAATACTTTACTCTGGATCTGCGCCTCTTACACTATCAATCCAACAAATGGTATTAGCAATATAACAGTTCAACCAGTAGTAAAAGTTTTAGACTTTTAGTCACTGCAGATTCGCCAAAGCCAAGACCTACTGACATGGATACAACGCAGCAAATGTCAGTGCAAATCGTAATATAATGCAGATAGTGTTGGACCTCACGCAGAAGTGTTGGTTGGTCATCCGCTTCTAGCAGCTTCCTTGCTGCAGGGACGCGGGCCCTGACCCCACTGTTGGCCTTCTCGGGCACCGACGGTGTGACCCCCACCCCTTTCCTTACCCACTCCCACCCGTTTAATTAGCAATTAGCAAAAAACGTGATTTTCGGCATAGCGGTGGTTTTTCCCGTCGTCATCACCTTTGGCATTGATTCGCCGGGCGTCGCGCCTGGCAAGGCGAACAGCTACAGGCACTGACAAGCGCAGGCCGTTGTGCACTGGTGAACAACATTCCCGCCCCTCGGGCGGGAACGTTGCTAGTAGTATGAACACAAGCTGTCATATCATGACTTGACAAAGTTAAACTGTCAATAAGAAGAAATCGGTCACGTCACTGACGTAGCAGGAAGTCTTTGATCCTGTCGGCATGAGCGAGAGAGACAAAGTTGACATCCGGCGAGCCAAGAATGTTAACAATGAGTGTGAGCTGGTGCAGTAGACTTGCTCCTACATCAAACACGCAACATTCTGTCGTCACAAACCAGGAAAAGCTCAAAAGAAACTTTTTGCGGGCATTTAGTGTTAGTGGCGGCATGGTGTAGTGGTTAACGCATTGGTCATGATCAACAAAGTTACTCTACACCGGGCCCGGTTAGTACTTAGATGGGTGACCATCTGCCGATGAGTAAACCATCTCCGTATGTAACCAGCCACCCAGGTCAACTCAGCCTGGCCATCCCTCCGTGGTAGGCACAATGAGTAACAGTGAAGGCTGGTGACTAAACAGGCACACCGCACGATACACTAGTCCCATATCAGTGGTCTCACAGTGTATGCTGGTGTCTGGCTAAGGGCTAAGGAGACGGAGATCAGCACCGCCCTATGGGCCCAGTGGCATGGAAAGGACTTTACCTTTTTTACTTAGTATTTAGGGGCGAGGTGGAATGTTAACTGATATCAGCAGCACGTTTGAGCAATTGCTTTACTATTTAATCAAGTCAGTAGCACTGCTCACAGCCGCTAGCGTAACAAAACACAAAATGGAAGACAACACTAATTACCAAAAACACTTTTTGTTAATATGAACAAGATTTAGTTCCAGCAGTAACAAGAAAGCCCAGCTGTCGCTGACAAACCCGCGTGATGCTTGCGAAAAGTTTGCACGGTTTACGTAAGAGCAGTGGGGTTGTAAGCTGTATAGCTAGGTTGCCTATCGATAGCTTGCCTATGGTGTCCTATTACGTCCTATATAGTAACTA
>Ga0209679_1001417_pt1 | contig 10276 bp, 6 predicted proteins | sample WorMetHEROISLAND_4_FD_187408 | JGI IMG/M metagenome (GOLD analysis project Ga0209679, IMG submission 187408) | Marine gutless worms symbiont microbial communities from Max Planck institute for Marine Microbiology, Germany - Olavius sp. 2 HERON... ...
CGTGTCGCAGCAGGCTGGGCGGGTGGGCGGGTGACCCTGGCCCGGCCGCTGGCCCAGCCGTGGCAGCTTGATCTCTCAGGGACGGCGCTGTTGCCGCGGCTGTAGCTCAACGGCGGGTAGCGACCCTGCTAGTAATTAAAGATTTCTTTATGTTTACAGCTTCTAACAACCAATAAGAAATGAATTTGCGAATTTTTAGATAATCTAAAGTACTGACAAATCTAAATAAAAGCTTAGCTGATGAGCTAAATCAACCAACTGCTTGTTTGCTCGTTGAAATAAAAATAAAGTTCAAAATCCGATAAAACCCAAAAAACCAGCGGGTTGGGCTTTAAAAACAGTTTTTCCAAATCCTGATTATACTCATTTCAATTCTACACACTTCACACACAGTTTCATCGGCCACGAAGTTAGTTATACATCAGTCATGGTAGACAGCATGGTTACTACATAAACTGAGCAGAAGGCACAAATAACAGTACTCACTGGTATTTGTAATACACACACTAATACAATTATACTCAGTGCACTCATGCACCTCAGAAACAGACTTCAGAATTGGGGTACAAACGTGAAGTTCATTACACAGCAAACCACAGCAAAAAAGACTATAAGGAGAATAGTAATGTACAACCCAGTGGGCCACATATTGGTTGCATATCTCAAAGTTGTGTATTCTCAAGAAAATGGTTCTTAAAGTATGGGTCGTGAAGATCCAGCAAAAAACGTTTAGTCTTGGGATCAAAAGGTCAAAGTTCAAGGTTACAGTAGGTCCAACATGCTCGAAATGGACTTTTTGGCTTTGTTAATGCGATTTCTCGAAAATTACTGGACTGAATTTCGCCAAACTTTCAGCATTGATGCATGCATTTTGGGACAAGGATGAACGCCTCAATTTATGGGGTCAAAAGGTCAAAGTTCAAGGTCACAGCATGACCGAGTACCCAGCGGGCAGAAGCATACAGAGCTTGACACTCCAGCAGAGCTCCAGCAAAAAATAGCACATTCCAGGATACGGAGGGTGTCTTTCTCAAAGAATGTTGAAGATGCTTGGGTCACAAAAGTTTCCAGTGGAACTAAAGAATGGGCTGCAGAAAAAAACATACGACATACCCTTTGCTGGTGAGGTATCTACCAGCCGGAGTGTTCTTGCCTATACTGCCGGCCAAAGAGATATGATCAGTTGATACAGAATCCCCGAGGTACAGCAGAATATGCCCATCGACAATATCGCTGATTGCAGGAACATCCACCACCTGTTGTCAGCAAACAGTTCAATTTGTAAGTAAGTCAGTAAGTAAAATATACAGCACATCAATGTGAAAACGTCTAATGTGCTGCATATGCTAGTGCTCGGAAAAATAGTACATTTTCGGTAGCTGTTGACCGCCGCCATCTTGATTTTACTTCCGGTGTTAGTTTTGGTCATATGACCATTTTCCGGTTGTAGCTGTTGATATTCCTACCAATTTTCATAAATGTACCTCAAACGACTCAAACATTATCGTTCTGTGGAAAATCCAAGATGGCGATGGTCCACGAAGTCTTCCTGCCGACCGAAAGCCGCTTTTCAAATTTCGTGTTGGTCGAATTAGTAGTTTCGAAGATATCGTCATTCAAAGATATGGGGAGTTTCGACTCTTAAACATTATCGCACATTGTGGAGACCCCCAAAAGGCACTTCCTTGCGCGAAACCGCGTCATACGAGCCATCACGCGTTAAAATTGGTTCGTTTTTGCTGTAGGCGACGACATGAAAAAAGGAAAGGAAAGGTACAAAAAGTCACAAACTCGTTATACTGTAAAACACGTATTTTTCGCGTGCATCAAAATTTTCGCGAATTTCGCGAGTAGGATAAAATCGCGAAATTAAATACCCGCGAAAATCCAGTTTGCCTATCAAAGACCTGGTAAATACCAGTAGAACACTGGGAAAACGCCAAATTAAAATGCAGCGAAATTTCTACATTCCAAAATCGCGAAATTAAGATGCAGCGAAAATATAGTGTTTTACAGTATTTCACGTAATCGTACAGAAGACCCCTGTGAACGGATTTTAACCAAATTTCGCACATTGAGAGATATGGTGGACACAATTATCTGTGCCAAATTTGATGTTGAAAAATTAAGGGGTTAGAGATATATGGGGGTGCAAACTTTGGTGTCTCCCATTGAGACGGCTGGTCACCCTTACAACAGTGCTGCGCTACCGCGCAGCCTGTGATATCTACTTACTACTAGTTTCAGTTTTTGTCTAACAGAACTACTTTTCCAGACCTGTTCCAGGTCAGAACCTTTGGAAACTGCTTTACAAGCTGGTCGCCCTTCCTCTTGCACAACCACCGAAGAAAATATTCGTATGACGATCAGAAATTTAAATTCACACGTTCTTATTGCTGTCTTCATCAGCATCCGCATCGACATGGTGAAGCCAGACTACGGCATCAGCAGTAAAACTTTCATCATCATCTTCAATGTCCACAACGACACTTGTCTAGCGATGTAAGCAGCTGCTTGTACAGACTAGTAGCATAGCAACCTTGTCCAGGATGAAACTGATTAAAAAAGGAATCCACCATGAAAGGCGAGAAAAGATGAAAGCCAAGTTGTCAGTGAGTTCTGTTTACTACAAAACGGACAAGAACAACCATGCAGGTCGAACTTGTGCACAGGCATGAGTTATTCAACCCAGCCTGTTCACTTTCCACTTTTTTAAATGACGACTTCTAGACCTGGCCTGTTGACTCTTCAGCCCGGCTGGCCCATAAGACCGAGTCAATTTTCTAGGCCAAAGACCACCTAGGCCTAATGTAGGCCAACTTCCAGGACTGTCCACTGCACTGTTGGGTCACTGAACTTCAAGCCGTATGGACGATCGTCTAATAACTTCTGAGCAAATACAGAAATGAAATTCTCATCTGATTCGCACAGTGAGGGCCATGAATATGTCAGTCACACTGTGATCCCATCAAAGCTAAAATCATCAACCTCTCACCACTACAACAGCAACTATTACTGATGCAGCATATTACACAAGTGATTTGGCACTCATAAAGTGCACATATTCACCAATCCGTCGAAGAATGGAGACGGCCGAATGTAAGTCGACTGTGAGTTCCAGGGGAACAGAGAACCATCTGAACACTCGAGCTTCTCCCAGTAATCAATGCAACTCTACAACACCGCGTAATAACAACGAATGTTATAAATACGACTTAAAATGTGACAAAATCACAAATTACACAAGCAGATACTAAAAACTGTTAGACAAACTTTAGTCATACACAACAAATTAAACATTTTAAAAATTTAAAAATTAAATATTTGCTAATTTGCTATTAGAAACTGCATGGATACTAGTTCACACACTGAACTGCTGACACATTTCAACAACATTCTGACTCTTACTTTTTGTCGTTTGTCAACTTCCGTAAAAACTGCAGGTAAGACGTTCTCGCTCTCAAAGTTCTGTCAATGCATCAACCACAGAGTTCTCGTCTCACAGAACAGTAAGTAACAAAAGCAACAACATCGGAGAAATATGTGACGATGAATTCAGAACTGAATGCACTATGTCGAGCTCTGTATGCCTCCGCCCGCTGAGCTCTTGGTCATGCTGTGACCTTGAACTTCGACCTTCTGACCGCATAAATTGAGGTATTCATCCTTGTCCCAAAATGCGTGCATCAAAATGCTGAAAGTTTGGTGAAATTCAGTTTATTTTCAAGAAATCGCATTAACAAAGCCAAAAAGTCCATTTCGAGCATGCTGGACCCACTGTGACCTTGAACTTTGATCTTTTGACCCCAAGACTTGAAAAGTTCACCCTTGTCCTAAAATTGTTTGAAAGTGAAAAAATGTCCAATATTTTACCAGATACTGGCACACAATATTTTAAGCACAGAATCACAAAATTTAGCAACAGATATATTAAATACTGTAGATTTACACTGACATGCAAAACTGTGTGAAAAACTGGTCATTTTTAAATAACAGAAACAGTACTGGTAATCTTAAAGCAACATTAAATGACACTTCTGTTTCACTGACTAATTTTTGGGGTTAAGACAAGTCCCACAAAAGTAAATTTTGGGAATCAAACTGTTAGAGAATAAGCGTATGCCACTGCTGTTAGCCAACAAACAGCGTCAAAGCACTTTCAGAAAGGTAATGCTGAAACTGCAAGTCTGAGTCACAAAAATTTACATTTCTCAACTACCCACAAAATTCATACATTAATGCTGTGCAAACGTTGACAGATTCACGGCATTGCCAACGAAAATAAACGCCAAGTAAACTCTCACCAGAATTTCGTCTCTTGTTGGCCAAATCTCTTGAAGGTACACAGGTCGGCCATCTTGATCGTGTCCTGCTTTGCCACAAACACAATTGAATATTACATAATTTCTACTAAATATCTGACAACATAAGTATTTCAGTGCAGCAATATTGCAATAATCAAATGAGTGAAGAAAACCGAACTGCAGAAACCTGCTTGTCTACAGTTTGTTAACATACAGAAATCTCTTCACATTTATCTACAACTATTACTAAAACTGCCGACAGTGATGGAAGTTGATGGAGCAAGTGAGTGAGTAGAGTTTAACGTCCCTTCTCAACACATAATAGATCATTTCGGGACGAGTCTTTCCAGGCAATCACTTGCACTGGTATTAACAACCAATAAAAACAAAACACACAAAACCAAATACGGTGACCCTATCTACTATCTATCATAACTAAGATACACACAATAAAACACAAAAACACAGCGAAGCCCCTAGTCTCTAAATCTACATAAGGAAATGGGGGTGACTAGGTGTTGGCTCCCACAGACAGCAGGGTCGCCAATTCCTGTCGGTGGTAGGGACGCCACCGCGGTACCCCTGTTGAAATCATACAAGTCACAGCATTAAACAGTTCTGTGTGGAAATGCATTATAGTGAAACAGCCTGCAACTGCAGTTACCGAGCGGCTCAGAACTGAAATCAATGGCAACGGTGCCGGCGATGGCATAGGCAACAACGAGCAGCGGAGACATGACGTAAGTAGCAGTAACAATGCAGTCAGTGCTCGAGTCACTGTGCCGCTGTGAGCCTGACGCTACACCAACGGCAACGATCCCACCCTAGACAAACGCAGCAATATCTAGCCAATAACTAGCTGACTAGATACAATGTAAGTAAACTGATGAAAGACAGATAGTGGGCACTGAAACAGCCACATCAGGAGTACATCATCATCATCATCAGCCGTAGCATCCCACTGTTGCGATTTGTCGCCAAAACGATCGGTCTTCTGCCAGCTTCAGAGCATCGGTCACCGGTATTCCCGTGTCCCGGCAGATCTGATGAATCCAGGTGATGGGAGGTCAACCTCGAGCACGCCTCCAGTCGGGTGATGGCCGGACACCATCTTGAGCTTCGTAGCAGGTCCGAAGTATCTGGTTTGCTGGGACATCATCAGCGAGTCTGGCAACATGACCGAATAATCCAAGCCTTCGTTTGCGAACAATAGATGAGGCCGCGAGGAGACCGGTTCAACGTAAGACTTCATTATTAGAGACGTGATTGTACCATCTGATAGAAAGGATCCACCATTGACATTGTGTGTGGAATAAATCCAATCGCCTCCAGTCAGGCTGTGTAAGGGTCCAGGTTTCCGAGCCATAGAAGAGTACCGCCAACACACATGTGGAATATATACACCATAAGTCAATTATCTATAAAGTGATTTTTCAATATATTAATATTTCACAAGGTAGTGTAGTGACGCCTTTGACTTTTAATGATGATTTTATTGTAAATTTACTGCTGAGTGTGACACTGGAAGATTTTTCCAAAATCGGTCAATGTGTGACAAAGATAAGGACAATGTAATGTCTCGTTTTCTGGCTCCGTATCATTCACGATTTATAAATGTAAATTGATAAGAAATTGCAGATACTGCCACGACAAACTGACAGCTGATGCCATCATACTGTGACTGTATTTGTAATCAGGACGTGGCAATTCTCAAACAAACACGTTCAAAGCAGTTGCGTATACTGTACAGCAAGAACAAGGGGTGAGCGAGCGAGCAGAGTTTAACGTCCCTCTCGACACATAATAGATCATTTCCGGGACGAGTCTTTCCAGACAATCACTTGCACTGGTATTAACAACCAATAAAAAACAAACACACAAAACCAAATACAGTGACCCTATCTACAATCTATCTTAACTAAAATACACACAAGAAAACAAAAACACAGCGAAGCCCAGAGTCTCTAAATCTACATAAGGAAATGGGGGCGACTAGGGGTTGGCTCCCACTGAGGGCAGGGTCGCCAATTCCTGTTGGCGGTAGGGGACGCCGCTGAGGTACCCCCGCAAGAATAAGGAGAACACGTTAGGACTTCATCTGATGAAAGGCAAAAGGCACAATTAATAAGAAAATCTATGAATATATAACCAAAAAACTAGCATAACACACACATACAAATGCATTCACACAGACACACACGTACCATTTTCCAGATTTACCCGGACCAGCTGAAAACCTCTGGAGATAATTAGAACAATATTTTACAGGCATGGGCAAACGCGTTTCTTGCTGCCAAACCGGCAGCATCAGAGTACCGAAGATGAAACAAAATAATACAAAATAAAATAGTATAAAACAGAATATTTTACAAAAATATGTACAGTAAAGTAGTACAATGAGAACAAACAACACAAACCTTGTGAGCTGCTGACCGTATCTCGTCAGACAACAGCAACGTGTTCTTGCAACACACTTCACATCCGTAGCCAGACACACAGAATCTGAAGTACAGTACAGTCATTTTCACTTTACAGTCACATTTTCATTTTACAGTCATTTTCAATATACCGACTGCAGCATACAAATGATTCACTAAACAAACTCTGTTAGTGTACAACTACGACCACAAAGGTCTCCTACAGAAACCTCTGACAATTGTACAAGTGGGAACTTTGCAGGTCCAGATGACTCCTCAGTGCTCAATCAACCAATAAAAAGTTCAACGATGGACTTCAACGAACACATTAACGAAGTTTTCGAGAGCTTAATTTCAAAACAAGTACGAAGGTACTACTGGACAAGGAAGGCGCCCGCTTACGTACTCTACGTCATTATGGTCAGCCCCACCTGTGCATAAATATTCATCACTACGCTCCATCAACTGGGTGCAGCGTCACGTAGCGAGTATGCGACTGTGGTGTTAGTGAAGGTTCAATGTCAAGTTTTAAATCGATAACATGAAACCAACTTTGCTAATTACTCATTAATTATAAACTAATTTAAAAATATGAGACAGTAGATCTGTAGGGAATATGAGCACGAATGTGTACGCAAAGTATCATTGTGATGCGCTGCATATTAAGAAAGCCTTAGGGATTTTTAGAGAACTGATTCCAAGAAGAACAACTAGAGTAGCGTTTTGGGACATGCCTTCCCGGTCAAAAAATTAGCTATGTTTCTACAAATGTAACTAGGACATATAGTTCAGATCAAAGGTCATCAGAGTGTGAACACAAAAAGGAAAGGCAACCGCAGCACTGGTATGGGACTGGATTTTACACAAGCTGCCCCCCCCCCAAAAAAAAAAACGAAAAATTAAGAAAAGCAGTGCCTTATAAGCAATTTCTATCGTAAACCGTTCAGACCTACACACAGCAAAGCAGGCAAATAGATCTTAATCACATACTTTTAGAGCACAAACATTTAACACTGACCGAAGCTGTTGCAGAGAGTCGACGACGTTGCCATAGTTGAGGTAATGACACACAAGGCCGGTGCCTGGACACAGGCTTGTCTTGATATATGGTTCAACTGTGAGACCTCGGTCCAATGCCTTCTTCGCCAGGAGGCCTGCAAATCACAACTTAACCTAATTATGCACAAATTCAGCAGTTGTTACAATATCATATTATGGCAAACGTAATTTGTATAATATTAGTGGAAATCATAAACTCCAGTTATTCTTAGCTAAGCACCACCGCTCACAATACTGCTCACCAAGAAATTTCTGCTGCGAATTAAGTTAGTTACTTGCTTACTTACTCATTTGGTCTGCTACGGATAGCACACCTTGGTTTTGCAGATTTGTCATGTTTAGGTGGCATGACTGAAAGCAATTCTGCCTATTATGACACACGTTACCATAGCACGGTCTGTCCACATGTCATCTGTCACACTCGTACACCGCTCTGAAGCTGTTAGACGGAATGAGATGCTGTTTGGCAGAAACACTCATGTGGTCTCAAGTAACATTGTATTAGAGGGCCCTGGTCCCTCCCTGGATGGGAATGGGACATTTGGAGGTTGGAACCCCCAGTTCGCAATGATGACATATACTGCCAAATTACTTTGGCCGTTGTTGTAGTTCTAGTTAAATCGTCAATGTATGTGCATTGTATTCACGCTGGTATTTGGCACAATAAAGGCTAAAGGTTCAGGCATTAAGTACTGCGTTACTATTACTACGGCAAAAATGGCAACTTTGTACTGCACAGGGGTTAAGTTTTCTATTCAAATTTGTAAACAATAACGGTGACAAACAAATGTGCAATGTGAGCTTACTGTGTGACAAAGCAAGTCAATTACCATTCACAGTCTAGAAATATCATCGGAAATCTATGGATCATGTCAATCTCATTTTAACTGTATTATGTGCTTAATGTGTTCTAACTTCAATTACGAATATCAGCAATGGAGTGTTGCTGGAAAAGGCAGACAAGTTCTTTTAAAAATACGTCGGAAATTGACGGATCACGTCAATTTCATTTTCTTACTTACGTTCATTTTCTTACTTACTTACTTATAACACGGTGAAAATAGTGGAAGTACCGGCTGCCAACATCGCGGATGAACTCGTTGCATTTGTGCAGCTTGTTATGGATGCAAGAATAACATCACCATGTTTCAGTGTGTATGGCACACCATCATGCACAAAACTCTCTTGCGTTGTCAGCATATCGGAACTCAAACCAAAACCCTTCAAGCATGCCGCATCACACACCAGACATGCAAAGGAAGCAGAGAAGCAGACATGCCCTAACATCCAGCACTCCTTAAATCAAGAGCTCAAATATGCCTATTCGTAATGTGAGATTTTTCTGAAGCATTGTAACAATTTTGGCTGGATGCCCTTCCCAATATCAAACTACTACTGCAAGAATCACAGGTTAATCATGTAAGTGTGCATCACTTTCATGACAGACACATTAACTAACTTATACAGCACTGACATCACAACAACACTGCACATCCAACATGAATGCTTCACTCCTTTGAAAAACCTGTCTGAAAGCACGTGTTGATTTTACTGAAGAAAGTTTTCACAGACTTGTTGTCTCGTCACCTATCTACAAAACTTCTGTTTCCCTGACGTTGCACAGAATTCACATAATTCCCCGAGTTTTCCACGTTCAGAGAAATCCCTGAGTATTCCAGGTTTGTGGCCACCATAAAATTCGTACGCACTGCAGCTTTGCTGAAGTTTGCCAAATCTGGAAATTCAGCCAAAAATTTTGCTGGAGCTTGATTTGGCCAGAAATAGCCAGATGCCGGACCTGCCACAGCTGGGTATAAAATCCACTGCATCCCTAATTTTATGTAACAACAACGTGCAGATGACTCACTCGTTGACTTTTACTGTCTCGTAAGCACGACAGGAAATCTGTTTTGACTTCACTGACGTCGACTCGATCTAACGGACGCTTTGGTCCCGAACAACAACATTTAATTGAACTGAGATCAACTCGGACAACCTGCAACAGACATTTTGCTAAAATGGTTGCATGCATCATTGCTGCAGCAATGACAAACTTGCAGCCCAATTTTCAACACAGTCAAAGATATCACCATTAACAGTAAAACGTTCAGAGGTGTATTGCATGCCGCCACACAGCAAATTGGCTTCAGTGTATATCCGAGGTGCTTAACAGGTTACTTTTCTCTTTTACTGCCTATTAGTTTTTTCGATGCTTTGAACTGTTTTTGGTCTGTTTAAAAAATCTTCTCCAGCAACCTGGGCAATTTGTACATGTGTATTCGTACATGTACACCTGTACCTCGGTGACTTGGGTGCATAGTGACTTACTACTCTCTCTCTCTCTCTCTCTCTAGTCGGGCGGTTGTAGATCAACACACGCGACCACAAGTTCACGCCAGGCTTCACGGTCTTGAGACACCTCCAAGAGTTCGTTGACCTTCATTCCAGTCAGCTTCTCGATGTAGTCCATGTAGTTTAGTCGAGGACGGCCACGTC
>Ga0209679_1001418_pt1 | contig 10273 bp, 6 predicted proteins | sample WorMetHEROISLAND_4_FD_187408 | JGI IMG/M metagenome (GOLD analysis project Ga0209679, IMG submission 187408) | Marine gutless worms symbiont microbial communities from Max Planck institute for Marine Microbiology, Germany - Olavius sp. 2 HERON... ...
GTGACCCTGGCCACGCCCATTTCAGGGACTGCTTACAAAATATTTTCTTTGGGATGTTAAGGCGAAGCTGTATTCCAAATTTGGTGAAGATCGGTCCAGAACTGAGCTCAGTCAATTACGGTCAACATTGTGAGCTGAGCTCACAATGTTGACCGTAATTGCCGTCTGGACGGACACCGGATGGACGGACGGACGGACGCTAAAGTAGTTTTATATTCTGTCCAATGCTGTACATTGCATTTGCTCAGACAATAATTTCATACCTTTCGAGTAATCTAACAAACAGACAGACAGACACAGACAGACAGACAAACAGACAGAAGTAAAAACATAACCTCCTTCCTTCAGCAGTGATAATTACTACACAAACTGGTTACACTTCATCCGACATCCACTCAACAACAATTAACACGACAATCATGGAAATGATAACAACATAACCAACGTGCATGGAAAGCTAGAACTGAAACTGGTAAACGGATAGTTATCAACAATACATTGCATAGTGAGTGAGTAGGGTTTAACGGCACATCAACACAGTTTAGGCTATTAGCGCCGAGCTTAACCCCTATAAATCTTGCCAACGCTATATAAATTTTGCATAGCCCTACTAGTGTGTCGCCTTTCAATTCAGCTCCAGCCCCTAAAGAATAAATGGGGTGGCAAGACCTACTTATAATTTACATCAGCGCCTAAACATCATGGACTCAGAGCCCACTAACGGGAAGCTGTTTTGTGTATTTAATCAACAGCATGCGTCAATACATCAACCGACACAGCATATACAGATACACACAATAGTAATGCATTGCACAGGCTGCTACACCACTGACCATGCAGATCAAGATTGAGATACATCTTCGGACAGAGAAATACTTTGACATCTAAGCAGCGTGACACCCACGGATGTGCAAGGACTTGTGTTATATAGTTCTACAAATAACAACACATTATGTATCAACTACAGCAAAGCCTAAAAGCTGGCACAACAACCATGACGTCTTATGAACAAACGCTTCCTTGTTTCATCTAAGTTCACACAATACATGCAAGACGACATTACGGAATAATTTCACTAAATCAAACAAGCTGCATCAGTCTGCAGTGTAGTGTCTGTTCCAATGGTCTGACGACTGTCAGATCATCAGAAAATCACCCACTTGTTCAGACTCAATTACTTGTGAGATTTACATAAACCAGTCAGAAAATGTATACTGTAAAACATATTTTTTGCACACATCAAATTTTCGCAAATTTTGCGAGTACGATAAAATCGCGAAATTAATTACCTGCGAAAATTTAGTTTGCCCATCAAAAGCCTAGCAGAACACTGGGAGAACACCAAATTAGAATGCAGCAAAATTGCTACACTCCAAAATCCCGAAATTAATATGCAACAAAAATAAAATGTTTTACAGTACTGACAAAGACTCTCCACTGCCCAGAAAAAAAATCCTACCTTAAAAGTAGTCACGTCCAAGTCGTTAAACATGCAACTGATCAATGTTAATAAGTATTTTACAATTTTAGCTGTTATCAACTAAATACAAAGACCACTCACTGACGAACTCCAGAAAAACGAAAACTTATACTGGCCCAAATACACAAAATAATAACAAAATGGCCATGGATGCTTATATTATGCAGTGGCTGAAGCTGATAACTGATTTGCAGCATTTAGTTATAACCAGGGCCAGCAGTATTCCATGGAACGTGTTTTTTTACGCCGTGCCACAGAATTCATCGAATCGTTGTTTGCCGCGGAATTTGCTGCTTGCTGCGGAAAAACGTGGAACTGCCCATTTTTTGCTACATTTATATCTAATTCAATTTTTTCCAGCTCCTTTTTAATTTTACCATTTACATAACAACAAAAGCAAACTGTTGTAAGCTTACTTTTATGATAATTATGAGTAATATGACTTGAAATTGTTATCACTAATGGCCCAATGTAATGTGTTTTCCTGTTACAGGTTATAATAAATTCCTTATACTTTGAAGTGTTCTTAATACAACAACGTCTACTGGCTGCGGAATGTAGGGTATTTGGGGATAACAGTGGCACTAAATTTCGTGGAATTTCACAAACTGTGCTGCGGAATTTGGCAAAATTTGCCGCGGAAAAACGGGGCCCCTGAAAACACTTTAACTGACAGTGACACTGAATAAATAAACACCTGCAAACCACGCTGTCTCTGCTCGATAAAATCGCTCTCCATTTTGCCGAACACTTTCTTCGGCGGCAGCGAGAAATCTGTGCTGTAACTTCTCAGGACGGTATCCAATGCAGCAAAGTCGCTGTAACGCTTCATGACATGGTGATACTGATCAGGTATGCAGCCACTCTGCACTCGCAGTGAGTATTCCTGGCAACGAACAATCACGGTTTATGTACACTTGGTTACCTGATAACTAGATGATACTTTGACGTCCAAGTGCTGATGTGGACGCCTCCACCTGCCGCAATAACTCACTCAAAGGGGTTGCCAGATTTCCAAAGCCGAAATACGGGAGATTTTTTCAATATAGCCGCCATGCCCGCACGTTTGTCAGTTGTCACTGTCGTTCAGTCCAAGCCTGTGTTCAGTGTTCACTATGTTGGTATGCATTATTGAATTACTAGTATTTTAAGTACTATTTTAAATGCATGTACTTGTATTTAAATACTTTTTCCTGAAAATACTTGTACTAGTACTTAAAATACTTTTTCCCAAGTATTTAGTATTTTGACAAAATACATTTTCAAAATATTTTGATTCCCATGACATTGCATGGATTAACAGGATTAACTGCAAGTTTGAACGTTGATTTTGATGTATACATAATTAAATGTGTATTTCAATATAAAAAGTGCAGTTTGTGTATTGGTGACTGGTGACTGGTGAGTGGTCCCAATTTAAATACGGGAGATTTCATCTTCTGGGTAGCTTCGTTCCGGGAGGTGGGAAAATGGGGCTGAAATACGGGAGCTCCTGTAAAATACGGGATATCTGGCAACCCTAGGTAGACTTTAGCCATGGAACAGTCTCAAAACTCAACTAAACCGAGTAAAGTCGTCATGAAAAGATAGCTGTGCCAATATTTGTCAATAACAGTGTGCAGAAATTCATCTTTTTACTGTAATTCCATCTGGATCTGGATCTGGACAGTTAGTCGGCAATGCACCAAGCTGGGGCATCACACCGACGAAATCATTATGATTATCATCCATCATTATAATTATCAGCAGAAACAAAATACATTCTATATTCTTCAACGACGCCACTTGATTCAACTTATCTGATAGTAAAATTGGTGAAAAAGGGAGCCCATATTGTCTCACAAGCAACAGACATCCGTTAGAAGTAGATGACAAATAGGAAGTACCTCACATCTCGATCGAGTATACAAGCTTAACACAAATGGATGAGTAACTAACAAAGTCACATTACAAACGGCTAAAGAGTAAAGTACATTCCATCCGTCACTCTCTAAAAAGCGAAATTACAAACTAATCAAGGGAAGACGCCCCTGGCACTATGGGAATAATTCACCACCCAATGTTTTTCAGTTGTTAAGTTAGGGTTAGGGCTAGGGTTAGTGTTAGGGTTAGGGTTAGGGTTAGGTGGTGAATTATTCCCGGAGCGCCGACGCCCCTTTGCAAATCGATTCACATTAATGTAAGCTATAGTTAAGACGACTTACTGCGCTAAATTTATTTTCCGTGAATATTCACGTACACCAGAAGCCTAGTTCCGCTAATTTCCGTGAAGGGATGCGGTTAGGGTTAATTTATATGGTTAGGGTCAGTTTTCGCTAAAATCAAGGAAAATTTTCACGGCAAATAGCGAGTCGTGTGATAACTTTACGTGAATTTTCACGGAAAATATCACTAAGCGACTTACTGTGTGATCTTTTAGATTGTAGGCGCTTTCAATTGTACACGTCAACGCCACTGAATCGTCTACTGTACTGTCTTTCGATGCCCTAAAAATCGACATTTTATGCACAATTTATTTACCGTGTTTACACACGCGAAACTCACGAAGTAAACAAACTGATCTGCAACAGTAAGTAATCAAAAATTATGCTTCGAGCCTTCGACCAGAAAAAGTGGCATGATGTAAAAAATAGTGGTTGAATTTACAATTGAATAAGGCTCGCTGTCAGTCTGACAGTAGGATACTGGTACCTTTTTGATTCATGGTTTGGTTATATTGCACAAAGCTACCTCGGGTGGTAAAGTTTCGAGAAAATCAGTTCAGAGCAGGGAGTGTGGTTCAGTCTTTCAGAGACGGCGGAGAAAGTTGGTTAGGAAAAAATAAACCCACGTAAATGATCATGACCGTTCTCTGTTACACAAAGGACGACCACGCAGTCTATTCGTCGTGTTACCGAGTCTGATTATGTAATATTCGTAATAGCCATTGGTCTCGCTAGCAGCCGCAGCTGTCAACCTTGTCTGTCGCCACAACTACTGCCAATCTCAGACTTCTAGCAACGTCATCAGTTACACTTCACCTACATTTCTAATTAAAGAACTGAATGAATGAATGAATGGATGAACCTCGTCGAACTCTGCAATGCTGCACCATCACGCTGAGTGCCACTTCGCTCATCTTCTACGTAACTACGTTATAGCTCCTCCTCGGTTCCCATCAGTGTAAGTGAAAAAGTCATGCTGGGCAAAATTCACCGTCACCGTTCTTGCGCTTCGTTTTTTGTCTTCAACTTTTACGTCTACTTGATTACACGCGAACGCTTTCGTTCGGACTTGCACAATATCCCCATTCCCCCTGTTTGTCTTTGAAATCTTTTCTTCTCAGCCTGTTCTGCTGCAAGGCCCCTAATAGTGGTGCACTGGTGCTGCACGACACAAGCGTCTAAAAATTCTGCACCGAAGGTTTCGGGGGAGCGGGAGGGGGCATACCGGGCATTCATAAGCGTGGGCCTACAAGCTTTAAACTTTCGTGGAGAACATGAGCTATTTTGAATTCAAAGAATGACGAATAGAGTTTAATTAGTCTTTTTTAATATAGGCACCTACTCGGTTTAATTTTCTCGTCTGTTCGTAATGTTTGCATTTAGACTTTTTGACCATTTATCACGGGGAAAACATGCATAATGTCTTGTTATGTTTGCTACGTCTCGGCTTGTAAGTAAATAATAAGTGGGATATTATAGTGCACCCAAAAGCTAGCTGAACTAGTTTTAATCTGGGCACTTTACCAAAAGCAGACATCGCCAAACACAACGCTTATAATCATATCACTCATATATTTTCCTGATCAGCTTTTTCTAAAAATTAATGTCACTTTGATATAGCAATGAAATAAACTGTATTATTTATAAGTAAGTAAATTTATAAAGCGCCAAAATCAAGAAGTTGAATCTGAGGCGCTGGGTAGTAGATTGCTAGGGTGCGGAAGAGAATGCCAATTGAAAATATTGTTTGAGATGTTTCTGAAACGTTGTTCGAGATTTGCAGGAACGAACGCTGTGATGAACCGAGTTCCATATGGTGGGTGCAGACACAAGAAAAGAGCGCGAACCAAATTGGAGGTTACTGCGAGGGACTATTAATAATATGTTCGGGACCACACATTGCACCAGGTGGAGTTCAGTGTGCGTCACTGATAATTCAAGTGGTATACTGTAAAACACGTATTTTTCGTATGCATCAAATTTTCGCGAATTTCGCGAGTAGGATAGTAGGCGAAATTAAATACCCCGAAAATCCAGTTTGCCTATCAAAGGCCTAATAAATACCAGTAGAACACTGGAAAAACGCCAAATTAAAATCCAGCGAAATTTCTACATTCCAAAATCGCGAAATTAAGATGCAGCGAAAATACAGTGTTTTACAGTATGCAGACGACACTTCGCGACATGTTGGCGCCAGCTGATGTATAGGACTACTGTTCTTTTTGCAGTGGCTTCCAAACTAAACTGGCAAAATGAACGACTTTGGATGACCACATAAACCTTATGTTGCCAGAAAATAGAGTCACTGGGCTACATCTTCGCTGCTGATAGTATGGGTCTACATTCATTCAAATTATAATGGTGGGCTCCAAAAGACGCATCTGTTCTGAAACAGAGTGCATAATGGGCGTTCAAGGCCTTCCAAAGTCGATTTTGGTACCAATCGAAAGCAAGCGTGCAACTTCCTATTAGTCATCAATAGTTACCTTGGTTCTATCTTGCCCGTTTCAGAGATATTGCAGGTTTTCTGCTGATAACAGCGACCACACGGCTATTTCACCCAAATTTTGGGGGTGTTCCCCTTGGACTAGAGTGCCTATGTTGTGGCTCCGAGGAGCGAAGACCCTAATCTAATTATTTGTGTAATTAATTTCAAACTAGCCCGACCTATGTGCCCACAGTACGTCAACGTTCCACACGGACAGGTGGACGGACAGACGGACAACTTACGATAGTAATACCACACTTTGCACCATGTGCATCACTTGGTAAAAGTAAATGAGCAAAAAGCACAGGTTTACTATTCCAAACAAGTATGAAAGGTACTATAGACCCGGAAGGCGCCCGCATGCTTACTTACTCTAGTATATGCCTACGGTAAGCCACGCCTGCTGCCTGTGCATAAATATTCATCACTACGCTTCACCGTGCATCGTGCTGCAGCACTACAGCCCACTGCTGTGGATGCTGTGCTACAGGCACTACTGTGCAAGCAGTGTACTAGTGAAGGTTCAATGTCAAATTTTAAATCGATAACATGAAAAGAACTTTGATAATTACCCATTAATTAGAAATTAATTTTAAAATCTGAGAAGCCAGATCTGTAGGAATATGAGCACGAATGTGTACGCAGTTTCGTTGCGTTGTGCTGCATATTAAGAAAGCCTTAGGGATTTTTAGAGAACTGATTCCAAGAAGAACAACTAGACTAATGTTTTGGGACCCGCCTTCCGGGTCCAAAAATCACCAGCAGTCCGCGGTGCTAGCTGGCCAGATATATAAAATATTTCAAAATATAACTTGGAAGCATTGTTAGATTTCTATCTAATAAACTGCAGAAAAATTGTCAGTGTCAACTGTTACAAAAGGCAGAGATTACTTTGATCCAATGCAGCAATTTATTTCACAATTCACAACTAAGACGGTGAAAATAGTAATGACAAAAAATGCAAAATGCGTAACAACTCAGGAATGCATCAGATGTCAGGTCCCGTTTGATCACTGTACATTTTCATGACAATATCATCACCGCCAAACACAATCCACTGACACCAGTTTAAATAATTACAAATTACAATGCACTTAGTTGACTTTTCCACTGGCGACTGCAATACTAGAGTAATTGACATATCAAAAGTAAAAAGTACTGTTGACTTTCATGCATGAGAGAAGTGCCGGTATGCTGCCACACTGGCAGACAAAACCACAGCTGCAATTCCAATCAGTGTATACCACCGCCACGCTCTTGTACCCTGTACCACACAAGCATTTAGACCGTGATTACATGTAAAATAAGACATTTGCAAAACATTTGCAAAAATGTTTGTGTTTTATTTTACATGTAACCAGCGTAAAACATTTGCAAAACATTTTATAAGTGGTTACACGTAATTGTAAAACAAAACTCTAAAACATTTTTGCAAATGTTTGAGCATGTTGAACATATGTTGAAGATAGGAGGTGGTTTCATGTAAAATAAAACACTTTTACAACGTTTTTACATCCACGGCATAGCCGCGGGAAGTTGATGGCTCTAAAACAATTTTTGCAAATGTTTTATTTTACATGTAACCACGGTCTAACACTCACATATCTACTGTTAATGTTGGTAAATGCACCAGTTCCCATTTTTCTAAACCTATAACTGGCAGTTGTGGCCAGTGACTAATGCAATGAACTCTCAATACCAAGACCACAATTTTCAGCCTCGAGACGAGAAGATAAAACGTAAAGATCAGGTCCTTGATATAGCGCTGCTCCATGATGAACACATGCTCAGGGAGCACTTTACTATCTCGGAAGTGGCAGCTGATTGGCATGAACAAATGACACCGCAGCGCATTATGCAGCCATCCATTGCCCACGATAGCGAACAATTGGACCCGTGGTGCAGCATGCAGACATACTACCACCCCAATCAGCTACACTAGGCCTTCACCCCGTAGCACAAGCTACTACTCATTTCCCGTCCCACTGAGGGTAGGAGGCTGAGTAGACCTGAGCACACAGTAGGTTGCTCAAGGTTGCTTGCAAATGGCCCACAGTGAGATTCGAACCCGCAACCTGAAAGTTACGAATCCAATACTCTAACCACTAGACCACTTACACCTACATGGTCTTGAAACCAGATCCCTGGAATTTTAATCGCATACAGCACGTATCAAAACGGTCAACATTTTTAGACTCAACTAGTACATTCATAATAAGCAAGTTTCAGCGAGTTTTAAATGCTGCATAACCAATAACACAAATGTGCAATATGTACAGTTTCCGAATTCCGAATGAAAGCAGCAGAGCTGTGAAGCACACAGTCTTACCTCGTGTGCACCATCCGAAGTCTCATCATTAGTCGTTCCCAGCATCTTCTTGTACAACAGCCTCTGATGATTTTCTTGCTCTTTGCATCGCTTCTCCATCCGCGCCAGTTCATTCTGAACTGTCTGTATCACCATGCACAATACTGCTATTAACCGGCATAGATCCACTGGAAACATTCATACCGCATTGACTCAATCCAAACTGCACTGACACTAGGTTACTGAGGCTGGCTGTGTGGGCAGGTAAGTCTGGCAGCCCGCTAAAGATGACTTGCAGTCAGCTAAAGACGTTACGTATACGTATGTCCCACCAGAGATGGAACCGGGTCAGGATTTTTGACCCGCGACCCGACCCGACCCGGTCGTGACGTCACAAAGACAATTAGCACGTAAGTAAATATTACGGGCACTAAGTAAACCAGTAGTGCTGTGACGGGAACCGAACCGAAACCGTATATATTAGTTTACCGAGATGGTGTTACTCCCTAGAAGCAATGCCACGATAAACACGCATGTTAAAACTCAAAGCCGGGTCAAACACCAGGTCTGACACAGTGACCCGTGACCTGACCCGACCCAGCCAAAATCGCTGACCTGGTGACCCGTGACTCGGTTCTCTGTGTCCCACAATGCGGCAATATGTCACTTTTACTCACACCAACGTAGTCAGTGGCATGACAATGGTGTTTACTGGCTCTGTACGTATGTGTGTATGTTTACAGAAATAGTGTGTGTATGTATGAGTGCACTCTTAACACAAAAACCATTGACACATCACCATCAAACATGGCACGTAGATAGTATGTGACAAGTCCTGGTCACCCATTTAATTTGAGGTCAAAAGGTTAAATGTCAAAGTCACAAGGTCAAGTAAGTGTAATGTGGAGACTGCCGCCACAACTCATAAGCATCCGCCAGAGGGTGCTACAATGAACATAATTTTACAGTCACATGCATTGTTCCAAGAACACACAACAGCTGCGGTGACAGAAGTTTTTCTGCAACTGGATGGCATCTCACTTGCGACATTCTGACATTGGCTACTATGACTTCAAACGCCGACTGAAAACATTTATTTTCGGAAAGACTGCACTGCAGCACATTGTGACTTTACTTTCGTATGCGCTATTGAAATATTTTTACTTACTTACTTACTTACTTACTTACATAACATTTACATTCACATTTATTTGCGGTCAGAAGTCAAAATGTTAAGGTCGGCATGAGTTTGCACCAGTCTAAGTGCCAGTCCTCTAGTTGCCATCTGCTGCAATTAGATTAAACTGAACAAGCAGGGAAGCATCATGCTGCTGAAACTGAAACAAGTGTGACATTCTTGATTACATTAACTTCTACGACGTCTCCAGCAAAAACATCCGGATACTTAATTTTTTAGTTTCTTAGTGCACATCATAATCTGCTCCAGATCTATGCATCAAGCTATACATCTGACTCGCAACACACTCTCACTGTCTACTTATAGACGTCAGCTCAAACATTTCTACTTCTCGATCTACTAGCACACCAAACACGTTCGAGGTTATTCTACAGTTAATGCACTACATAAATTACTTACTTACTTACAATCTGCCATTTTATGTGACCCGCTGCTTGTATGGCTACAACAACTGGACGATATTATACATATTATGACGTAAATAAATAAGCAAGCTGAAATAATTACTTTGTTGTCCGGGTCCAACTTCAAAGCTCGTCTCAGAAGAGCAACAGCGGTATCATAGTCACCCTTGCTAATAAGGCACTGTACAGCA
>Ga0209679_1001419_pt1 | contig 10273 bp, 9 predicted proteins | sample WorMetHEROISLAND_4_FD_187408 | JGI IMG/M metagenome (GOLD analysis project Ga0209679, IMG submission 187408) | Marine gutless worms symbiont microbial communities from Max Planck institute for Marine Microbiology, Germany - Olavius sp. 2 HERON... ...
ATAAGCAAAAATTTTTTTGACTTTCTAAAAAAATTTTCACTTAGCTAAAGTGCCGCCCCTCTAAAAGTGGCAAAATGGCAGTAAGCCTGCGTCAGTATTGTACTTGTCATAACTGTGTGTGCATAATAGCTGGAACTGGTTACCTTATGAGTCATGAGGGTTGAGTCAGAATGGGGGTAATCCTGTATAGTATTTACAGGGGGCGGAAGAAAGTTAACTTGCCCCAAGCGGCACTTACTGCTGGTCCACCATTGTTTATATGTGCTGATGACTCCCGCTGTGGGTTACTTACAGAGTTCTCATTTTTCTGATGCAGGTCTGTGAAGAGGCACGCTGCCCAAATGTTGGCGAATGCTGGGGCGGCGGAAAAAATGAGGTTGCCACGGCAACGATAATGATACTCGGTGACACATGTACACGTGGCTGCATGTTTTGTTCGGTGAAAACATCGCGTAACCCTCCGGCGCCAGATCCAAGCGAGCCAGTCAACACCGCAGTCGCCGTCATCAACTGGGGTCTTGACTATGTTGTTCTCACATCTGTCGATCGAGATGGTCAGTCATTTACTATTTTTATGGATTAACTTTGCTGTTCACTTTTGGCTTTTGTTTAACCTGCTTTTTTCCAGAGTTTCTACAACTTAGACAGTGGTTACATGTAAAATAAAACATTTGCAAAAATGTTTTAGAGCCGTCAACGTCCTGCGGCTATGCAGTGGACGTAAAAATGTTGTAAAAATATTTGTTTTACATGTAACCACCTCCTGTCTTCAACATGTGTTCAACATGCTAAAACATTTGCAAAAATGTTTTAGTGTTTTGTTTTACATGTAATCACCTCTAAAACATTTTTGCAAATGTTTTACGCTGGTTACGGTACTTGTAAAATAATACACTAAAACATTTTTGCAAATATTTTGCAAATGTTTTGTTTTACATGTAACCACGGTCTTAGGCCGGCTTCGTAAGAATAAACAGCTTAAAATATGGTATATTCAGTGTGGAAAATTGAATGGTTGAATGGAAGAAATAGCAGCAGCAGCAGCAGCTGCTGCAGTTTTCCTTCAGTTCTTTGATGCTGTTGTTTGAGTGACAGAAAAGGCATTTTTCCTGTAAAAAAAACCTGGTGTGGCAGTTCCCAGAGTTCTGCCTTGCAATCCAGCCTAATCTGGAGGAACTGTGGAGAAATAGGCCAGTTAAACAAATAAAGACAAAAACGAAATCATGTAGTAGTAAAAGTGAGTGAGTAGGGTTTAACGGCACATCAACACAGTTTAGGTCATTAATGCCGAGCTTGACGCGAAAAGCAGGCCCTGAGTCCCCTACAGCAAAGGAGAGCCGACGCTATATAAGTATTGCCAATGCTATATAAATTTCGCGTAGCCCTACTACTGCGTCGCCTGTCAATTCAGCTCCAGCCCCGAAGGGATAAGTGGGGTGACAAGACCTACTTATAATTTACATCAGCACCTAAACATCATGGACTCAAGAGAGCCCACTAACAGGAAGCTGTTTTGTGTAAATCAACAGCATGTGTCAATACATCAACCGACACAGCATATACAGAACAGTAATGTTCCCTCATTAGGGTTGGAACAAAGCATGAGGAGCTGTGCTCCAACACCCCGAGGGGTGTGTAGTAATAAAAGTTTGGTTAAAAATTTGATAAAGAAAATAGCTAAGTTTGCTAGTAGTGAAATGATGGTTGCTTCAGCTTAACTTACGATCATTTTTATTAGTTGAATAGCGGAAATTTAATGTTTCTTGTCATTGTGCTGATGTAGATTTATCTGATGGTGGAGCAGAGCATTTTGCATCCACTGTGCGTGAAATCAAAACAAGGTGACATTTATCACTTATGAATATTTGATGGTGCAGTCTGGTGCCAAATAACATGTGGCGTTAATTTTGAAATAGATGGATATTTATTCAGACACTGTGTGCGTGTCTCTTATCTTTCATTAAGAGTGTAGTCGTCGTGATTTCACGAGAAATTGTCTAATTTGGCTAGCAGATGAGTAAGCATTACTGAGTAGTTGTGTTTTAAAATCCTTTTGTATTTGTTTTGTGTATATGTGTTTCTCTCCGTTAAAATTTAGTTTGTATGTAGATATCAAGAATGTATCTGATCTGTTTGATCAGCTTATAAGATCCGCCAGGTAGCACCTGTTCGATTCTGCTTAAAATACTGAATACAATACAGTTGCGAATACCACGCATCGCAGCAGTGTAGAATCTGTACCAGTCCGTGATAGTGGATTTTGTGACATTCATACAGGCAGCCAGCAATGCTGGTGGAATGTCTGACACCGGATTTTGCTGGAAACAAATCGTCCGTGGAGACGGTTGTTGATTCTGGTCTTGACGTTTTTGCACACAATGTTGAAACTGTAGAGGAGCTTCAGAGGTATGAAATACGCAGAAGTACTGGCTTTTTATTGTAGCTAGAAGATTTCACTGCAACTTGGTAGTCATAACTAAAATCTTTAGTATTTACTACTGCTGCTTCTACTATTTTTATTATGCCTCCGCCCAGTGTAGTGTGGCAGGAGGCATATGCCTACTGTATTTGTCGTCTTTGTTCGTGCATGTGTGCATCCAGAAATATTGTTAACACAATATCTTGCGGAGTATTTGACGCATTTTCACCAAACTTACGTCAACGATGCATTATGGGACAGAGATGAACGCTTCACAATCTGAGGTCAGAAGGTCAAAGGTCAAGGTCTCGATAGAATAAAGCATGCTGGAAACAGCACTTTTCTGGGCTTGTAAACACGATGTCTTGAAAAGTATTAGACGGATTTTCATCAGACTTATTACACCAATGATGTTTGATGGCACAGAGATGAATGCATTAAATTTTGGGGTCAAAAGGTCACAGTTCCAGGTCACGGTGGAATAACATATGCTGGGATTGTCTCTGCACAGGCGGAGGCATACAGTATTTGACGTCTCGTGTTGAGTTAGACTTTCTAGTTTGATTTTCGTTTAATTGGCTAAGCTGCCCAATTTGTCCAGAGTTTTTCCAGGTTAGCTGTGACCCCTAAATGGGTAGTTTTTGGAGTTGTTGCAGCAGGATATGTTACGGTTTAGATGCCTTTCCTGTGGCCCAACCAACAGTGTCGGAACACTGATATTTAATTGCAGGGTGGCCACTCTTCCTTGAAAGTTCTTGAAAGTTTGGGAAATTTTTTGACATTTTTAAGGTCCTGAAAACGGATGTGGTGTTTGAAAGTTTTGAAATTTAGCTTAAGAAGTCCCTGAAAGTGTTTGAATTCCACGATAGTCAATAATCCTATTATGTGAAAAATGGTGCAGTTGTTGAGGGAACTATAAGCAATATAGTGAAGATCAGTATTACTTACTGACTTGATGCTGTAAAAGCTGTTTCAAATGCTGAAAACCGAGGTGGAATTGGTTTGGAAGAAAGTTGTGAGGCTGCTTGAAATTTCTCGAAAAGTCCTTGATTTTATTTCCCCCCAAAACAGTGGGCACCCTGTAATTAAGCAGATTTCTATTAATTTGGCATTTACAGCCAGTCTGTCGATCTTGTTCGTTCATGTGTTCGTTTTGTTCGTGTATCGTTGTGTTAGTAGCTTTCGAAAAATTAATTGAAATGCTGATCGTAGGTTTGTACGCGATCGGAGGGCCAACTACCAGCAGTCGATGAGCATACTAGAACATGCCAAGCAATATAAGCCAACATTGATGACGAAGACTTCAATCATGCTTGGCCACGGTGAAACTGACGACCAAGTTATGAAAACGATGCAAGGTTGTATTTGTATTGTCAGTTGTGGCTATTTGTCGTTCTCATCGTATCAGTCTCCGGTTAGGTGCCTGAACTGGTTTACCACATCTCTTAGATTGATGAAAACTATGAGTATTTGCTAGATACTGACATATTTTGGGTAAACTTTAAAGAAGTACCATAAGATTTGTGTTGGGGTAATAGCTGTTAGATATGTATCTTTGCTTACAATGGTGCCTTGCCCATTTGATGCTGGGACATATTTGTCTGTTATTTGGGACTTGTTCGTGAGAATTTGATCAGTTGTGGCTGGATCCACTTTCTGACACCACCAGTGGTGACCATGTTCATCTCATAATTGAGTCTGCATTGTCCAGTATTTTAAAATGTCTGCTTTTTTAATGACTAAACACTTATCTGCTGTCATTATTGTCTTTGTATTCAGAACGTTATGTAGTAAGTGTTATAAGTGCCTACGGTATGCACTTACCTGCTCAGTAACAGTTTTTTGTGAAATACATGATACATACTGGACAGAAACATTCTCATGAGTTGCTAAAATGTTTTACTTGCACGTGGTTGCTAATAAGCGTATGAAAATGTTGTCAGATCTGCGCGACATTGGAGTTGATTGTCTGACGCTCGGCCAGTACATGCAGCCGACACGGCGACATCTCAAGGTTCAGATTTTGCTTCGTGCATCATTGCGTTCGATCCTTGGTTGTGTATTGTGTGTGACTGTTGCAGATTTCTAACAGAAGAGCAGGTGATTCGGAGGAAAACATTGACAGAAGAAATGGCAGTACATCTTCCGAGACAGAGAGATTGGTCTGATGATTATGATCGCTGAGAGTTGAATGATTAAGAAATCGGCCAACCATATCAAACGGCGGATTATATGTGCTAATATCTGTTTAACTGCTCAGTTTCCTGCACTCACCACAGTTTAAATCAGGTGCCTCTAAGTTTGCAGTAAATCAAATTTGCACGAAATCGCAGATCGACAGATTTACGTTGAGAATTTACGGTGCCATTTTAAAATAATTGTTGTCGCAGATTGCACAAAATATCACCATTTTGTCCATGTATTTAAAAATTTTGTAAGTGGCACGTCCCTCAATCCCCTGGATTATTTTGGTAATTGTGTTTTGCTCCCAGCTGTTTGATTCATTGTGATGTAAGTAAGTAAGTAATTTGTGTGGCACCATATTTTATGTAACAGAATCAGGATGCATTCCTTGACACCCGGCCAGCATTATTAAGGCATTGAAGGAGTAGCTGCTTTAGCTGTGAAGTGATGCATCGAGTCCTTTTGTCGCTGTTGGTAGTTTGCTGCATGTTCTTTTGGTTGTCTATAGGTGAAGGAGTATGTGACGCCGGAAAAGTTCAAGTATTGGGAAGAAGTTGGAGTTAAACTGGGTTTTGCGTACACTGCAAGTGGCCCTCTAGTCAGATCATCATATAGAGCTGGTTGGTTTAATTCTTTGCAATCATTAGTCACTTGTACTCCAAATTTATATTATTGACAATTGTGTGTAACTGTTGATTCATAAATAAAATATGATGATGATAAAATATAAAATATGATGCCTTTCTTGTTCACTTTTTGTTATTTTTGGCATTGTTGCATATGATATTTAATTGTTACCGCGTCCCCGGTAGGGGGACGGGGTATTGTTTTCGCTCGATTTCTTTGTTTCGTTGTTTCTTTGTCAGCAACATACGAAAAAACAGCTGGACCGATTTGCATGAAATTTTCAGGGAAGGTGTGGAGTGACCATGGGACGACCTGATTACATTTTGGGTCAATTCGGATAAACGGGTCGGCGGATTGGAGGTCAATTTGCCGGCCATAGCTCAGAGTCAGTTGCATTCGCTAGGTGGCAGCAGAAGACTGGTATTAACAAGTTAGTTTCATTCGCTAGGGGGTAGGGTTTGTTGTGCCCGCACCACAGCTTGTTTTTTTATTAGAAAATAGTGTCTCTGGTTTCCGTCAGTACTTCGAGGCTGTTGATTGGGAACAGGAAGGGCTACCAGCCTGACTTTGAGTAACTCCAGAGAAGCAGGCCAGTTGTGGAAAAGCCAACAGTAGATTGTATGCATGGTTTATTCATCCGGTTCGGCTGAACATGATTATTTTCGCGTGGAAGTTTTTGCATTCAGCTGTGCACCATGTCACTGAATCATATCCTTCGCAGAAATGTAGAATTATACGGATTTATACTCGGCATTGACACTCTGTTATCATTTACGATCGGACTGTGCAAAGTATGTCCGTATATTTGTGAAAATTTCCAGCCCCATAGATTACCACGCCATCTGTGGAATGCAATGCAAACATCTTCCTCGTTTTTTTGGCTGTCAGTTGATTAAAAAATTTAATGCACGAATAATAGATGTGCTTGGTTTGGTCTGACTGGCGTGCACTTGTCCTTCGTTTTCGTTTCAGGAGAATTCTATATAAAGAATTTGCTGAAGAAACGACAGCAGGAAGGAACACTTTAGTATACTCTGATGCTATTGTTGAACCACCGTGTGGATTGTTTTTCATGCAGTTATGTTGTTGTTGTCTGTGTTTATAGCATTGTATACTTGTTGTTGTATGTGATACTCTCTGGAATATTGTTGAGTGTGTCCGTATCAACATTACTGTTTTCAGTAAATTTGTCAGTTAAACAAAAACTGAGTTTAATAGTAATATTGGCAGTGGTAGAGTAAAAGACACGTCAATACAGGGATTAATTTTTTGACAAGTTGGGTGCAGCCAGATTATGCTGGTATAGGGAAGTGGGAATTGAAGCCCACATTTTTTGCAAGAGTTCAGGAGTTGGCAGAGGAAATATGACGGCCCTTTTAAACTGTGGTGAGCACTGTGTCGTGTTGTCTTGCTTGATGTCTGTGGTACCTGATACTGCATTTCTTCTTATGTAACTCGTGTGTCTCGCTGCATCTGTGAGTGATTATCGGGACGTGATCTGTCTAAATTAAATACAGAAGAAGAAAAGAAAACTGTGGTCCTTCATGATATACTTTGACACCCCCACTTTTCACAACAGATTGCCACCCTTGCATACTAGTGAGCACTGTGTCGTATTGCTTATTGATGAAACTACAATTTCCAGCATGTAGTGTTCTCTTGACATATGTGGTAGAGAGCTGCATGAGGATGGGGATGACGGTATTACCGCGGTACCGTCATCCCCATTTGCTTCTGTTTATTATAATTTTTCATTGGTAAGTGAAATCATCAGTATAATTTAAATCACTTGATTTTTTGACAAAAAATCAATTGACTTAATTCGCGATTTAAAATCAGTGATTTAAATCGCATTGATTTAAATTGGCCAAGCCTGAAGGAAATGGGGATGGGGACAGCTATATGTGGGGATGGATGGGGATGGCAACAGCCGTATGCGGGGATGGATGGGAACGGGGACGATCTTGAAACTACTTGCGGGGATAGGGATTATAGAGTTACGCGGACGGTCGGGGATGGATATAAATATCTGTCCCCGTGCAGCTCTCTAGTATGTGGTACCTGATAGTGCATTTCTTATTAGTATGTTACTTATTTCGGCTCATCTTATCTTCTTGTCCACATGCATACAGTGTTCTGCATCTTTGTTTTCATAATAGCTGTGACAGTGGTTATACAAAAGATTTGGGTTATACTGTTTCGCATTCCTCATCGCAGCTGACTCTCTGCAGTATCAAATTGAGCTAATTTAGTGGATGGCTGACTGACTGACTGACTAGAATTATAAGTAACGCGAACTGGTCACCTGACAGACTCTAACTTTGTCATTAGGCTGATCTACAAAGACATGTATTGATTAGTATCGCACTCACCTGCCAGGTTCATCCGTTGCGGCATTCTACTAACTCGAACATTCTGTACTTGATAAAAACTACGCATATTTATATTTGTACAGTACTCACTTTAATAATGACTTTTCACTCACATTAGTTTTTATATTCACTCGTTTTTACTGTTAATGTTTGCGTTTTGTGAAACATTTCACAATAATATATGTATGTACAGGGTGGGCCAGCTAAAGTGAAGCCAACTTACATTTTTGCTGGTATCATTTGGTACTTGAATGTATAGATAAAATTCAATGGTTTTTGGCAAATGTGATAACAGTTTAGCTAGACACACACCTTGGGAAGCATAAAAATTTAATATTTAATATTGTTCGTCAGATGGCGCCAGCAACGTTAGGTATTTTCGCCCTTTATGCCTCTCTAATTTTACTGACTTTGCATAGGCCTATAGTTTTACGTTTTCACGAACTTAATAAAATTCTATGGTAAAATCATCTGGTTTTGCTGGTATTTGTTAGCCTTTGCGTTTATAATATTTTTGCGAATAACTAGCTGTTTTTTTTATAAAATAGCACTGTTGAATAATAACGCGTTTGTGCATTTTGATGGGTAAAGTAAGTTGGCTTCACTTTAGCTGTATGTAACGCTTTTTTCGTCAACTCCGTCAAGCTATATCTCGGGGGAAGTACAGTAGGTCTGAAGTTGAAACTTAGATAGGTACAGTATGCTGATTGCCTTTATTCCAAAAGTCTCCGGCTGCCTTCATGGATGGACTTCGTCACCGGCGTGTATGTGCAACATCTAGCTTTAGTGCTATTTGCCAAGGCTGAACCGGCGCGGTGACTGCCTCGTCGCCATGCTTATTAGTTTATAATTTGTAAGCGCTCGCCAGAGGGCGCCACGAAGTGCGTCGCGTTACTCAGCTACACTGAAGATCCAGCCTCCAGGAGAGGACAGGAACCATTATTGTCTGGTCACCTATTGAACTAAACATGTAATTCCTGTGTGTTATTGGAGACTTCAACCGTGGTGACTTGAAGTTTGTCAGATAAACAAAGACCAAATCTGATAGTGGTAGTTGTGATATTAGTGGTATCCAAATCAGAGACAGGCCCAGAGTAGTGGGGGAGCGATTACTCCCCCTAGAATGCGATCACATTTTTTGAAGAATGAAAGTGGAGAAGGCAGAGCCATTTATATATGAGTTTATTTCGCAATAAAGCAGAGTTATACAAGGAAAAAAGAAAAGCTAAAAACGATTACAAAATCTACTACATAATACACTATAAGTAAGTAAAACACAAAATTCACCTTTAACATTGTGTACCACAAAACTTTTCGTACAGACTGCGTTTTATATTCGAGACATTCTCTTGTGCACTAAGTTCACAGTTCTTACATAAATCTATATATTCGCTTGAATGTATGTACACCGACATAATACATCTGATAACATCATTATCAGATAAAAGCATACTATGTAAAAAACAACTTTCTTTCATAATAAATGAACTCTACGTTTTTCTTACCCAAACACTTCATAACATCTCCTACTGATTCCCAAGGCTTATAAGAAGATACCGAGTTCCAGTAAACATACCATTTCAATATGTACATGATACAGCTACACTGTGCTAAAGCCATAATTTTAATTATTAGACATTTAAATAGTGTATAGTTGAAAATTTTTTATACATATGAAATTAATTATAATATTATTTATTATTTGATTTTTATTTCACAGATAGAGAAGCCCCCAGTGAAAAGGTATGTTATGATGAATGACGATAAATGGTTCTTCCTTTGCTTTAAAAATTTTGATTGCACTAAAGAGGGAGTTGAAACATTCTGATTCTTCCACATCAGTATTTGGATTGTGATTAAGCATATAATTTTAGCAATATATTGTTAGCTGGTTCTATTCATACTACACTGTTGTGGATTGTATTGAGTCAGTGATTTTACCTGCCCCATTGCTGTAGCATATAGCATGGGACAGATAATAAATTTGTCGCGTCTGTCTGTATGTCTGTTGGCACTCTTTCGGTCGCAATTTTTAGTTGATTTTGATGAAATTTTGCACAGAAAACTAAGAAGGTGTTCGTTCAGGGTCAAAATCCCATGATTCCTTCCCCCATTTGCATAGGCGTAGGAGCTCAGTCAACTTTAGGGGCAAGACATTTTTGCCCGAAAATATATGCATGAACGAAATGCCCGAATTTTACATATTTGCCCGAAAATTAAAATTCCCGAATTTTACATGATATGTGCCCCAAAAACATTAACAAAATGCCCAATTTTACATTTTTGGCCGAAAATATTTTTTTCCCGAATTTTTTTGGGGAGGGTGGGGCAAGTGCCCCCTGTCCCCCTCTCCTACGCCTGTGTAGGCTATTTGCTTCACTGTTGTTCACCACTGTAATGCATTTTCAGGGGGAAGGTACAAATACAACAGTGTATAGCGGGCCAGCGGCATTCACACTGCGCGTAGTAGCCTGAGTGGCGTTTTTCATCACCTAACAGTAACTAACAGGTTTACCAAATTCCGCCAACGCCACGCCTTTATTTCCTTATTTGGAGTTAATTTATGCATATTGGTATACTAGAGCCTACCAGAGTCTGACAGCGGTTGTTTTGAGGTAACCGCTTGGTCTACCAAGCCGTTTTTTACCACTACCGCTAGCTACCGGTACCT
>Ga0209679_1001420_pt1 | contig 10272 bp, 4 predicted proteins | sample WorMetHEROISLAND_4_FD_187408 | JGI IMG/M metagenome (GOLD analysis project Ga0209679, IMG submission 187408) | Marine gutless worms symbiont microbial communities from Max Planck institute for Marine Microbiology, Germany - Olavius sp. 2 HERON... ...
CGCAAAAATACAAATAATACGAGTGAAACTGATAAACAACCACATTAAAAATTAAAGTGATGTGGCGTAAACACCAATCAAGTCAATAAATCAACAGTATACCGTATACTGAACAACAGTATAATGCAAATACTGCTAAACAATACGTGGGCCAAATCAATCAGTTTCAATCAATCTCGTGCACATCATTGCAGTAATCAGTAAGTCCTAAAGTAACACTCACTCACGCAGTGTTGCCCACAACCTGCGTAAGAAATAATAATAAGTATATACACAACAATATGAACAACCAACTATTATCTTAGAGTAAATAAGTAGCAGCAGACGAAGAAATGTGTTGTATATTTACATTACCTATACTTATAAAGACTATATGTATAAAACGTGCATTGTAACACGCAATACTGAATTATACAAAGTTATATATATATATATATAATAAAGCTGTTGAGCAATTAAATTAAGTCCCCCACTCGCGTTAACTGCGCGATCAATCACTCCGACCGCACATCAACGCGTCATCAACGCGCTAAAGCAACAGGCATATCTCATGCCACAAGGTGCCGTGGGCGAACGGCCGCGCGTCTTGCCTCCCCTGACTCACCTACAAGACGCAAGTACCGTCGAATCTACTCATAAACAATGACATGTAACTGACAAGCCAACCGACAGCTACCGTCAACAACCAACCGCACACTACTCGACCACCAAAACCACAGTTCAACCGCATAGTGTACGGCTTCTAATCAAGCACACAGTAAAACTACCGCTTTTATATAGCCCTTATGTATATCAATTATTTCTAACAGCGTTATTTTATTGATTTATTTTTATTCATTCTTTTTTTTCCTTTTTTTTTTAAATCATGATTAAGTCTTTAACGCGTTGTCGCGCTAATTAACGCGTTAATTCAACAGCTCAAATATATAGAGATATATACATAGATAGATATACATATGTCAATAAATGTATATACAACAGAAACAATACACAAGACAAGTTCACCCGACTAACATTTCTGAGGGTCTTAAATTCAATTTCCAAGTGCAGCCACCTGCGAAATAGGAATTGGAATCCACTTATAGTCAAACTCGGTCCTCATTTTAGACAACAAATGAGTTAAAAAATTAATGGACGTGAAATTGAGACGACGTAACAAAAATCGAAAACGTCGTAGACCATTCAAACCATGATTGGAAAAATGATAATGCAATTCCCGTTGATAACTCATACGATTTTGTAGAGTAGTGAAACCAAACGTATTTCGTTGGAAATAATCATGAATCAAAATAGAAGTTGTTTGGGTAAACTTATGTATTATATAATATACACGATATTGCCCCTCGGCAACTTGTCTTGTGTAACGAAATTTGACTTCTAACAAGTATATACAAGGACAATGACTGTCATCAGTATTAAATGAATCAGACGAATCAGAAGAATTTCCTAAAATTACTTCTACATCCACTGATGACATATTTTAATTACACTGAAGAATATTAAGAACCATAATTTATTTAGAAATATCGAAATTGAGTTATTAACATATATGTATGTATATAAGTATATATATGTATGTGCATATGTACACAAAAAGGAAATAGTGCCGAAATCCTTGAAACGAAGACGAAATAAGTTAGGCGTCGGAAATCAAAAGTGAAGAAGACGTCTTCACGCTGTAGCTTAACTTCACACACAAAAATTCAAATTTAAAACACATTAAAGCAAGTAAATAAGCAAAACAAATATATACATATGTACAAAATAGTGACAGCAATTAGCGTGCCACCAACTCTATGTCACGTGTTGGGTATAGCATAGAAGCTTGAGCTTGTGAAACGTCGCCGACTGACGCCCGACCAAGCATTTGTTTAATTAAAATCACATCAACTAAATTGTCGTCATTAGATAACACCTGTAAGACCGCATAGAAAGGTTTATTCATCAAAGCACGAACTTTGAAGGCATTCCAAAATTTAACATTAACAGTAGTAATTATATGTACAGGCAAATTAATAGCCGTGTTAATGATGTTAATGCCGTCAGCCCAATGAATTTGAAGGGTCATGAAAGATTCCAATAATCTAATTGCATCCGTTTGTGCAACCATAATTCTGTAAAAACCAGGTGAGTAGGCTAATTTTGCAACGGTCCAGCGGAAAGTTGTTTCCATATCGCCGATTTCCAAAATCAGCGTAGTTTTGGTATGAATTCTCTTTCGACGTCTTACAAATATATAAAGTACAAAACCCACAATGAATAAAATAAAACAGAGAAGAATTGACACATCCACGGGAAACACGTCCTTAATGACTTTTTGATAACGAAGAGGGTCTATCTGAGAAATAGTAGTAACAGGATTCGTGCTGAAGTAAATTGCTGTAGGTAACACATGGCCAAGTGGAGCAGCTCGGGCACGACCCGAAGAAGCTAAAATTAGAAATAAAGTCCGAACCTTAAAATGAAGGATCACAGCCAATAGTAAAGCCAAAAATCCTGCAATAGTCGCAAGAACTAAAAACCAGTCCAAAACGTTAAGGTAATCAAATTCCTTATTATGTGAATGACTGCCTAACAAGACCGAATAGACATAATGACTCAGATCATCAAATGCTAATTGATCCTCCATTGTATGATTAACAATTTGTTCCAAATCAAATTTTGAATGTTCTTCAATTCCCAGATTCGCCTGATATTTTTTAGACGCAATAGAAAGTGGAGGAAGTTCAATAGGTATTGTATCGTTAAGAAAATCGATTTGCTGTAATACATTCAATACATCAGAGTGAACAAATTCCGATAAATATGGCAGATTAAGGAGGAATCTGGGTTCAAACGATATTGTTAGGTTGTCATTCAAAGGGCAGTATAATGACGTGGCCACTGCTAAAAATTCATCTGCCTCCAGTACACAGCCACAGTTTACTGTAAACACTGCCTGTATGTGAGAAAGTGTAAAAGTATTAGAGATGTTCTGATTTAAACATTTAATAGTAACAGATGAAATATTCGACAGCAGAAATGTATTGTGGTTAATTTTAAGAACACTGCGTGGAACTGGTGCTTTAACCAGATGGTAACGACAATACTTCTTAATTTCTGCCAATTCGCCTTCAAAAATAGCCAAACCACAGGACGGAATACTTCGATGTTGTAATAATGAGGCAGACTGTTTGAGATTAAAAATGTCAGCATCTGGTATTTCTAGCAAATTTGAAAAAGTCATAAGGTAATCAACATCTCTGTGATAAATAACCGCCTGCAATTCAGAACCCAAAATCGTATAATGATTAACTGCCGTCGGAGAAATGAGGGGTAATTTGTGGATGTAATATAAATCCATTGGATGCAATAATTCTGATATAGTCAAGGGTGCTTCCACAATAATTAACAAGAAACGAAGATAACGAAATGCCCGAAAAACTGGTTGTTTATAATAAAACTGAACATCTCTTCGTAATAATTTCAATTCTGGGTGATGTTCAGAAAGAAAATTTTCAAGGTTCACCAGTGCATGCGCCAAAGTAGAATGGTTCACAAAATAATGTGCCAATTTACCCATACTAAGCAGTTCAACAGCCGTCGTCAAGGCATTAATTTCAGTTAACTGCCAAGTGTAATTTAGTCCCATCTCATGCATGTGATTCCAGAGTAACATTCTCTCATGTCTTCGATGGACCAAGTTCAAAATCTCTTGTTGTAATTCAAATATGGAAGATCGTTGCATCTTAATCAACGTATTAATATTATCAACCCGGAGTTTTTCGACTTTAAGTGCCGTAATAAAATGGGATGACCCCGATTTCCAAACTTCAACTGCCTTCTGTAATCCTGAATTAATACGACTCATTAAATCTTTCAAATCATCAAGATCCGCTTGGGTTGCCAAGCCCGTTATAGATGACAAAAAGTCTGACCACAATGACTCTCTCTTGTTAATTCTTCCGCTAACAGGCAAATCCACCAACAAATCGTAAACCCTATCCAGCTGCATCTTAAGGTGTTCAGATATTTTAATCTTCATATCTCTGTAAGTGTTTAAGATTTCTATCAAATTCCTACACGTTGTCTCACTATTAACGTTACGTGATCTGGCCCCAGTGCAATTTACTTCTCCAATATCTACTGGGAAAAGTCGTCCTGGTAACTGCAGATGAAACACCAATCTGGCCGTAGCCGTAGCCAAGTGAATCTCACGTCTCTTGAAAAGAACAAACCCGAAGTTGTGACGGTCAATGGAGCCAAACTGCGCATCCGAACCAACGATCAGCATAAGAATGAACACGCCACACACCGTGCGATCCATCATCACCTAAACAAAAAACACTGACACTGGCGCATGTTACTAAAATCTTAATACAAAATCTGGCACGCGCGTGCACTTTTTTCAACACAAATTTCATACAATCATAACAACATTACTATTCACCGTAAAATATATATCTCCAACAACAGAGACGGTGAATGGACGTAACCCGCGCCAGGTCACTGATTATCTGATTTAACTCGTTTCATACGTCTTCTCTCTCTCTTTCTCTCCTGTAATAAGCGAAAATGCTGCAGGAGGCTAGGTGTTACATAATCGCACCAAGCTTTGGACCCATCTGAAAATAATACAAAATACTCCATTCGTTTATTCCGAGTCTTTTGACGTAAAATTCTCTTCGCTTGTTCACAACCTTGAGGCAGTTGTTCGTCGGCCTTGCCGCTGTCAGTGCCGCTATCAGTCAGTGGCGCGCTCCCGTCACTCCTCCCCACAGGTAAACTCGGAGGTAATCGCGCCAATAAATCAGTGCGGTCGGCCGTGTAAGGTTTCAGCCTATCTGCCGGCACGAGGCGTCGATAACTTTTCCCACTGCGGACATGAATGAGTTTGTACGCCGTGCCTACGTCGTCGCTACCCTGCACTAAGTCCGCAATATAGAACGGACCAGTATTGTAATTCCGATGCGTTATTACCCTGTTAGAATGCGCTTTAATTCTAGTATCCAACAATAACACCTGATCGCCAATTTTGAAATTAGGCGTAGTCACCGCATGTTTCTTATCATACTGTTTCTTATCGTCCTGTTTTACTTCCAGACGATTTTGTTTTACAGCTTCATGTAGCTTCTCGAGGCTATTGGACAGCCATGCATAATACTTAGCATAATCGCCCGAAAATGAAGGTGTTTCAGTCACTTTATGAGGAGAAGGGACATTCATAAATGTGCCAAAACAGATATTAAAAGGACTAAGGTTTGTTCTAGTACTAGCGGTACTACGGATTGACATTTCCACGATCGGTAGAACCTCGTCTAGTTTAGTATCATCAGTGGCGTAAATTTTAAGTAGTTCGCTAACGCGTTTAACCAAACTTTCGGCTGCCCCATTAGAGCGGGCAACGGTGGCCGCACTAGTGCGATGGGATATATTTAAAAGTTTTGTTAGTTGGGAGAAGAAAGTGCCAAGGAACGATGGTGCTTTGTCTGTCATCAGCCTAGCAGGTGCTCCGTACACAGACACCACGTGACGAAAGAAAACTTTAGCTGTAGTGACGGCGCCTACGTCTTTTACTGCCTGCAGAACTGGCCAGCCGCTGAATACATCAAGACAACAGAGAATCGCTACGTTGCCTTCCTCAGTCTTACGTGACAATACCTTGTGATCAAGGGCCCAGAGATCGAAGGGTTTGGATGGTACAAAAAATGGGTGTAAGGGAGGAGGTGTCTGTCCAAAATATCTTTTCGTTCTCAAACACAAATCACAAGTAGTACAGAATTCATGAACATCATAAAACAAATTTTTCCAATACACGTTCTGTGATAACGATCGAAACAAACGTTGAACACCAGGATGTCCCAAATTGTTATGATGATAACTTAAAATGTCAAAACGATATTTCTTAGGTACACAGAGACGTTCAGACACCGGACTAACTCTTGCTACCCTTTTATTTCTAGGAATAGTGAGACGGAAAAGTATGTCATTCTCCAAAAAGTATTGGTCCGCTAACAATAATATAGTTTTATCAGTTTTCTCATTGCCTGTCAAATTTCCAGTAGTTAAATAAACAAACATGTCACGGAATTCTTCATCCTGTTCATAGTCTTTACTAGTAATCGGGAAGGCGTCAACAAAACGATCTGAGGCACCCTCGACCTGTTCCTGTTCCTCATCGTGGTTAGATCTTTTTTCAGTTAATTCTAAAGCATCCTGTTCATTATGATGTACTGCGACTACAAATTCATCATTAGTAGGAGCTGGAACGTACTCCTGTCTTTCCTGCTCGGTCATATCTTCAAAAATTCGTGATAACGCATCTGCGGTGAGATTTTTTGAGCCACGTATATATTTAATGGTTAAACGAAACTGCATGAGGTAAGTAAGTAAACGACGTTGGCGTTCATTTACTGCTGGCCACGATTTCAGATGCAGAACCCGGGTGTTATCAGAAACTATAGTGACCCCTTTATGTAAAAGGAACACTTCATGGCTCTTTAGTGCCAACGCAACTGCAACCAGCTCGAGTTCAGCAGGTACATATCTACTTTGCGCCCGTGTGGTAGCCTGTGCACCATACGATACAACATGTAGTTTTTCATCCGAACCATATTGCATAAGAACATAGGAATATCCTGTAGTGCATGCATCGGTCATAATCACAACATCTTTATTTGGATTTATTGGTTTGAGAATTGGGTCTCGCATTAGACACTCTTTCAAATATTCAAACTCTTCCTGACATTGAGGCGTCCACTTGTAGGCATTATCTTTAAGTAGCAGCTGTCGCATGTTTGCTGTGCGTTGAGCAAAATTCCTAATATATCTGCGCCAATAGCAAAAAATCCCTAAGACTCGTTGTAATGCCTTTTTATTCGCCGGTGGTTGAATTGCTTTAATAGCCTCGATTTTGCGCTCACTAATCCTAACACCTTGATCACTTAAGCGAAAACCAAGGTACTCAATTTCCGTGTACGCAAACTCGCATTTGGTAGGGTTACAAGTAAGACAATTTTCTGCAAAAATTTGAAACATAATTCTTAGATTTTTAAGGTGATCCTGCCAAGTACCGCCCACAGTAAGGACGTCGTCCATGTACAAGTAGATACGACCCCGCTGTCCCGCAAATAAGTTAGTGAGAACAGTCAGCATAGCCGCCGGACTCGTGTTTAGCCCAAACGGACAGCAAGAGTACATGTACCGCATGCCACTTGGGGCTGTAAAGGCCGTGAGGGGTCGTGAAGACTTATGTAGCTTAACCTGGTAGTACCCTGCCCTCAGGTCAGAAACTGAGAAATATTTGCAATTTGTAATCATTATCTCATCAATCAATTCATTAATCTTAGGCAACTGAACCAGCTTAGGTACCACAAGGTCATTAATACACCTTAAGTCTATAACTAATCTTTTTTCCCCCGTCTTTTTTCCTACGAGAAAGATAGGGCTGTTATACTCAGCCGAATCAGCCTTTTCAAGGACGCCAGCGTCAACCATTTCCAAAATTTGTTCTTGCGCTATTTTAGCATCATCTGGATGTAAACGAAATTGTCGTTTAAAAATTTTGCGGTTTGATAGTAAATCTAATTTAAGTTCATAATCCGGGTACTGCTTAATTTCGCTCAACGATCTGGCAAAGACATGTTTATAACGAAATAATAATTGTAATAATTCTCGTCTTTGATCAGCAGTAATCTCGGGATTGATTTTGAATTTGTAGTCATTGGCAAATGCCTCTAATTCTTCTAAGGTCTGATTATCACTTGTATCTGACCCCAATAACTCCGATTCTTTATCCAAAACTTTTTCCACAAATGGTGCAACAGTTGCAATGGTATTTATACTTTGAATAGAAGCCACTCTAACTCCTTTCCGCAACACTAAGGCTTGTGGGTTATAATTTAGAACCCTGCAAACTGTTCTGTTATGCTCACAAAATGAAATAGAACGAGCTGTTGCAAAAGACTTAAATTGAAAACTGGATAAAGGTTCCAAAATAACATTGGAGTCATTATAACAGCCTGGAGTCGAAACCTCAATAGTCGCCTCATGATAAGGTGGAATACAAGTAGAACGTATCGTGGTAGCACAATTTTGCTGCTTAATAGTAGAATGTAATGGCAGTCTAATCAGGTCATCAGCAATGCTCACCACATTATTTTTATAATCGATCGTAATTTGATTTTCTGCTAGAAAATCGCAGCCTAAAATTAAATCGTGTTCCACCTGTTCAACCACTTTAGCCGTGTGCGGAATGAGTAAGCCTGAAAAAATCATATTCAACTCAGCTGTTTCAAACACAGGCATGGGCGATCCGTTGGCAGAGAACAACGTTATAGGTTCTGCCAACGGTTCCAACGATAAACCTAGTTTCTTAGCAATACACTTTTTAATAATGGTCGTCATACTGCCAGTATCAATCAACGCTCGTAAAATTCTTTTGCCTATCTTAACAGTAATGTAATTATTATTAAGAATTGGTTTTTTAACTACCATGTCACATTTCTTAGCGGAAGGAGCAGATCGGCGTCTAAAAATTTGGTCTCCTGTGTCGGCTCCAGCAGACCGTGAATGTCATTTGTACTGCATCTGAGTACGGCTTCTGAGGGCCGCCCTACATACCCTCGAAAAATGTCCTTTTTTCAGACAGAAATTGCACAAGCGATTCACTGCGGGACAGTAGTTTATGTTCCGATGGTTTCTTTGTCCGCATTTCGGACAATTATCGTTTTGCATCGCCTGCGCCGAAAAAGAACTTTGCTGTCGCCGATCCCAATAATTAAATCCTGGTTGCCGTCCGAAACCCCTACGACTCGGCATGCCACGGTTCATTGGTCTTTGTTCAAATCTTGGTGGCGTTTGCCTATCCTGTTGCGGCGCGAATGTTACTCGCCGTGTTTGGGTTGGAGAGGGGGAACGATCAAACACCGGTGCCGACGTCGCCCTGTCCCATTTCAATGACAGACGTTTAACTTCGTTCTGAACGTCAGCCAATTGTTCTGAAAGAGTTGAATCAAGAGTGAGTCTCGGAGGCACTGTCAGTTCAGCCATCCGAGCTGCCTCCAATAGATTATCCACAGTGGTGGGTCGCTGCTGAACGACAAAGGCTGAAATATTCGGATTAAGTCCGTTCAGAATTGCAAACTGCAAAATTTTATCGTCCGCGCCAATTGTCTTTGCTAATTTCTTCATATACGAAACATAATCTTCAACACTCTCATTATCCTGTTGTCTTCGCGAAAAAATCTCCTTCGCTGAACGGTATTTCAAAATTTCAGGTGTTTTGTATCGATCATTGAATTTTGCAGTCAAATTTTGCAAACTGCCTACTACCCCTTCACCTTGAGAATCTAGCCAAGTTGCTGCTGAACCAGTCAATAAAACTTTAAACAATGCCAGCGATTTGGCCTCATTATATCCTTTATAGTGGCAATAATTTTGGAAGTGCCGTAACCACGCGTCTGCATCCTCGGCCGTTGATCCCGTAAAGGTTGATGGGGCAATTGCTTTATCTTCTGCCATCTCAGAGTCACTATCAAACACTTCGTCCACTTCGTCTAGTTCCCCTATTACATTAATTTCCTCTAATAACTGTTCTTCTTGTTGTTGTTCCTGTTCTTCTTGCTCTTCCACTTCTTCTTCTTCTACCTCTTGTACGTTATCTGCAGGCCCTTGCGAAGTGGGCGGTCTTAAATCGCCAGGTATGGTTAACGTATGCAAATCTGGCGCTGAAGCCGTTAATGCAGATCGACCCCTACCATATGGGCTTTTTATTTGTTCGATTATTACCGCCGGATTTCTAAGGTTTAACCGTTCAGCAGCGTCTAAAGAATAAATTACCTCCGGTCTTGAAGAACGGAGATTGCGGTCTGCAGACACAACCTCACTTACTGAAGCACGCCAAGACAATTTTGGTTTTTCATTAACATTTAGTGACGCAACCGGGACATCCTTACTCATTCGATTTAGCGCTATGTATTTACATACCTCGTCGTCGGTAGGCTATGGCGCAGTTGATGTCCGAGAGAAGAATCGTGCGCAACTCGACGCCAGCGAAAGGACGCACTTACTAATATCTTGAAAATAAATGATTTCTGATTTAGTAAATTTGATAAATGTTTGTTTTAGTATTCTCCGCCATGTGTCTTGTATTAATAATTTAGATGTGGGGATTTAGCTATAGAGCCGGGATCTCAACCCGAAATAGTGATGATGGCTGAGAATACTTTTTTATTTAATAATCATCATGTCAAATGAATTTCAATCATTTATTTTCAACACATATTCAACACA
>Ga0209679_1001421_pt1 | contig 10269 bp, 4 predicted proteins | sample WorMetHEROISLAND_4_FD_187408 | JGI IMG/M metagenome (GOLD analysis project Ga0209679, IMG submission 187408) | Marine gutless worms symbiont microbial communities from Max Planck institute for Marine Microbiology, Germany - Olavius sp. 2 HERON... ...
CCACCACTCTTGTTGCCGTATCACTACAGGTGCACTGGAATCTGTCCCTGGTTCCAGCAGCTCCAGCCGTTTTTTGCAAATCTGTCTCCGACAAAAATTTTTGGCCGGATTTCTGGATTTGGCAGATTTCAGCACAGGTGCACTGCAGGTTGATTATTTACAGTAATAACTTAGTTAAGTAAGTAATGAAACTATCGTCTTGGCTTGTCATCAATTGAGTGATTTGACAGTTTGATTCACTCTCAATGGTAGTGGAATAAGTAAGCTGGTTACCGGAAATTAATTATTGTAATCCTGCCTAAAAATTAATATCGTGTTACCAGTACTTGACTTAAGATTAATTACAGAAACCAATGATTTGTATCCTTAAAGAGTACAAATTGGCCAAATCGGGCTCTGTCTGGATACTGAAAACTGAATCTGCTGCATTTCTAGTATATTAAGCTGTCTGCAATCCACACCAGCACTGGTTTCTTGTGATGAAAATTTAACAGTCAAAGATTTGTACATGGAAATGACATAAAACCACTGTACCTGAGCTTACAAGAATGCAATAAATGACAAAGTACTGAACGCTGTTGGTACAGTTGTAGCTTCAAACAACCACAGAAATCTGGTAAAAACCACACAGTTACGTTTTGCTGCCATAAATCAACATGGCTCGTTCAATGGATTACACTGCCTTGACAATAATGAATATGATATGCTGAGAAATGTTCCACTACATGATAAGTATCGTAAGTAGTAAGCAAAACACTGTTAAGACTAGGGCCCATGACTCTCTGTGGCAACGTCATTGGTGTTCTGCAGCATGGACAGATGTGCAGCAGTACAATGAAAATCTACCACACATTTACTATAAAATGCACTTTTAAGGTCAAAACACGAATACTAACAATATACTGCAGTCTTCCGAATGTTGACATATACTGGCAAATTGATAAATATTTTGGTCAAAAAGTTGAGGCTGATACAAACAAAGCTGTACTCCACGTCGTGGCAATTCACGGTGCAGAATACTAACAATTGCTACAGAAAATGACAATTCAATTGTCAGTTTCTGTAGCAATTTTAGTATTCTGCACTGTGGTGACGTGAAATTCTGTGGGTCTCCGAAAACTGTGGGCCCTAATACCAACACCACTGCACACTGTTTGTGCCAGTCACTCAACAAATTCTGACAGACAACTAACGACTAATAATATGCAAAAATTATTCGTGCAAATAGCACACAAACACAGTATCGGCAATTTGCAGCAGCATTTATCAGCAATAAGTTGCTACTAACGTGTGTGCTGGTTTTAACGAATTAATTCTGAGACTGCAGACATTTACTTGATTTTGATACTCGTGTAATACTATGATTATGCTAATACAACATTAATAACATAAATCAGTGGCATAATACCAGGTGTCAGACTCGCAATCTTAGGCCATGGATTCAAATCCTAGGCCAGCATTATCGATAGCACTATGGGTATAAGAACTATAGCCAAGTTGTTCATACCCTTGGGCTCTGTCACTACCCCCTGAGCTCTATAATTTGGTAGCAGTGCGGGCTACGGAAGACGTGTGGTCCACCATCCACATCACTGGGCATAAACACGCTGCCGGGAAGACCACAAAATGGAAATCAGAAGCGCATTCATCCACTGCAAAGACTGAGACGCTGACTGGGTCTCACTTAAGTTATAAACCTAAATAAGGACATATAACAGACAAAATCACACAATAATGTTGTGCATATTTGTGTGCTAACACAATGTATGCATAAAAATCTGTTAATATATACACAGCCCTTTAACGGCCATTTTCCACTTTCCAGGTATACGTAGGTTAGCCAGTGGTATGTAAAACGTCTCTAAGTAAATTTACAGAGACTATCGGAGTATAGTCTTTTACAGATCAAATACCCAATCAATGGTGTTAAAGCACTGAATGCAAAAAGCACTGAACAAAAAACCTGCTAAAGCATATACAAAACAGGCACATACTAAGTCGCATCTTAGAAGTCATAAATTGGCAGCCAGATGGGCATGACTTAACTAGCATTGCTGTATGGTACATCTGATGCTAAACATGAACAAGAAAATCATCATTTCACAACAGACTTAGAGCACAAAAATTGTCCTAAAATGTCACAAATGCTGACAATGTATCAAAGTTACGCAAGTGACACATGTTGCCCACAACACATAAGACAACACCAAACATTCGACGCCAAGCAATACTGGACATCGAATTTCATTAAGTGGCCAGTCTTCCATACAACATATTTACAATGAAATTGCACACCTGCTCCTCAGCATTACATCCTTGAACACACCCACTAAGGATGACACTATCACAGACAACAAACCCCAAACAATAATGACGCAAAATGACAGTAAGAATATTACACATTTAACAAACACAATAAAGGTGAACCACGTACGCTTAGTTTAACGAAAAATCGCTGATAACAATGAAACATTTTGTGTATGGCTCAAAAACACTCTGTGATGAACTATTCACAGAGATGTGTCGTGACATCGGCATCTGGTGTCTGTATTGACTGAAATGCCACACGCAACTGTTCAACAATAGCTGAGAGCAGAGACAGAGCACATACAACACGCTCATTGACTGATTAGTATGTCTAAGCTTTGAACATCTGGTGAACACAGTCTGATGGCATAGCCGCCCTGCAGATACTGACAGCAAAGAAAAACAATTGACTACATGATCCTGCCACTGCATACTGCATAACAGAAGATCTCGGATTGTTTAAGTAGCCAATGACGTGACTCTGACGGTACAGTGACACATTACTACTAGACACGATCCAAGCTATGATTCTACAAACAGAACATCAAAACAAAAATAACTGGAGACCACTGGATACAGCGCATTACCTTCGCCACCGAAGGTAATGCGGTAGGCAGCCAGCTATGATGATCGTAAGATTTTCTGGCTGCCTGTTTTCGTTTATTGACAACTGTGTCTAACTGTTGATTCACAAATAAAATATGATGATGATGACCGAGGCTAATGCAGCATGCAGTTGACGTCACAGAAGCAGGTCAGCAGACACACACACACAGACACAGCATGATGCCGAGAGCCACAATACCCTCACTCACTAAGCGGTGGCAAAGGTAACAACAAATTACTCTCTTCAATCAGTACAAACATTTTATCTTCTTCTATCATCCTCTTCCCCTTCTAGTACTACTACTACTTGATAGTAGTAGTCTCTAGTAGTCTCACACATGGCTGTGTAACTTGGTTTAACCAAGCTACTTTTCTGGTTTAACTGAGCTACTTTTAGGTGGTTTGGTGGCGTAATGGTTAGGGGGTCAGACTTGTGATCAAGTGGTTGTGGGTTCGATTCCCATTTCCCAGTCGAGCTGCTATCAAGTAACAACTCTAGGCAAGTTGTTCACACCCATGTGTCTCTATCACCAAGCAGTATAATTTGGTACTGTCCAAGGGGCAGTGACGCCCTACGGCTGGGAGGTAACTGTAGTCTGACGTCGCACCAGCCATGCGTCACAGGCTTCATGGTTTATCCATCTATGAGCTCAATGGCCTAGGTAAGGGAGATGAGCACTCGCATATGCTCCAGGAGGGGCACGGCACCCTTTACCTTTTTTTTACTCCAGGTTAGGCCGGTGCCCTTGGGTCGGTCCCCAAAAGAAACTTTTGCGAATAGTTGAAGCAGAACTGTTCACAGGTCTCGGATGCCGCACCTGCAGCTTCCCAATCAACAGTATCACAGCACTGAAGGAAACAAATTCATAAATACGTTTACCTACAAGCAAACAAGAATGTTAAAAAATTATGCATAAAGAACTTTTAAAACGTCTTGGCAATGCACTATGATACAAAGTCTTGTCCACATCGAGTAGTTCTACCAAGTGGAAGTTGATATGGATATGTTGGCTGTAAAATCATTTGACTATAGAGCACTAACTGGTTGGAACAAGTAATGGAGTCAAAACTGAAACTTATTCTGCACTACATTCTAAAACAGAAGAGGAAGGTACAAAAAAACTTGAAAAAAGTGACTTTGTTAGATTAATGAATTCATACCCGGCGGCGTTTAAAAAGTCTATCAAAAAAGCCATGACGTGCAGGCGGTGGCGGCTGCTCCTCAATGAGGTCCGGAGACGGCGTTCCTTCCGGTCCAAAGACGTTTAATTCTTTAAAACATTCCGTCTCAATCATCTGAAAAAATCATGACCCATCATCAACCACAACCACAAACCAAATTTTAAGCAACAATCTGTGATATTTTATTCACATGATTAATTACAACCAGACTGCATAACACCTGCACTAAGTTACTGTGTGAGCAAACTCAAACAGAACAGGTATTAATGTGTGAAGTCAATATGCACCATTATCAAGACACAAGAAAATGTGACATAAATAAGCGTGCCTCGTTTTGCCAAGATATTGAGACGCTGCCAGTATTGAATTTGCTGTAGAAGGAGTCGTCTGTGGCGTCAAGGCTGACACCCTTCACAGTGCTAAACTGCTCAATGTCAAGAACGTCTTTGCAGTAGACTGCCCGCGGCTGTTAAAAACCAACAACTTTCACTCAACCAACACACCACAACAAGAACCTCCTAACATTAGTCAAGCACCGACCGACCAGCAAATAAAAAATGTGCAGACATGGCAATATCTCCGATCAACTCTACATGCAGTATTGACTGCTTAAGAAAATTTGCTCTATCAACACTGTCAAAGTGTTTAAATGTCAAGTGAATCAATCATGATTCAGTGTAAGCTAAGATCTCAATTAAATGTATCAAATACAGATAAATACTGCAAATATGTTAGTTCAATACCCTTCAGTAACTGGATACTGTTGGCTGGGTGACAGGAGGGACATCTGACCTGCAAACAATCCTGCTCCTATAATCTTCATGGCCGCCCACCAGCAATGCTGGCCGCCGGCCATTCTGTTTTACTGCTGTAGTTTAGATCTTCTTTCTTCTTTTTCTCACCGCCTAATCTCCGAGGTTGCTTGGCCAATCGTCACCAAACTTTGCCATATGCTTGATGGAGACCCAGATTTATAAAATTCAGTCAGAAATTTTCGTGGCCCCTTCCCCCAAAAAACATCAAAATTTTGGCACAATTTTGCACAACTTCATGACTTGATTGCAAATATCTCCCAAATGCAACATCATCAGCTTTTTAACTTCAATTTTTAGTTTTATAATTTCCGTTTTTTTAGTTTTAGCATTTCTTTTTTTGTAAACCACTGGTCACACAGTGTGTAAGTTGGTTTTTATGATTGATTGATTGATTGATTGATTGCTTGATTGATTGATTGATATTATTCTCTTATGCCTAATATTCAGTCTTGTGATAGGAAAACAGCTATCACTAAAAATTTCTTATTGTTTATTGGCAGTTTTATTATTTTCTTTTTCTTTACCCGTAACTGCCTGCTTGCTCTGACAACTGGCTTGCAGATGCTTATTTATAGCACTTTAATGAAATGGAACAAAGGCCGTGTTTCTTTGTAGACATAAACTGGTGTTAAGAACCAGTGCCCATATTTTCAAAACTTCCTACAAAAAATCTTAGGAAGATTTTCACATACATTTTCCTAAGATTTTTACATAAGATGTTTTCTTTCTTAACGTCTGCCTAAGTCTTAGGCAGATGTTAAGAATGAAAACATCTTATGTAAAAATCTTAGAAAATATTTAGGAAAGCACATTAGGAAATAAACCTATAAAATAATAACAAAAGGAGAATAATGTAAAGTGCTTACAATAAGCACTTCCTATAGTTGTAATATTTGACATCACATAACACTTACAAGGCGTTGCTGTTACACTGCAAATAAGTAAGTAAAGCATTACTTCACAAGTTATTTTTCCTAAGTCAACGTTAGTGCTTTCCTGAATATTTTCCTAACAATTTTCTTAAGATGTTTCCAGAATTCGCCTTCTTTCTTCAGATTTTCCTAAGATGTGAAATCTTCCTAAGATTTTTCTACGAAGATTCAAAAATGTGGACCCAGAACACTGGCTCAGAAGGAAAACTGCATTCTTACATCTGGTTCAAATAACGGCTTCATTTTGCCAGCTTCAAGTCGTTTCCAGTCGATTGATTTGAATAACCCATGTTCCTGAACTTCAGTCGCACCACTATAGCCAAGCCGCTTAGAAGGATCTTTCATGAGCAACTGTAACACAGCAGACAATGCCACATGCTGTTGGCTTCTTCACTTTCAAAGCAACAGTCTAGCGGTAGCATGCCTGACAGCAGTTTTGAGGTCCTAAGATTGAATCTCACAGCAGTGTGTTTATCCAGAAAGCCACTATATACACCCTAACTACAATGTATAGGTTGACTAAACCTTCTACCTCCTGTTCGACAGTAAAATAAGTATCAGCTTTTGGCTGAGTAATAATAAAATAAAAAGTATATGGTGGGTTCAGACGCTATCAGCCTACAAGTGGACTCATGGCCAAAGTCTGTTGGCTTGGTCCGAGGATGGCGGCTGCTTCGTATTGTTCTACAGTGTGTCCCAAAAAATAAACCCAACACTGTTTCATCATTATTTCCATAACCACTAGGAATTTTGTGGCCAAAATTTTTCAAGTTTTCGTTCACGAATCTTGAGTTTGCAGATTTTGTTTCCATTTTTTGCCATCCCACTGTCCATCTTAACAATTTTACAAGTAACATTTTTGGCACCAAGACATCAAAGAAAAGACTGCTGATAGCAAAAACATCTGAGCTGAAAAGTGAGCAGCAAATAAACAACTGTTTTGAGCGTTAAATTATGATCAGTGTATCACTGAAGTGGTATTGTACTGGGGAGCTTTGAAGCACACTGCAACACATCTGGAATGACCCTCCCCGGAAGACAGAGGCAACTGCTGTTAATTAAGGCCAAGTGACTTAATTTAAGCACTATGCTACAGTTACTGGCTGGAGACAAGTACCACATTATAGAAATGAATTGGCATTCCAGTGGAACACTTGTAACATAATCTGAGCTTGAGTCTTTCCCGAGCCACAAGGACCATAGAGCGGCGCTGATCTCCATTTCCTTAGCCCTCAGCCAGACACCAGCTTACACTGCGACACCACGGATACGGGGCTAGTGTATCACGCAGTGTGACTGTTTACTCCCCAGCTTTTGCTGGTACTCATTGTGCCTACTCATGGAGGGATGGTGAGGCTGAGTTGACCTGGGAGGCTGGTTACATACCGAAATGGTTTACCCATCCGCAGATGGTCACCCATCCAAGTAGTAACCGGACCCGGTGTAGAGTAACTTTGTTAATCACGACCAACGCGTTAACCACTACACCATGCCACCACCTAATCTGAGCTTGAAATGCACAAAGTTCTTGACAAAGTGGCAGTGTGGTTGTACTGAACAATATGACAGGTCCTCTTTGCAAGTCGAGAAGAAACACCGATTTTATCATACCTGCATACAACAGGACTTGGCATCGTCGGAGAATTTCGACGAGTACGTCTCTGTATCCTCCTTCACCCGCCGATCCACCTCCTCGCGTTTCACCTTCTCTTTCCTGGCACGGAATGGCGCCTACAACACAGAACTACACTGAATCAAACAGACGACAGCAACAAAGAAGGTGTGAGACCAAGTAATCAAGGGGATACGGAGGCAGTGTGGCACTCCACTGTACAGTAAACAGTTCAGCAGAAAATCCTAACTTTAACGACTGTTATCAGACCAATAACAAAAACTCCAGCTGGCTGAAGAAAGAATACACATCAGTGACTTTTAAGTTGTTTTAGTTCAAAAACGTTGTTGTCACAGGATGCTCCCGTGAAGACGGGAGGACAAGAAAGCCCACACAACCATCCAAGTGTTCCTGATCTATCTTGGCAGCATGGTGGCAGAAACGTGGTAGGATGTCCCCAGTCAGAAACACTGTCAACCTTCAGTGCACTGCTTTGATGCTGTTGGTAGGAGAACAGGAAGGGCATCCAGCCTGCAAATAAAAGTTCTGCCACAACAATTCCCAAAAGTTTACTTTTGGGGACTGGCCTAACATGGAGTAACCCCATCTGGAGTAATTTGGGAAAAATGGGCCGGTTAAACAAAAATTGTGAGTGTTAGTTCATAAACGCACTGAATGACCTATATTGTGCTGATGTGCCGCTAAGCAACTACTCACTCACTCACTCATAAACGTACACAGAAATGCAGCACAATCGAGTGAAAATTCACTCAGTGACTGAGGCAGTGCACCCTCACTTAGCAGAACAAGCCTCTATGTCACTGCATATTGAAATTTTGAAATATACCATTATTGCTATCACGGCAGAAAATAATCGACTTCATTCACCTTTCCTTCGATCATTTCATACAGAATACAGCCAAGACCCCACCAGTCCGGACTGAATGTATATTTTTCATTCTTCACAACTTCTGGAGCTAAAACACAATCCATCCGACATACGTTGCAAAATGTGCCATGTTTAAATATTCAGGCATCATTAGCACAGCATCATAACGCTCAATATTATACAAGCACGACGAACGCATATGACTGGAAATCATCCAAGACTAAAGTGGTCTGAACCAGTGATGTTAACAAGGCCACAAGGTCCAAGGCCAAGGCCTAGTATCACTGGTCTAAACATGCTCAACATAATGATAATGACAAATAGGTCACGTTATGTGTTGTATGACGAGAGAGACTGATGACTGATATATATGAGGACGACTTGGTGGGATAATAAATATAACAAGAAAGCCCAGCTGTCGCTGACAAACCCGCGCGATGCTTGCAAAAAGTTTGCAAGGTTTACGTAAGAGCAGTGGTGTGGCAAGCTGTATAGCTAGCTTGCCTATCGATAGCGTGCCTTGTCCTATTACGTCCTATATAGTAACTGTAAAATGCATCGCTTTGGAGATACTCGCCTTTTAAAACTACCGTGTCCTTGAAACGTGGGTGAGGGGTCACTCAAGGTCATCGAAAGTGACACCATTCGATAGCTTGCATATGGTTTCCTATTACCGTCCCACAGTAACTTTGTCTAAAATGCACCGTTCTCGAGATATGACGACATACTGGTCGAGAGTAGCCGAAAAAACCCAAGCCACCCTCATTTGGCACGTTCCTTTGGGGTGACCTCTTGCGAATTTTTCGACGACTCATAACTTCCCAGAAACTAGAGTGATGGGGCTATCAGACGGTGTACATTTCACGATCCTGCTTTCGCTCTGCTAGGCACAATACCGGTGTGTGACGGACAGACAGCCAGACGGACGGACAGACACGTCGCTGTCGCAAAGACCCGTGCTAGCATAGCGTCGTGCGGGTAATAATAATAATAATGGTTTATTGTGTATTGCAGCGAACAGCTGGATTAATACATGAATAAAATAGTGAACAATGAGAGTAGCAATAACACAAACAGTACTGTAAGTCTAAATGTCTAAATGTCTGTGGGAAAATAATAGAGGTAAGAGTAGCGGCCATAAAACTAACATGATAAAACAGCGAATTATTGATAATGGATAAGACAATATGGTATAAAGGAACTTTTGAATCTTTCAGTCTTTGCAGTAAGTAAATGGAACATCTTGGAATGGCGCAGTTTGTCAACAATGCTAGAGTCACATTCATCAGGCAGCAGATAGTGCAGACACGACTCCTCAAGATGACACTGTGCCTGAAAAAGTGCTTCGTCAGTTGTTCTCGTCGAGACTCCAGTGTATCAACGCCCGCGATGCAGATACTGGTTATGTAGTCAAGAAGATGTCAAGAAGAGTATAAATTTCTGACCTGTCCCGAGAGGGTGCACAGGTTAAAACATAACTGGGAGGTGGGGGATTAGTTAACTCAAGTTCACTTGAAAGAAACTGTTAAAATGGAATGTGTGTGTGACTGTGGCTGAAGCAAGTCATGTCCAAAAACACTCCATGCACAATGTGCAGTACTTACCCATATAGCCAACGGTACCCATCCGTCCTCGAATGGTTTCACCTTCTGGAATCTGCATTGCTAATCCAAGGTCAGATATTCGAACATGACCTAACAGCACAGTGCAATAACTTGCAATAAGCAACAAGAATTACCCACAATCAACAGACATAATTACATCCGTCCGAAGGCTAACTCTGCCTTCACACAGATACAGAATAAGATGCCATTTAGAAGGGATATTTGTGCGGTACCAAGAAGCACTGTATTAGACAGGGCACCAGTCCCCCCATGGGAAGGGAAGATTTGGGTGTCAGAACCCCAGTTTGCAGTGATGCTGCCT
>Ga0209679_1001422_pt1 | contig 10269 bp, 8 predicted proteins | sample WorMetHEROISLAND_4_FD_187408 | JGI IMG/M metagenome (GOLD analysis project Ga0209679, IMG submission 187408) | Marine gutless worms symbiont microbial communities from Max Planck institute for Marine Microbiology, Germany - Olavius sp. 2 HERON... ...
GCGCGTTGCACCAAGCCAAAATCCACGAGTTAACCACTTAATTTTCTGTGGTGCAATGCGCGCAAGGTTAACCCGAGAATTGAACTTAACCTTTGGTTAGCTAACCACGAGGTTAACCTGCATGTGGAACAACCGGCCCTTAATGTTACTTGGGACCACATGAGTGTCCATGCCAAATGAAATCTCACTCTGTCCAACGGCTTTAGCAGGGTGCATGAGTGTGACAGATGACATACGTACAGACAGACAGTCCATGCTACAGTGACATGTGTCACAATAGGCGAATCGCTTTCAGCAATGCCACCTAAAAAATTCTTGATTATCATATTAAGTTAACATACAAATCATACAATTACAACTGAAATGGAGCTTTCAGCATAAGAAACAAAAAATCATAAAATTTAAAGTCGTTCGCAATATATGTACAAATAGCTGAAGTCAAGGACACATTATGTACCAGTTCAGATCCTTTGATGGCCAGGTAGTCCCTTAACTGGAATGCAGTACAGTTCTCAGGCACTGCGTACTTTGACTGTAACAGCAGTGGTCCAATATCATAACTATAAATAGCACGACAGATATACAAACTTAATTAACAGCATTTTGTCATACTTAACATATATAAGCAATTCTACCAGACACCATATATACAGGGTGTTCCAGAAAAAAAAACTACATAAGAGTTTAATGCACCGTAACTTTACGACCAAGAGTCACAGGGTCACAAGGTTTTTACCAAAATGTTCAGAAATTATTTGATACCACATGAAAGGGCGAAGTTTGAACAAATCTATTAAATATTGTTTGTTTAGCACCTAATAACTGAACTACTTAAAAACATCAATACCGACGACATTGTCAATACAATTCATGATAGAAACAGTTTGCAACAAGCACAGATCAGAGGATCAACAGAAACAATATTCAGTGTGTCCATCATGCAAATGAACGACCAAACACAGTCATTTAGACAACTAGCCAATGGCAACGTTGATTAGTTCTTGGCTGATCATCACCTAGCAACTGTTCAGAACTTGTTTCAGATGGTCGATGGTTCTGAACTTCTGACGATTACACCAGTTGCTGAAGAGCAGCCCAATTTGAATAATCCATGGGATTCAGATCGGATGACCAGTGATGGGAAGTATTTTGAGCTATATTTAACTACTATATTCACAAAATATTTTTAAATGTATTTTAAATACAATTTGTCACGTACTTGTATTTCATATTTTTGCAAGCGTGAAATACTTTTTCAAAGTACTTTGCAAATTAACTTTTGTTTGTCATCCCATGTTTAAGTTACGGGATTCAGATCAGGCAAGTTAGGTGGCCAGTGTGACAGTTCAATAAAATCAGGAACATATCTCTACAGGATGACTAACTCATATATCGATCTGCGTGATGGTGCACCATCCTCCTGATGTGCTACCACTTCCGGCCATTTAACAAAGAATATTTAACACACCAATTCGACAGTTCTAGTTTATACTGTAGGTTGCCATCAGCGAACAATTGCACGTCTTGCTGTTCACGACTCATCTACAAGATGCGACCACTATCGAACTTGCCATCAAACAATGATGAACAACTGACAACTTAACCGACATTTGTTGTTAATATTTAATTGAATATTATTTGATCTTCAAATAACCGTAGATTAATTGCATATTGGAACTCCTGCTTCATAGAATTTATGTATGTGCATTAATTTTTTTAATGGCATTAATTTTTTTAATTGCGATTAATTCTTTAACGTGTTAACGCATTAACACATTAATTCGACAGCTCTAATATATATATGCATACAAGCTATTTATTCACTCTCTATGTTTACCATGTTACAAACACTGTAGTATTTATTTATTCTTTTCTGTATATAACATAACGTATCACCACATCTACTACTTTTCTTCTGCCAATTTGTTTTTTAGCTTGACATATTTTCACAGTCACAGTCATCTGACAGAAAAAAAGATACTGCAAGTGTCTTCAATGGTAAATAACTCAAAAACACAGACTTAAAAGAACAACGAAGAAAGACATTTTCACAGAACCGAACCAGACAAACTACAGCATATCGAATAAAGAAGTAATGTTCAGGCCTCAGCAGCCACAAAAGTGACGCCACATAAAAAAACTAGCACTTTTAGGTACAGACATGGACGGAGGTACTGGTTCAGTTACTAACATCTCCTGGTACAAAAGAAGACAAAATATGTTAAGGTAAAAATGTTAATTTTTAAATTTGCAACTAAAACTAACATTTAGATACATTACTCCGAGTACGATTTCATAATAAATATTACCAAGCACACAGAAACACAACAAGCACTGTAATCATTCCATTAACATAAATGTGTAATATTACTTACTGTGCTATAACAGTGTTCCAGGCTCACCATGATGGCACAGTGGCAGCATGCTGTCACCAAGTCAAGAACATTGTTACTGTCACAGCCTGAGGGATGCTTCCTTGAAATCGGAGAGCAAGGCAGCCCATGCAACCACCACAATGTTCCTGACCCACCACGGCAGCGGTGGCTGCATGCTGTCCCTAGTCCGGAGCACTATCATTACTCAGTGCTTTGACGCTGTTGGTTGGGCAACAGGAGTGCATTCCGGCAGTGACGGAAACAAGACCAAAATGTTAAGACCAAGACCAAAAGTATAAGACCAAGACCAAGACCAAAATTATAGGACCAATTAATAATTAATAATCAATCAATAATTATTTACAGTAAGTACATAAGTAAGCAAGATGCACTGACTGACTGCCAAGTTAAGCATTTCTTCAATCTGATAATGTACTTAACTTATTTTATTCGTCCGCCTCTTCGCACTGCAGCGGGCAATCAGTGTTGGAAGAAAAACCAAAATGTTAAGACCAAGACCAAAAGTATAAGATCAAGACCAAGACTGAGGCCGGTCTGAGACCGGTCTTGTCATAAGACCGTGGTCTCAGACCCCAAGACTGGTAAAAGTTCTGCCACAACAACACCCAAAAGTTTACTCCTGACCTGGAGTAACCTAACTTGGAATAATGCTGGAAAAATGGGTCGGTTAAACAAAAACCAAGCGTGTGTGTTGTATACTTACTGTGCAGGGCGGATGTCCATGATGGAAATTCCGGTTTCCTTGTCACCATTTAGGACTGTATGAATGATTGGAGAAGCACCTCGCCATCTCGGCAGGATACTTGGATGTACATTGAGAATTCCACTGCAGCAGACAAATGAAAATCGGCACTAAAGCACACGGCACTGAAGCACTGCTGGCTAATCATATCTTGAAGAACATTTATACCGACCAGTGATGTGCCTTAGCTTAAGCTTCGTAATAAACTAACTCTATGTACGCCTTTTTATAAACATATTTTCAAAAAAAATTCATAAACAGTTTTTTTTTAAAAATCAGTTCATCGGTTCAACTGCATCTTTGGTGTTTTGACACTGCTGGTTGTATGACAGGAAGGGCAGCTCAGACGCAGAAATTCTGGCTCCAACAATTTTAGTTTTGGCATATTTGACCACCCCAGAAGTAACATAGGAGAGTGAGTGAGTGAGTAGAGTTTAACGCCCCACCCGACACACAATAGGTCATTTTGGAGGCGATCTTCACAGCCAATCACTTGACTGATTCTGACAAACAAAGCAGTACAGGAAAGGAGACAACCTAAAAAACAGCAAAACAAAACTACCCTGGTTCAGTCGCCTCGTACGACACTCGGCCAGGAAACGAGGTGGGCTTATTCTACAATGATAACACACATGGGCCCCGAAACCCACACGGGGCGTAACATAGGAGAAAATGGCCAGATTAGTAACAAGTACGAAAAGTACTATGGACCTGGAAGGTGCCTGCTTACCGTACTTACTTACTCTGTATATGCCTACAGTAAGCCCCGCCTGCCACCTGTGCATAAATATTCATCACTACGCTCCACCACGCATCCACGGCAGTGTCCAGGGCAGCAGGCCGCTGCCGTGGATGCGGCGCTACATGCACTGAGCCAAAGTGTAGTAGTGAAGGTTTAATGGCAAGTTTTAAATCGATAACATGAAACAAACTTTTATATTTACTTAATAATTAGAAAATAAGTGGAAAATCTGAGACGGTAGATCTGTGGGCAATGTCAGCACAAATGTGTATGCAAAAGTTTCGTTGTGCTGAACTGCGTATTAAGAAAGCCTTAGGGATTTTTAGAGAACTGATTCCAACAAGAAGAAGAAGAACAACTAGAGTAGCGTTTTGGGACCCGCCTTCCAGGTCCAAAAATTAAAAATAGAACTTCAGCTGCACCTAAACTTATGAACACCCGTTTCCACTTGCGCTTTAACGACAATTTAAAACAAAATGTACCCAAATGGCAAGAATCAGCACTTACTAAGGAAACAAATCTATAATTCTCTTTGGAATAAGGTGACCAAATGACACAACCACTCCGACATCATAGTCACCCGGACTAGCACGCAACGGCCATTTGTGTACCACGAGGCCAGCATCACGTGCATATGAGCCAACCACACACTACAACACAAAAGACGGAGTGATTATTTCTCTATTGGAATACACTTCCATCGATCATTTAACAAAGACAGATTCTATCGACATCTTAAAACTCGCACTTTTTTTTACTAAATCTTGTACGGCAACTATAGTTGATGTAGGCTGACAGTCTATTAGACGTTCTATTTTTTATATTTTAGTCGTTTTATCTTAGTTAAGCAGCACCTAACAAATGATTTTTATTGGGCGATTGATTGATTCTTGCATCAAATTCTTGGGCACTTGAACATTCTAGACAGTATACATCGTAACTTGCATATGACTAGCCACAGCATGATGTAGGAAAGCAATGGCGTGATCATTTAGTTTAATCAATCAGTCATTTGCCTTTCATTTAACTAACCTATTTTTGAGGCTGGTATGGCAAAGCTCTCTAAGAAAACCTTTCGGCTTGCTGCAGAGCAATTTTGCGATTTTTTCCAGGAAAAATGTCATTCTTGATGTTCAATTAAGAGTGTTAAAGCAATGAAAGCATTTATTCTAAGCAAACTAAATTTCACTGATATGTACATCAGCATCAACTAATAATAAGGAGAACGACTGCTGACAGCTTCTTTCAATCGATCAAATCTTCAGTTGAAAAACTGAATATGCACTTTGCACACCTACCTACTACGTTTGTCAAACAAAATCATCAAATTAAAGGAAATAATCAAAGACTTACAAAAATTAAAAATACAAAGTTATTATGAAGATGACCTTCACTGTAATTCGAAGGCTCAAACATTCCCAAGTGTACTTTTAAGACTACTTCCATAATGTCAAAGCACATTGTACTTTTAAGGGCACTGCTGTAATTCTGCCATTCCTGACACCACAGACCAACTCTTATTGGCTTTGGATAGGAATTTAACCTGGGTTATACAGGAGAGAGTTAATCACGTTGAATACTGGCATGGCTGCTCCCTTACAAAATAAAGCACTCAACACAAACACATCATTTAATGGCCATTTTCCAGGGATGGGAAGTCTCGAGACACGTCTTGGCACGGTGGCCACAAAGTAGGAGAAAAAAATTCCCAGAGCTTTCCAGGCTTTTCCAGAGCCATAAACAGCAATATAACAGGTCACCACCACATTCTGACCAAATATTTCAATGACGAACTAAAGACACTTTGCTTGTTACAATTTTTCCCTGAGGTTGCACAGAATTCCCTGAGTTTTCCATGTTCAGAGAAATCCCTGAGTATTCCAGGTTTTCCAAGTTTGTGGCCACCCTGGTTGGTCTTGAGACAGTCTTGGTCACATCACTGCCATTTTCCAGGAAAACCTGGGTTAGCCAGCTCCCTTCATTCTCAGACCATGAAGCGAGAAATACGAAATACAAGCAAAAAGTCTACTATCATAAAGTAATACAGCGGTACAACGACAATTTGAAACACAGTGACATACTCGGCCTGTTGGTACAACAACTTCTAGCAATGAAACAAGTTTTCTGTCGCCGGCAACCCTGCAACTCATCAACAATTCTGTTGTATCGGCAACAAACTAAATACTGCCTGACAAAGTAAATGACAAACTGCCAAATGTTGATATACTACGACTGCCATCCTTCAATGCTTTGATACTGTTGGTTTGGGCAACAGGAAAGGGATCCAGCTCGTAAAAGTTCTGCCACAACAATTCCCAAACTTCTTGTTATATTATTTCTCCCGTTTCTTATTTTTGTTTAACGGGCAAATTTTCACAGAATTACTCCAATTAGGCACAGTCCTACAAAAGTTAACATTTGAGAATTGCAGACCTGCCAAGTCTCACGCATCTCGCGCGAGTCTCACGCATTTTCACCTAACTCACGCTTTTCCGCCCGCTTAAATATTATCTCACGCATTTTATTTTATCTCAGTTATGCATTAATTTCTCAGAAAAATCAACAAAATTGGTGCCACCAGATGTCAGATTTTAAGGCTAAAATGCATCAAATTCGATTTCCGCTGGGGCTCTGCCCCAGACCCTGATGGGGGAGCTTACAGCACTCTCCAGACCCCCTAGCTGTATTTAAGGGGCCTACTTCTAAAGGGGGGAGGGGAAGGGGAGAAGAAGGGATAGGCTGGGGAAGGGAAGCAATGGGAAAGGGGAAGGGAAAGAAGGGGAGAAGAGGGGGAGGGAGGGAGGGAAACGAACGGGTTCATCTCACGCATTTTGCTTTTCAAACCTTGGCAGCTCTGGAATTGTTTGAACTGGACAATCTTTCAGGTCACATGCCATTTCAGCTGCAAACCAACGGCATCAGAGCACTGAACAGTGATTTTAATTACATCACTCTCAACAATATAAACCGTACTATTAAATGTGAATTAATTCGACTCAAAGCTGTCAAATGCCAAGAACACTCATATCAAACCAACTTATATCAATCAAACTTTTTTAAGCGGCAAAAGTAGCAAAAACTAATGCTAGTGCACTAGTGAGGGGTTAGCTAATGTTTATCGGAACTTCTATGCTCGACGGTTTTCTTTCATTTTAGTTTTTTCCGTTTTTGTTTGCATTAGTTTTCTTTTTAGTTAATATTTTAGTTTCACCTCCCACCACTTCCATTTCTGGATTTATTCTATAAGTACTGGACTAATACTTGTAGTTTTCATTTCAATTTTGTCTAATTAATTTTTAGTTTCTACGTACTAGACTAAACTGGCAGGTGTCTGCCAGTCTTTGAGTGCAAATATCGCAATGTATCGTATCGTCCAGAAAACAGAAAATGACTTTATGAAGACAGAGTTAACTGAAATTCGAGCGAGCTAACAACAAAACCAGATAACATTTGTGTTGCATAACTTACCGGTTTTCATTCAGCGCTTTCAAGTGAACACGCGCATACTCATCGGTACCAAAAAATACTGTTCTCCAAGGTGGTGCAGACTGCAGTCTGTGTGGCACACAGCCATGGATGTGTCGGTTACAACAATACTGAGCACTCCGTAAGCACGGAAGACGATCAGCATCGACTGCAGTGTTTTGGCCAAGAACACGTCCAGCAACAGGCAGACGACACACGGAACCGCAAACGTATGTTATCCATGGCGAAACATCAGAAAGCACAGCCTGTCGGCATGTCCGCAGCATTGTGCTGCTGCTCAGGTGGACTTTACAACAGTCACATCGTATAACAAAGCATAGAACACTCCATCCAGACTAATGTAATCAGTCGGTTATCAACATCATCTGCAACCAAAACAGTACAAAATTTACCCAGTGATATCTTGTAGTCTTTCGACAGCATGTAAATGGGCCACGCCTAGAAACCAACTAAGTAAAACAGGCCGGATTGGGTGGAAAAATAGAAGGGCCAATAGACCAGGCTGAATCGAACAAAGGCTAAAATCAGAGTTCAAAACTTCACATACTCAAGTTTGCCCAACGTGCATTTGAGCTTAAGCAGGTGATGGCTGTTGGGGCGGTTTCATTGTAGGGTTCGTTCTGCAACGGTCCAATGGTCAGGTCTGGAATCCATTCCAGCTGGTGTAAATTCAGCAAAATGAGCTGGGGCACACCTAAAATCAAGTTGCTTAAAAGGCTGGTCCGAAAAGCGGTTTTATGGGCAGTCGACGTCGTTAGTGCAACTTCTGTGCCTGACTGCTGCACACGCGCTCACTGTGCTGATGTTGTTACTGCTTTTATACTGTTCATTCACACAAATAAATGGTAACTGAGGCACCTGCACAAGTCTGATCTACAACAGTGACAACTAGAGTTGTTAATTCCCGGGAAATTTATTTCCCGGGAGGGAAATAAATTTCCCGGGACTCGTTCGGGACTCGATCGGGTTTCGATCCTATCGGCCTACCTAATGTCCTAACGCAGCCGCCAACCGTTAGTCGAGTTTGTTTGTCGTTTGCGCTGTTGTTATGTAATCATCATCAACGACTGAGACGCACATGGTCTGTTTGTTCACTGCCAGCCAACTAAACTGTCGTTTCATCCCCTCCCCTTCCCAGCCACAACCCGCGCACATGCGTGTGGGTGGCCGCCAGGGTAGGTGGAGCGTTTGACCGGTGACCGACGCCACCCCGTTTTCACGGCGGGTATCAGGTTACGCGTTGATCTACTGAGTGAAGCGTGCCGCCGCCGTATTGTTGGCGACTGCACGGCATCAGAACATCGCGGCACGGCGGCGGCGCGGCTACAGTGAAGCGGCAGACAGGTTTTGTCTCACGCGACTTAGGTGGTCGAATATCTGGCGGCCGGGAATAAAGCGCGCACTATTGTTTTCAATGTCAATATTGCGATCTGTCTGATCTTTACCGCCGCTACTCACAACTCACCTGTCATTTCACCAGCGGTACCAGAACAACTTGAACTGTGACAGGATTTTCCGTGTTAATTCGCCAACTTTCCGAAATTCCCTTAAATAGAACGGCAGCGCCGGCAGCGCTGGGCAACTTAACTCGCCCCTGGGCAATCACACAGCGTGTGGGCACATATTAAGACGGACAGTGGATCATTGGATCAAGGAACGTTTCGTAACGGCGGTGTCAAGTGATCGTCGCTCGTGCTAAGTTTCTAAGCGTTTGGTATGGATTTTGGCAATTTCCCGAAATTCTCCCGATCGGGAAATTCTTTTCCCGGGAACGGGAAATTTTTTCGGGACCCGGGAAAATCGAGTCCCGTTAACATCCCTAGTGACAACTGAATTTACACTACACAATGTTGCATGCTGTATTAGATAGTAGCTTTCAGTGCACTACTAAGAAATTCAACTTTAATAGTGCATCCAGTCCTGCTAACCAGAACTCAAGCCAAAGCAATCTGCGCACCTGGCAGTCGATTGCGATTGGTTGCTGACACCAATTGACTGTTACATGCATGTTCAGCTGACTGATTAAGTATGTTTTCTACAGTTCTGCTGCCAGTTGTAGCATTAGCCAATGCCAGTGTTAGTGGTATGAGCCATTTGTGCCAATGATGGCAGATGCACATTCAAATCCCAGTAAATTACAATTTTTTCTAAATTTTTGTGTGATTTATTCTAAGTCAGTCACAACAGTTGTATTTTTTAGCGGCACAGCATAGCTGCTTCTGAAATTCGTGGGCACAGCACAGTGTACATAACATGGGAATGGATACATCGCAACACATCGCAACATGGTCCCAGCTGCCAGAAGCAGAGATCACTTTGGCTCGAGTCCCAATTACTGGGACTGGATCCACAATGAACTTGTTTTGCAGAGGTGATGGTACTCCCATCATTCGTGTTCTGGACCTTGATCTGGCTAGTCAGTCGGCACAGCGCCTGACTGGGACATCACAACGATGAGTTGTACACCTATGGAGTGGCGTGACTGTTCAGCTGGCTGAAAAACCAGCTGACAAAAAGGACTGAGGCAGAGCACTCCAGTCTCTTGCTGTCTTGATAATTATAGATTGTCTGTAATTTCCAGTAAACGACCTCACACAAACAAGTTTCTGGTTATTTATATTATGGGGTAGGACCAGATTGCTACATGACCACTTCGGGACAGAGGGACAAGCGACTTTGGTACAGTCCAATTTCGGTACACAAGCTACATGCCGAGTCAACCTGTAGTACTTCCGTACAATAGAGGCTTTACGGACTATTCGTACCTCGGACTATTCGTACCCTGGACTATTCGTACTATGGGTGGACTATGCGTACCTTGGACGATTCGTACGATGGACTTTTCGTACCACGGACTATTCGTACTATGGACGGCCCGTCAGTTGTAACATTATAACCGGCCT
>Ga0209679_1001423_pt1 | contig 10269 bp, 4 predicted proteins | sample WorMetHEROISLAND_4_FD_187408 | JGI IMG/M metagenome (GOLD analysis project Ga0209679, IMG submission 187408) | Marine gutless worms symbiont microbial communities from Max Planck institute for Marine Microbiology, Germany - Olavius sp. 2 HERON... ...
TGGGTAATGTCACCTTTTATGATTTTTGCTGTTTTCAATGTGTTAGTCACTACATTTTGCCATTAACACCTGTATAAACTGCGGTTTTGTACATTTATTAATGAGTAAGAGCGGACACATTATGGCTAGCGTAGAATTCTCGCACCTCAGCATCTCGCACTTTTGCGAGAACTCCCGAGCGTTAGAACTGAGATTCACATAGGAAAATAAAGTTTGAGACGCGGCCCAGGACTTGTTGTGTACTATCCACGTGCCGAGTTTGGTGATGATACGTTCAGTGGTTATTGTATTAGAGTGCCTATATTCAGAGATACACACATACGTACAGAACAGATAAATGCCCTTTTCCCACCACTACGTCAGCATGAGTAAACACTGAATCTGCACCTGTAAATAATCACCTTATTTTTCGTGAATATTACAGACAAATTGTGAAAGCAGAGGATGCTGTTGATTTGTAAGTTCACTTTTGGAGACTATGCAGCTGCCAAAAATGGTGTTCGTCTGCTCTTCCAAAAGTCCGCTATTCCGAGAGTTAAGTGTTAGGGATGTGGATAGGATTAGGAATAGGGTTGGTTAGGTTTAGAATTAGTTTTTTAGGGTTAGGGTTAAGGGTAGTTTGGGGTTAGATTTAGAGTTACTGGTAGTTAATGTACATTATGTACTAAACTTTACTGGAGGACTTTCAGAATAGAGGACTTTGGAATAGCGGATCTGAGTCCAAAAAACTGGTTGAAGCAGTAGTAATAGCAGTGGTTTAGAACTACTACAGAAGCCGAGAGATTGTGCGGGTAGTTTTTTTTTGTAATTTAATAATTAAATAATAACAAAATCGCTCATTTAGTGCCACCGTGTAGGTATAGAGGGTGTGTGGCATGCTGCAGCTCACGGTAGTGCACTCTGGGATCTGTTTGCCCTCCGTGAAGAGTTCGTTAGCGCCGACAACGAAGGGTCCATCATACTGTGGACGGTGAAAGACGAAGGCAGAGAAGATGTCGAATCTCTGCTGGAGAAACGTGTCGCCATCTCTGGAATGGGGTCGGTACTATTACTGCACTTTGTAGTTTGCTGTGATCATACCCAGTATATCTGTTGCTTTTAACTTCTACTTACTTCTTTGGTATCCTTTTGTTGGTTGGACGATATGAGTGGCATCTGGCCTGTAAAAATACTGCCACAATGATTCCCGAAAGAAAAGTGCTGACTTAACCTAATTGTGGAAAAATGGGCCGGTTCAACAAGTGTGTGTGTGCAACTTCTTATGCAGCTAAGGATTAATTCTACTCCTGTGTCAGCCTGCTAGAGTTAGTTTTCTTTAATCAGAATTAAGTCTTAAATCTAAATAATTTGATACATACATAGATGTACATACATACATACGTGCGCACAGATATTTACAGTCGCCTAATGTTGAGAAACTGCTAAACCACTGCAGAGGAAGACTAGTTAGGACTTAGGAGGGGAAAGAACGTGAAATAAATATGTCTTTAGACGGGTGCAGAAACAGGGAGTGTGGGAGCATAGGTGATGTCGTGCAGTAGACTGTTCCAAAGTTGGCTGCCGGCAACCGCGAAGGCCCATGGTCACCAGCCGCATTGGTCGGACAGTCAGTAGAGCTGACGACGACGAGCGCAGACACCGGCGATTGGTGTCGGCGACACGACATATGTTGTCAGTTGTCGTACCATGCAACACGCTGAGGTGTTAATGTTGCATGATAAGCAGCTGCCGATATTTCTGTGTTGTGTAGATATGCGTGCACGTCAGTGGCTCTGTGGTCTGACCTTATTATCGCTGCATTTGGGTCGGGTCACATTAGAATCTTCGGCAAATCGAAGGGGTCGCTGCTGGCCGAGGTCACCGCACATGCCAAGTGGATCAACGCCATTGATGTCGCTCCTGTTACGGGATTGGTCAGCATTCTCTCAATGTGTTCTCGTCATTTGGCTAAGATAATTTTTACGGATACAAGATATGCATATTTCATGTTGGTTATCAGGTTTTTTGTTTGCATTGTTTTTTGTTGTTTACACAACGATGTTCAGTTTTTGTGCAAGTCAGATGGTGACAAATGTTTGTAATAAAACATTTTTACAAATGCAAGACATGTCAATCTCTTATCAGGATGTTCTCCATTAGAGCATTAGAGGTTCTTCAGACGATATACGCTATATGAATTCACGTTTTACTTACGTACTTACTTACTTACTTACTTACTTACTTACTTACTCCACGTGATTCCTTTGACTAAGTGGATCTGCACTGATGGCGCCAAAGTTCTGCTCATTTCATTGTAATCATATCATTTTGGGTGCCGCAGCGTTACAACCTTGGGCAAGTTGTTCACACTGTTGTGCCCGTCGTCAAGCAGTATAATTTGGTACCTGTGAAAAGTGAGAAAGCTAACAACAGCTTTTGAGAGAGATGTGGTCTGTCATTCGTAACACTCAACATAAGACAGCTGCCAGTTCAAGACATGGATGTGAAGGTTACTGGCAGTAGAGTTGTAAGGAAGCAAGTAAGTAATTGCATTCTTACTCACTTACAGCTCTTGATCGATCAATGGGATGGATTGATCGGATTCTGATTGATTGATTAATCAGTGGATTGATCGATCAGTTGGATTGATCGATCGGATCGATGGATGGATGGATAGATGCTTCGATCGGATCGGATAGATCATATTGATTGGATTGATTGAGCAGATTGACTGACTGATCGGATTGATTCGATTGATCGGATGGATTGATTCGATTGAGTGATACGGATTGATTGATTGGATTGATTGATTGGATTGATTGATCTGATTAATTGCATTGATTGATTGGATCGATCAGATTGATCGATTGATTGATTGCAGGTTTTTCTTAAATGGTGTGCACTATATAAATCTGCGTTTTACTTACTTACTTACTTACTTGATTGATTGATGGTCGGATAACATTGATTGATTGCGTGTATGTAGTTGATATCGTGTTCTGATGATTCGTTTGTTCGTGTCTGGCAATTGTCGACTGACATCTCTTCAACAGTCAGTTTTTACCACTCGCTGCATTATTATGTGTTAATTTTTTTGACTGTTTTGTTGCTGTTATTGTTAGTCCTTTTTCAGTTTTTATAATCTTCAACTTCATTCGTCAAGTTCATCAAATCAGGCAGTCCTGCCAGCAGTGTGATGTTAGTCTGTTGTTGGTATATATTGTAAAATTTACATTTTAACGTTATGCTGGTACAGTCTCCTGCAACCCGCTTCGTGGCTTTTGATATACTGACACGTGTAGCATTGGAGCAATTTGAAAACTGTGCTAGACTTCTTTGAAAAATAATTGCTGCAATTGAGTGCAGCTTTCTAGCAGATTGTGCAGTACCGGACAGTTATTTATAAGGACAGTTGTCCACGTGAAGATTTAACTGTGGCTGAAGAACATTTTGATTTTGGTTGGTCATCGACTGGCCTCAAGTGTCTTCATTGATTTCGGCCTCGGCCTCATTCCTGTCTTCGCATTTATTGGCCTCAGTCTCATTTTTTGCCTCATTAACAAGCCCAGATGGCATCAAGATGGCATCAAAGTTTATTTATAGAATTACCATCAAAATATCATCCTCTCTAAAAACTAATCCAGGTAGAAGTGGGATCGAGGTCAACTAAATTGTTGTTATATTCACAGATAAGTTGTGAATATTTATAAATAAATTATGTAGCCTATATTTGCAGGTAAAATGTAAAATGGAAAGCTGGGATGGAGTTTACGTGGAAAGTGGCCGTTAAAACAGTGTGTGCGTGTGTGTGCGCATGCGTATGCCTTTCACAGGTAAGTCACGTGTGCTCAGTGCACGTGGTCGACATGCAGCTTCAAGGCGTTCAGTTCATCGATCGCGACGGCCGAGCTTTCGGTTGCACCGGCTACGAGAGCAACGAAATTCTTTTCTACCAATCAGCTTCAGCCTAGCTCGTGTTACCTTGCCAGCATTCCCAGCGTGTTGTGTCACCATGGCAGCGTCATCTCTGTGCTAGTGGGGCAGCAGCGAGATTTTGTTCCACCAATTAGCGTCCGCCTGGCGCCGTTACCATAGCAACTGTCCGTTTTATAATATCTTGGCATACGTCACCATGGTACCATTGTTTCCGTGGTAACGTGATAGCAACGGGATGGTTTTCTACCAATCAGCGGCCACATTGTAGTCGTCGTCATGGCAACAGTCTCTGCGGTGGTTTATGACAGGCGTTACCTTGGCGATAACATAGATCTAATGAATATGAAATTCTATGTATCATGCCGGTGCTTTACCATGGTAACGTTGTTTCCATGGCGACAAGGGTTAATAACAATGAGCTTCTTTTGGTCATTGTGTTTGTCATCATGGCAACAGTTTCCATGGTGATCATACCGGACAACCTCACTGCTTCGTCTTGTTGTTTGCCGTAGACGGTTACGTAGTGGTGTGCGGAACCCGATGAAAACGTCGGATATCGGTTTTCTAAAAACCGAACAGAACCAAATCGACCTCAAAATTCAAAAACCGAAAACTCGGTTTCTGCGGTTCGGTTTACAAAAACCGACTTCACCGGTTTGGGGACGGTTTTTCAAGTTGTCTCATTCACAATTCATCTTGCAACATGATAGGATCAACAGTCAAAGTATTTTCTTCATGCCGTATCTCTTCACTTCTAGTTCTGAGTCACTTCGACTGACAATTAGTTGGACCAATGCCGCACGGAAGTACGTCATTTCTAGCGTCATACCGTAGAGGCGTAAATGAAAGATGGCGTCGACGTCGACAGATGAATGTAAGCCTAACCGAACCGAAAAACGGAAACCGCGGTTAATTTTGTAAAACCGAACCGAAAACCGGTTTTTTGCAAAACCCGAACAGAAACCGAACTGAAGTCATTTTTTTGCCAACCACACACCCCTACAGTTACAGAAAGGAGTGATTATTTTATACACATTTGTCATCTTTGCACGCTGCACTCTATCACTGAGTATCACTGTTCGTCACTCAGCATTTGTTGTGATGTTGTTCTTTGTATGTGTTGTAGTTATTGTGGTTCTTGTGTAGCTTTCAGTTCAACTAATTTAACGATCTCATTCAAACTTGCCCTGCAACCGACCCCTGTTGTCATGGTAACGAAAATTTGGGTACTTGAACACATAACTGTCATGTAAGTTGATGTAACTCGACTTGTGTATGAGATATGTCTCAAATTCGTGCACCTGACTGGGAGTTTTCATGATGTGATTTCAATACTTAACAGTGTCAGCCAAATCAGACGAACCCATGTTGCCACGGTAACTAAAATTATCGCATTTTATCACAAAATTTTGGCGTCTGTGGTACAGTGGCGGGCGAGCATCAGGCTGGGCACTCCCACGTATTCTAGTTTGTTTCTTTTAACGTTGCACGAAGATGCTTTAGCTAGGGACTACATTTAAGCCTCCAGTTGCTGCGTTTCAAATTTCAATGTAAGAGGCTGTTCCCTCATTGTGCGTCGCATGTGCCTGAAGATATCAGTGTTTCAGTCACTCTTGATTACACCGGGAACTAGTTCAACAAAGGGTATACTAGGTTCACAATAGTTCACAGATGTTCACACTTAGCATCAGACTATCGGGCTATCATTCAGCTGTCGGGATTATGGTTACAGGCTTCCCATGCATCCTGGAAAGTCCTGGATTTTCCAGGCCCTGGAAAGTCCTGGAAAATCAGTTTGGTCTTGCAAAGTCCTGGAAATGAAAGCTTAAGGTCCTGGAAAGTACTGGAAAATGAAGGTCCTGGATAGTTGATGAATTCACTGCGGGTTCAAAATAAACAACGTGTATCACTGGCATAGCACTTGCTTACTTAAATACAATGACGATGGTATATTATAAAGTAAGTAAGTAACTGCTGTTTGTCTTTATATTTAAACGTTGGCGGGCTCCGAGAAGGTCCTTGAAAAACATTTTGACGGTCCTAGAAAGTCCTGGAATTTTTTGTCATTAAAAGTGTGGGAACTTCCTGGTTAGGGTTTCATCCAGACCTTCCAGGGGGCGTAGGTCACTGTTTTTCTTGAACTGATAGTGACCCCCTAGAAGGGTGTGTGGCCTGACCTATCAGCAAAGCATACAGCATATAGTCAAGACTTCAGTTTTCACGTGTTGTTCAACCGAAAGCAAATGCCATTTGCAGCCACTAGACACCTTTTCTGGGCTCTAAATGCACCAAAAATGCGTTTGCGGCTCTGGCTGTGCCCCGGGCCCCGCTGGGGAGCTGCAGCTGTATTTGGGGGGCTGCTTTGCAGCAGGGAAAGATGGGAAGGGAATGGCTGGAAAGAGAAGGAGCACCATCCGTTGCTAGCCCACCCCCTCCACAAAGCAATATCCTACAGAAATCCATGGATAGGGTTAAAGTTAAGGACAGGGACAGAAACTAATTTGTTGTTCCACCCGATAGCGTCGTGTCCTATCGTAATATTCACCCAGTATTCACTTACTGTAGACTTACCAGTAGCAACAGTGATGTCCACGTGACTGTGTGTGTTTATGCTGTACTGTTTCATTCTTCTGGTTACAGAAACGTAGTTGGTGATGAAATCTTGTACTGCGTCGTGTCGTATATACTGGACATTAATCAGTGCCTGCTATAGCACCAGACATAGGCCTAACTCTCGCAAAGAGACTTTACTGGTTTCACAGTTAACCGAGCCTTGGAGCAGTGAGTGATGGGAGAGAGACCAAAACCTCAGTACCATGATAAAGCCATTCAAGACTAAGACCGTGGTTACGTGTAAAATAAAACATTTGCGAAAACGTTTTAGTGTGTTATTTTACACGTAACATTTTGCAAATGTTTTAGCGTAAAACATTCGCAAAACATTTGTAGAGCCTGGTTACATGTGAAATAGAACACTAAACCATTTGGCAAAATTTTTATTTTACATGTAACCACGGTCTAAGGCTTTAACCAAGACACAGAACTCGAGACCAAGTTACATGTACGTCCAGCCTAGCTAGTGCTGATAGAAGACCGTTCCCGGTTATACCTTCTTGGCATTTAACCAAGCGGCCCAGGCCAAACTCAGCCTGGCCATCCGTCTGTGGGTAGGTGTAATAGGTATAGGCGATTATTACGGCCACCACTAGGAAAGAAACGGCGAGTTCTGCGTATAGCATAGCAGTAAGCCCTGTAACTAGAATTGTTAAAGGCGCTGGCCGTCCGGAGCCGGCCATCCGACGATTCCAGACCCTATCAGTGCGCCGTCTTTGAATCAACATACAGACCACCCTGGATGCAGGTAAACAATAGATTAACGATGGTAGTGCTGAGTGGAAAAGTGAAAACAGCGGAATGGAAGATCTGAAAGTGAGTCAGTAGTAAAGACGAGCCGAACTACGACAGCGGCGGACGTCGACGATGACCGCTGGAATCCAGATTTCTGATGGCGTGCATCATCGCTTTCACTCCTTCCCACGTCTCCACTCCTGTCTCCAGTATCTGGTCTGGAGGAAGCAGGAACCCGTGTTGGCCGCGGTCTCTCAGCTCCACCGTGTAGACGTACGGAATGTGAGCTGCGCCGGCCGCCCAGTCGCGAGAATTGCCCGATGAACGATCTACAACGTGTATACGTGACTATATGAAGGCCTAGTGTGGCTGATTGGGGCGGTGGTATGTCTGTATGCTGCACCGTTCGCTAGCACGGACAGTGGATGGCCGAATAATGTGCTGCGATATCATTAGCCCAATAGCTCGTGCCAATCAGCTGCCACTTACGAGATTGTAAACAGCTTCTGAACCCGAGTTGTAAGTAGCGCTGTAGCAAGTACGCGGATCTTTTTATCTTTCTTTTACCTTTATACGTTAAAGGACCAGAAAGTCTGGACGCTTTTTAGAACGCTGCTTCTGCAGCGCTTTACAATCTGCGGTGCAGCTAGCAGACATACCAGTTCCTTACTCAGCCGCATTAAGCCTTCGTCCGTAGTTCAGATAAGCTACTACCCATTTCCCGTCCTGCTGAGGGTAGGACGCTGAGTTGACCCGAGAATACAGTACGTTAGAACTCGGTGAGGTTGCTTGCGTGCATGGTCAGGTTGAGCGTTGATCGAGTTGAGCGAGTTCGATACTTTACCGCTAGACCTACAAACCACCACGGCCTACTGCGGCAATTCGGTACCACGCTCCTTGTCCCCGGTCCTCGGCATAGGCCTACATGCAGTGCCGGATTAACCATGGCGCAGGTGGCACACCTGAGCCAGGGCCTGTGAGCTCGGGAGCCTCGCAATTTCACAGTAATAATTTTTATACATATGAAATATACTAAAAATGAAGACAGTTCACGCACATTGATTGAGTTTTTTATTTAAGAAAATTCATTTTCTGAAATTCTGGAAATACTCGTTTACTTATTGTAAATTTTGTACTTCTTTGACTATCTTTAAGTGCCTGTCTTTGTAATATTATTATAGCATTTTAAGGTTAAAATCGATTTTTTGGAATTTCAAAATTTGGAGAGGGGCCTCATTTTTCTCAGTGCGCCAGGGCCTCCAAAATCTTAATTCGGCACCGCCTACATGTCCTTGTCCTTGAACCAAGTCCTCGAAAATTTTCAAGGACTCTGCATTCTGCAGACGTCTGTTATGTACGATTACGTGAAGTCCGTAAATTCGATGTTTTCGTTAACTGCAACGTGCGTGAGGTTGCAGCCGTGGCGGTTAAGTATAGCCCACGGGTTACTTACGTTAAGAAAAAGTGCATAATGAGAACTGCGAAGTTTGATCGCAGTATGCATCAGCAGTTCAAGTCGGACTTACGTCATCGAAAGTCGGGTGCCTGTTATTGCCCTCTTCCTTCTATCTCAAGTACCTGTCCTCCTGCTCGACCTCAAACCTCAAGTCCTTGTCCTTGTCCTTGTCCTTGTCCTTGAGAAATCAGTCCTTGATCACTATGATCAGGGGCGTAGCGACGGGGGGGGGGCATATCGGTATATATACCCTCCCAAAATCAGGCTAAGTAAACATTTTATGGAGCAACAATGACGTCAGCACGTATTATGAAACACAGTGAGTATTAAAATTTTATACCTCCCCAAAAATTTTATACCTCCCCAAAACAGATTTCTGGCTACGCCCCTGTCCTTGATAACAACACTGACAAACTTACAGAGAATGTCGGAAGCGGAGCCGACTGTGTAGACAGTTCCGTAAACATTCTCGACAGCTTTCTTTGCCGCCTGCGCCACACTCATCTGAAATTACGTTGCAAACAGGCAGTTGAAGTGAAACAGAAATCGCACGGTTTGTCTCACGTCTGTCACAGGCTTAATGCCAAAGGCAACGTCTATGAAAAGTTGTCTCAGTGAAATAACGTGATTTGTCAAATTTACGATCGGAATACGACATTACGGCGAACTCTGCGCACGACTGCATTTCAATGAACAAAAGTAATTACCAAAAGTATTAGAATGTCCATGTTCTCAAACTAGCTAGAAATCATTTATTGGAATTCTGAGGACATTAGAGTTGCAGCACTTCTGTAATCGATTTCTTAGTATACGTCGAGTACTGTATGCCTCCGCCTATACAGTGATCGTTCCAGCATACGTTATTCCACCGTGACCTTGAACTGTGATCTTTTGACCCAAAATTTAATCCACTCATCTCTGTCCCATAATACATCATTGGTGTAAGTTTTGTGAAAATCCAACTAATACTTTTCGTGTTAACAAGTCCAGAAAGTGCTGTTTCCAGCATACTTAATTCCACCGTGACCTTGACCTTTGACCTTTTGACCCCAAATTGCGACTCTTTCATCTCTGTCCCATAATGCATCGTCGACTTACGCTCGGTGAAAATGTGTCAAATACTCTGCAAGATATTGTGTTATCAGTGTTTCGAGACGCACGCACGGACGCACGCACACGGACGAACAGGACAAAACCATTATGCCTCCGGCCACACTACGTTCGGCGGAGGCATAACAGAACTAGATGATATTTTGATGCCCAAGTGTCGATGTGATTGCATCCGTCCGCCGCAATAACTAATAATATATGACCTAGTAGCGACCTTTACCGTCATTCGTCGATCTTCAAAATCTAATCAGTTCATCTGAAAGCGGTATAGAATATTTGCGCAATATTGTAAGCAAAATCCTTCAATCCGTTCCGGAGTTATCGTACTAACAGGACACGAGCCTGGACGCACGGACGCACGAACGGACAACCCGAAAACACCGATCGGTGGGGCAGAGGCAGTGGCTAAAGTGGAAATGCAGAGGTGGGGGGAACTACAC
>Ga0209679_1001424_pt1 | contig 10264 bp, 8 predicted proteins | sample WorMetHEROISLAND_4_FD_187408 | JGI IMG/M metagenome (GOLD analysis project Ga0209679, IMG submission 187408) | Marine gutless worms symbiont microbial communities from Max Planck institute for Marine Microbiology, Germany - Olavius sp. 2 HERON... ...
AGGTCACGGGACCTGTACTGTGGCCTAGGAGGTCCAGGTCAAGGTCATTTGAGTGCAAACTGTGGCAGTTTCGGGGTCATATGAGTGCAAACTGTGCTAGGACCTACCATCTACATCTACTCCTGTTCCAATTTTTCGCCGTTTGTGGACCAAAGTACACCGAATTAAGTTTGCCTGTGCGGGAGTGTCAGTAGTTTGTAACGCTGTTTTCCGATTGACGATATCTTGTTGCGTTCCGGAGATATGCACGATCAAGTCGCGAAGTTGTACGAAATCGCGCCGAAATTTGATGTTTTTGGGCCGCCAAATTTCGGGGGGGGGAGGAAAGGGCCACCCAAATTTCTGACCGAATTTTATAAATCTGGGTCATCATCGAACATGTGGCAAAGTTTGCTGACGATCGGCCAAGAGACCTCGGAGATTAGGCGGCAAAAAAAGAAGAAAGAAAAAAAGATCTAAACTACAGCGGTAAAACAGAATGGCCGGCGGCCAGCATAACTGGCGGGCGGCCATAATTACTGAAAGCTGTCTAAAGACGTGGGTGTCGTTTTCTAGACAGGGCATGCCACCAATGGTGACACACACAAATACAATGCGTCGTTAAAACTTCTTAATTAGCATGCGTGAGAATGTCCGGCAGCCGTGAACGATGCACATAGACGGGTGACCAATAAACAACTGGAGATAAACGTGCACTAGAAACGACCACTGTTGCACAGACATGCTGACCTGTGTATAACGGGTCTCTGTTGTAAGGCTGTTTTATCAATGACGTCATCACCAACAGCAGTATCAGCAGCAGACTCATCAGCCGGCTGCCTGCCAGACACCTGCCGCGTCAATGACAACGTGTCCTTCACTCATCAATCAATCAATCAATCATTTTTGGACTCGGAAGGCGGGTCCCAAAACGCTACTCTGGTTGTTGTTGTTGTTCTTCTTCTTCTCTAAAAATCCCTAAGGCTTTCTTAGTGCTAAACTCCACTACACGAACACCGGCTACGGAGTATTGCACAACAACACCAACAGACGAGCTCACAACAATTCTACAACTTGTTGTACAACAAATTTAACACCAACGGACAAAAATTTGCCACATCCCAACACCTTGACATTTCGAGACGTTGGGCTCTGGCATTGCGATGTGGCAAATTTGTTGCACAACAAGTTGTAGAATTGTTGTGAGCTCGTCCGTTGGTGGTATTGTACAACATTCCGTAGCCGGTGTCCGTGTAGTGGAGTTTGGCACTTAATACGCAGCGGAGCGCAACGAAACTTTGCACACACATTCGTGCTGACACTCACTACAGATCTACCGTCTCAGATTTTTAAATTAATTTGTAATTAATGGGTAATTAGCAAAGTTTGTTTCATGTTATCGATTTAAAACTTGACATTGAACCCTCGCTAACACCGCAACGGCGTGCTGCAGCCAATGAGGTTGCAGCTCGATGCGTGACGCTACACCCAGTTGGTGGAGCGTAGTGATGAATATTTATGCAGAGGCGGGGCTTACAGTAATGACATAGTAAAGTAAGTAAGCAAGCGGGCGCCTTCCGGGTCCAATAGTACCTTTCATACTTGTTTACAAATTTCATGAACTGTAGCCTGTCTGCCAAAAAGTACAAAAATCGGTTGACACCTGTCAAAGTGGGTGGGCCCTTTTTGGGACACAGAACAGTTGGCGACATGACAAAAAACAACTCTGACCTCAGCCAGAAGTCTGGCGCGTGTCGCCGTTCGGCTGTTGAGCATCAACTTTAAACACTTGACAATCAGAGCCGTGTTGGGGTCAGTGAACGTGCCAAGGACACTGTCAAGGTCATTGTGAAGGTCGTCGGTGGACTTCTCCATGTCGGTGCTGCTACGCTGACGTTCCTTGTCCGACATCAGCGTGCCGCCGGCTGCTGTCAGGCGACCTTGACGTCGATATTTGTTGAGCGCCTCCTTGTCCAGTTTACTCAGTTCCTGAGTTCTGTCTTGTTCCGATAGCTTCTCACGCAGCAGCAGCACGTGCCGAGCTTTCTCGACCTGAAATCACGACATCATGTTAACTGACCCGCACGAAACACTCGCTCTGTCTCTCTGTCTGTCTGTACGTCACACTCGTAGACCACGTCGAAACGGTTTAAAACACGAACATACGGTTTACACCATACAGTACAGTAATTATTCAGTTTTATGTGGCCAAAATTCATCGTCGTGGGTTCAAAGGTTCACACCGAACGAGGGCGTCAAAATGGGGTACTAGAGCCCTGCACGGGCCGGGCGGCCCGCGGGCCGGACCGGGCCTGAATTTTGATAAAAGAAAAAGGGCCGGGCCATGATTTTTAGGCCCGTGCAGGGCTCTGTGGAGTACACTCTTCTTGAAGTAGACTGTCACAACTCGAAAACAATGACAGATAAGACCCTAGTTACTATGATATGCTAATAAAAAGTCGCATACCGGCATTCGATTGGGATGGAAATCAATGACCTTGGATGACCTCGAATAGCCGTTATCCCCCAATTTGCACTCTAAGGAGTGCAAACGTCAAGTTTTTGGAGCTGACTTCCTGGGAATTAGTGAAGATAGGCTTCTACTGTCAGCAGCGTAACTGTAGCTCTGGGACTCAAGTTCTTGATGATATCAGATTTGTGCGGATGTTGCGGGGAATTCCTGGAGACGTGGAGTTATATAAGCATGTAGTAGCCATAACTGAGACGACTGATCAGCTGACGACGCGCGCTATCTCTGCGATAGCAAAGCTTCTTGTAGTTCACGTATCAGTCGCTACAGACCGTAGATGAAAATGACGTGTTAAGCAAGTAAGTAAGTAAGTAAGTAAGTAAGCAAGTAAAACATGGATTTATATAACGCATACCGTTTAAAAACCTATAATGCTCTAATGACGTGAAACGATGTGGCACTGAGACCAACCAGCGTCTACATATCAGCTCAGACCACACACAGAGAGCCACGCACACAAACACGCACACACACAGTAGTATCATTAGTGTGGGCAAAGACGCAGACAATGAAGACGACATTTACCAGCTCAACTTTGGTCAGTCTCTCGAGGTCAATCTGATGTTCAAATATCAACGAGTCACTTCTGGGTCTCCAGCCCTGCACAGCGTACACACAGCCGCGTACAGTCAATGCACACAGCGTACACACAACAAGGAACCAAAGGCAACTATAGTTATACGCCACGATCACGCACAGCACAGCAGCGCCATATCACACATACAGCGATCGTTCTTCGTTATTCTGCCGATATTAAACCACATAAAACGATTATTAAACCATTACAACAGAAAACATTACCCACAAAAACAATATGACTTTAACAGTGTCGTCATAAAGCATTGCTATGAATAAGTAAGCAAGTATGGAATAAGTACTACTAAACTGTTTTGAGTAAACTTTAACATGTTACAGATTCGAAAATGCAGCATTGATATTAGAAATAGTGTGTTCTGCTAGGTAGGGCGTTACAGAATAAAAGTGAGGTGGCAGGCGTAATTTTACCTTTATGCGTCATACATTTCTTGTTGTAACAGTAAAAACGGTTAAAATCGACGTACATTTACGGAAGTTGTCGCAAAATTAAAACCGGGGTTCCACTTTTTGGAACACTCTGTATAGTTTGGACAGAACGACACAACACGCCAGCAAGGCTAGGGACCACACACGACCATACTACTGTAATGACGTCAGTTACCTGGAGGTTCTCTTCACCACGCACGTACGTCGATGACGTGTCAAACACTCGCCGCTGACATAGCGATAGCGCTACACATCACATCATCACATCATCATCATCAGCAGCAGCAGAGGCTAGCTCGCGAGTCTGAACGCAGCAGATAAATTTTAACGAAATATATACGCTGTGAGTTGTGAAAAGTTATTAGGTGAGCTTGAAGAAAAGTAAGAAACAAATGAAATTTACCGAGGGCGTAAAGCTTCTGTCTGAGGACAAGCTCGTAGATTCCTGTCACTTTGCTGGAGTCCGGTGGTCTAAAGAAGCCGTGACCAAGTAGCGCCTTGAGAGACCTAACACACACACAGACACACACACGCACACACGCACACACACTCTAAACTTGACTACTCAAACTCAATGTACTACAATCTTCCAAAGTCTTAATAAATCTATTCAACCATTCTTGCCCCCAAGGCACGTTGTTTGAGCTATTAACCGCTCCAATCGGTACAAGGGCCTTGTTAAGTTGTTACTGCGGTGTTTGGACTTTCCCTTTGAAAATGCATGACGGGTGTGAAAACTCGGGGCAAAATAGGGAAAGGGGTCGTCGGATTTTGACACATAATGAATTCGTTCGTTCTTTCTTTTTGAGCCCCAAATGACTGCTCAAAATTTCATCAAAATAATCAAAATTGCAACCATATGAGCGCGGACGGAGAGAGGGACAGAAGGACGCAAGTGATTTTATAATCTGTCCCACGCTATGCTATAGCAATTGGACAGATAAGGAGCGAGGAGAGGTTTTTGACCCGTTTTAAAGTATTTGAAAAACCTTACATGCGAATTATCGCTAGGCCTATGTATATGTGCATTAGTAAAGGTTTAGTTAAGTTATTTATTATTTTTTTGTTCTATCTTTATTACGGTAAATAAAGATATTCAAAAACAGCGTTTTCTTTTCTTGTTAATTTCTTGTTGTGGCTACATGCCGCAGGCTAAGCTGGCTACACGTCAGCACTTCACCGTACGTCGTGCATTACTGTCAGTCGTGCACTATCGTCAGCCGTGCATTACCGTGTCGTGTCACAACGAGGCGAGACATGAATTCTGATAGAGAGCAGAATGAGACGCTAAACAGGGTACGATTAACTCAACAACACAGCGCAGTACCAGCAATACCTGGCAGCCATGATGGTTGTGTCTCGAGAACAGATGACGACCGACAGATCTTTTGTGATGCAGACCGGATGTGCACAGTTCTCCATCTACACGCACCACCACCACCACCAGCATCATCATTATCATCATCATCAGCAGCAGCATCAGCAGCAGCAGCAGCTCGACGTCAGTGTGGATCTGTTTGCAGATATCACGTTATATCGACGCGCAGACTGACGTAGTGAGTGACGCAGCCTGTACGTCGTCGATACGAGTAACGGGGCGGTGGTATGTCTGCATGCTGCACCGCGGTTCCAATTGTTCGCTAGCGCGGACAATGGACGGGTGCATAATGCGCTGCGGTATCATTAGCTGATGCCAGTCAGCTGCCACTTCCGAGATTGTAAAGCGCTCCTGAGCACGTGCTCACCGTGGAGCAGCGCTATATCAAGTACCGGACCTTTACCTTTAACGACAACTGTATTCAGCATGAAGCAAACTGCGCCCAGTTTCACCTCCCGAGTAAAGACGCCTCTGCTTATGTGTAGAAGCCGTGAACAGTCTGATAGCACACAACTTCTCTCTCCGTTCTCCAACGTTAACATCAACATTAAAGATATCAACATATCATCTCCGACCGTCATTCAGTAATCAGCTGGCGAAGGCAAAGTCATAACGGTGCTGGCTCCGTGTCCGGACCAGCTGTCTGGAACAACCTGCCTGACTATAGCTGAGAAACCCGGCGCTCTGCGTCGACGTTTCTAAACGCGATTCAAAAACTTTCCCGTTCGCTGAATACCAACCATGACGCTACAGCGCATTAAAAACTTTCAGTACCTCTGTGCTGTACAAATTTATTGTTGAATTGAACTGAACCGAAATTCACCTTGTAAAGATGCACATTGTCATGTCCTGCTGTAAGTGCCGATAACTACAACAACACTAGTCGTAGTAGTAGTAGTAGTAGTAGTGATACAAATGATAAATCCGAGTGTGTGTTACAGGTATACGTGGATGCACGTACGTCGATGTAGGCCGAGATGGTGAGGTAGATCTGTTCTCCGGCGCGTGTGATGCGATTGAGTAGAGACGAGTTGTGAAGTGAGCTGTCCCATGCCGCCTCACAACGGAAGAACACCCTAGGTCCAGTGACATCACAGCAATAGCATCGCTGTAGTCGTCAGATTATAAACAAAGCATATACTACGCACCTGCTACGATAAGTAAGTAAACTACAGCGCTGCATTATATCGCCATTCAGCCAATGTTTTGTTTTGCAGCTGAGTCTTGCACGGCGGTTTGCTCCAGTCAGTTCTTCAGCAGGCTTCTCTTTGAACACTTCAAATCAAAATCGCGGTGAAAAAAAACGGTTACATATAGGCTGGTAGTACGACTACGAGTATGCTCGGAGTTCAAAATTTTCAAATACTCAACTCAAGTCAGCCACAAGGCGCATTTTAATTGAAAGGTGGCCGTCTGATGGTTTCATACGATATTAGTTCGTTCCATGAGCGAGTGGTCAGGTCTGGAACTCTAGATTCTAGCAATGTTAATGGCAATGCAGCTGGTATAAAGTCAGCGAAACGGGCCTGGACGGGCCGAAAAGTCAACAGGTTGGGCCAAGCCAAGAATTACCTCTGGGGGTAATTATTGACACGCCATTTTTTACCCAGGGGGTAACTATGGGCTAGCTAGTTTTTACCCCGGGGTAACTATCGTAAGAGGTAAGAATGGGCTGCCACACTGGTCGGGACGTAGAAATAAAGTTGCTTAAACGGGCCGGAACCGGGCCGGGCGGAATAATTCGGGCCGGTGGACAGGTCTGATGGTCGTGCTAGTGGTACCTGTCGTCGTCGGGTTGCTCGATGTACTGGGCCGGCAGTAGATTGAGCGACAGGACTGTATGTTCGACATCGCGCTGCTTACAGTCCGGCGTGTTACGCACACGACCGACGACCAGTTCACGAATGTCCGTCCAGACCACGTCTGGATCGTCCTCATGGACGATCGTCACAGCAATACGACGCTGGATGCCCTGATGCAGTTGGAACGTGCCGGCACCAGGTAGGCCTTCTGAGTGGTTCACGTTACAGGCTGTGTATCTGCCAATCATTCAACACCACCACATTAGAGGTGTCCGGGAATCATTTTTACTGTTCCTATTTCCTCCCATTCCCACGAAGTCATTTGCATTCGCATTCCCACCCATTCCCACTACGGCACCTTATTCCCATTCCCATTTTCCCGATACTACCATTCACAATTCCCATTTCCATTCCCATACGTACTATTTTTTAGGGATGTACCGGATGTGATTTTTTACTATCCGGCCAGAACCGGATAGTGCCGGATAGTAAAACAGCTATCTGGCCGAAACCGGAACCGGATATTCGGAACATGTTTCTAACTAACAAAATGGCACCCGGTCGCTGGTCCAACTAACTACCGAAAACAACCCAGGTACTTATCACTATTGTTTTCAGTCTTTTCATCTACAAAATTTACAGATTCATGCAAGGAACGGTTTCAGACCGCTGCAAACTAAAAGTTCAGTTAAGTTTATTGGCCACATCTGTGCAGTACTATTATCTGGTTCAGATATCCGGTTTCGGGAACAACTGGGCCGGAACCGGAACCGGATAGTAAAAAACAGCCGGATATCCGGTCATATGGAACCGGAACCGGATATCCGGTACATCTCTCCTGTTTTTGAAACCCGATAAATGTGTACTAAATTACCAAGACAAATACAGTACAAACATTATCAAGTTATATTACCACCTTGTCATATTTCCATTATTATTATTTAATACATCATTTAACATATGCAGTCGTTCACATTAACACTTTTATCACCCAGTTTCAGTTTCAGTTCATTCTGCACCACACTCATTCTCTGATTTTTTCACACATTAAAAATACGCTATTCTCAGTCCCGCTTCATTATTCCCATTCTCACTCCCATTATGAGCCGTATGGCTATTCCCATTCCCATGGGATTTCCCACCCCATGCACACCTCTAACACGCATGCACCAGTCTCACCAGTAGTTGTAGGGTGTGTGTGTGTATGTATGTATGTATGCGTGTACGTCTGCATTTATTTTCCGGTTAGGCCTCGTTAAGCTGCATGTGCGTGTGTGTGTGTGTGCCTGTGTTCTATTTTTTGTATTATTTTTTAGTTTAATAGCTACCTTATTGGTGAAATAAAGTTCATATAATGAGAGTTCGACAGAGTCTAGACTATACAAACTTGCGTGCAGTCTTTCCCAATTCTGCCGCAACGAATTCAACAAACACGGTCAGTCAATAATGCCACCAGGCAGCGGCAGATAAAGAAATTTCTGACAAGGTGTATGAACCTGAGGACCAAAACGCCCACAAGCATCCCTCACTGAATGGAGATTCTGGGGATTTCTTCCACTGGGAAAATTTTGGAATTGCTTTACACAAATCATTCAGTTTTGGCAATCAATTTCTGATTACAAAAGTGATGTTTTTGAAACGACTCTCTGCAGACATTATACAGCTGTGTCTTGAACTTCCATCACGTACGGCTGGTGGCGCGATGCGTCTGTCTCAGCAACTCTGAACACGAGATTGCCACAAAGTAACCCGACAGGACGTGACAAGGTGATGTAATGCATTGTTGACGCCCACGGAGACAGACAGACAGACAGACAGACAGGAGACACTACAATACCCTGCGTGCTATGTACATAGAGTGCTTGCTACTACTAGACGTTAGTTCATCAACTCACTGTTATAATCTGACGAATATACAGAGCGACCAACGGCAAACTATCACTTACTCTCCACTGGGAGAGAGTTCGAGGATCTCAAACCAGACGAGGAGGTCGTACTTGCCGTGAATATGACTTGTTCTGTCAACACATGCACCAGTGCACACACACACACACACGCACGCACGCACACACAAAATATCACGCCGGCGACACTCCCTTCCCTTCCGACAGACAGACACATGCGGCTACTTGCTGATGAGTGAAAATGATGGGGGCGCTGAAATTGCAAGTACTGGAAAATGCAAGTACGGAAAACTGAAGTACAAAGTGGCAAAATGTGTACGGGTGGAAAATACAAGTACGGAAAATTCAAGTACGGCTACGCAAGGATGGAAAACACAAGTATGCGGAAAATTAAAGTACGAGAGTGAGCAGGGTTGGAAAATGCAAGTACGGAAAATTAAAGTACGAGTGAGCAGGGTTGGAAAATGCAAGTACGGAAAAATGAAGTATGGAATAACAGTACAGTGTTACTGGAAATACGACTAAAATAAAACTGCGAACGACTCAAAACAATAGTGCGCGCATTGAATAGGCCTAGGTGTAATACACTGATAGGCCTGACAAAAGTAGGCCTACTTGCATTTTCATACGCCCCTGTTGTCTCGTTGCAGCACGCGAAAACATTGCTTTCGTGCCATGTGGTCATGCAACATTCTGCAAACAATGTGTCGAGACACATGTGGCAGTTAATGGCCACTGTCCTATCTGCAGAGGTCCTATAGACACAACTGTATATAGTTGTACAATAATTAGACATGTCGAGACTTCTTTGCTTTTTAACACTGGATTTTATCATATGCCGACTTTTTAAAATTTCGCAAGTTTAAAGAAAATGGTGACAGCTGTTTGTCACTTCTTAATATAATTGGTGAGTTATTGTGCTTGACTTTACCTGCACTGTTTGTACTTTCATTTTACACCCCAGCTCAATCGTACTTCATTTTTCCGTACTTGCACTTTCCGTCTTTGTACATTTGTACTTGCTTTTTCCGTACTTGCATTTTCCATACCTGCACAGTCGTACTTGATTTTTCCATACTTGATTATTCCACCCCCCGGTACTTGATTTTTCCGTACTTGCATTTTCATACGCCCCAAAATGATGACAGGTGACTGTTAGTCAACTCCAGCCGGCTCTGTTATTCATTCATGTCCAAATTCCATTAGCTCTGTCCGGTCAAAGATCACATCTGCAACCAAACCTCCGACAAGTTGTGAACAGAAAAGGTCAGAAACTTAATTGTCGGAGACCCGATAGACGTTGTGGGTCTCCGAAAAGTTTCCGAACTTTTTGTCGCCGACTTGTATGCGATTGTTGCTCAAAACCTGGTTGTGTGCAGTTTTTGAACAAGATAGAAGTAATAAAATTTCGACATCAGACAGCGAATAAACTCAGTGGAATTTAGACTCTGACCGTCAACAGCAGCCAGACTTTGTTATGGATGAGACATCAACCACTCACACCGAGCAACTCCTAGACAGATGGTGACTCGGTGGCGTAACGGTTAGGGCGTCGGACTTGCGATCAAGCGGTCGTGGGTTCGATTCCCCGTCGGGCCGCTATCAAGCTACCTAGGTCAACTCAGCCTTCCATCCCTCCGGGGTAGGT
>Ga0209679_1001425_pt1 | contig 10260 bp, 10 predicted proteins | sample WorMetHEROISLAND_4_FD_187408 | JGI IMG/M metagenome (GOLD analysis project Ga0209679, IMG submission 187408) | Marine gutless worms symbiont microbial communities from Max Planck institute for Marine Microbiology, Germany - Olavius sp. 2 HERON... ...
ACCGGCACTGACACACTCTGAGAACAAACTGTGGCCAATGTTCAACCTGCACTGACACACTCTGAGAACAAACTGTGGCCAATGTTCCACCGGCACTGACACACTCTGAGAACGAACTGTGGCCAATGTTCCACCGGCACTGACACACTCTGAGAACGAACTGTGGCCAATATTCCACCGGCACTGACACACTCTGAGAACGAACTGTGGCCAATGTTCCACCGGCACTGACACACTCTGAGAACAAATGATGACAGCATTGCCAAACAAATACTACCATAAAGTAGACACCACGAGGACACGAGGAAGAGGAAGACCAAAGAACAGCTGGAAAGGAGACCTGGAGAAAGATATGGACAGAAGGTTTGAAGTACAGCTGGAGGAAGATGGAGGCAGTGGCACTAGAGACAAGTGGCCTGTGACCAATGTTCTCTGGCAATGATGGACCACCCTGTATGTGGACAGCAGGTTTGAAGTACAGCTGGAGGAAGATGGAGGCAGCGGTACGCCAGCACTAGAGACAAGTGGTCTGTGACTGATGTCCCAGTGAGATCAACAAGGCATAAGTCAAGTCACAATAACAAGAAACACTTGACTACATTACACACTGAAGCTGATGAGACTGATGTATCACCGCAAGGCTGCACAGTACACAGAAAGACCGATATATAATTACCGGAAACACTCGTGGATCCAGAGACGAGTAAGTGTGACTCGAGTGTCATGATAGACTTTGTTCGCTCTCATCAGACCCTGAAATACCTGCAAACATCATGACTGGATGTACGTGAATGTCACTTTGATGAGAAGGATCCTACCAACTCACTGTTTGACAAACCTGCAGAAGTAATCAACTACCTAAAGGATGCGGGGATTGCGGGCCTCATAAAGGCCGGCTGTGTATGATCAACAGATTGAGCATCAGAATTCGGACGACGACGACGACGATGATGATGTACCCAGACAGTGAAAACATGCCTTAACAATTTCACTGATCACCACTACAATTAATTTTTTTGTTTTTTTTTGTCCAGCAGCCTATTTTTGTGGAATTCTGGGTCCATCAAAGGGTATGCATTGGTACTGCTGGAACAATGGATGTCCTTCTGGTTATCCAACCAAAAATGTCAAAGAATTGAACTAATTCATTGCCCGTTAAAATTTTTACCTTTCTGAAACTTTAAACATTCAGTTAATTCTTAGCAACGTTTATATATAAAACGTGTTGTGCTTGTCTGCTATCACGAATGAGTGAGATGGACATCAGTACTCAAAACTGCCGAAGCAAGTGTAAACTAGAATGCGTGGCACTGCCCAGCCCAATGGCTGCCTGTTGCACCACCTAGTGAATGCTACTGACTTGTCAATGGCAGTCCTCTGAACTACTGCCGGTGGGTGGGTCAGAACTCCGGTCCTATTTTTAGCCGTTTGTGGACCATTAAGTGCACCAAATTAAGTTTGCGTGTGCGGGAGTGTCCTTAATTTGCAACGCCGTTTTCCGATTGACGATGTCTTGTTGCATGCGGAGATATTCGCAATCAAGTCGCGAAGTCGTCCAAAATCGTGCAGAAATTTGATGTTTTTGGGCTGCCAAATTTCGGGCGGATGAAGCCCCCAAATTTATGAGTTCTTGACTGAATTTCGTAAATCTGGGTCATCATCGAACATGTGGCAAAGTTTGGTGACAATCAGCTAAGGGACCTCGGAGATTAGGCGGCGATAAAAAAGAAATAAATAAACGACAGCAGAAAAACATAATGGCCGACTGACAGCGGCCATAAAAATCACACCTATTTAATGCACCGTTATCAAACAGTGAAAATTAGTGAATCAACATCGTTAACAGTATCAGCTAATGACACACATCCTCACTGGCTGACAGACAACTCACTCTGGATATATCACGGAGGTTGAACAGGTAGTGGATCTTGGTCGGCGTCGGCAGAAAACGTGCAACGACTTCGTGATACATTTCAATCGTGGCCTGCGTCATCGTTTCGCCAACCGGCTTCAGTTCCTCCTCGAAGTCCTGCAGTTTCTGGCTGATCATTGAGCCAAATATCCGCTTGATCTGTGACTCCTACAGCAAACACATCCAACCATCACGCACTTTTCTCTTGAATTTCTGACACTCATCGGATTTCTTTTTATTTTTCCTTAATTCCTAGTTTTACTCGTCGGCTAATCTCACCATAAGTTGTCGAGCACCATGCTACATTAGTTAACCAAACTAAACAGTGTCGTATGTCACTGGCAAATCAGAGGCGCATCATAATGTGATGTACGTCCATCAACTTGTTTCTGTCATAATCCCGCATCATTTTTGTGCCTGTGTAATTGTGTTGCATGCTTTAATTGTTTCCCTCCATCTTCACTAAGTTTTGTGTTACCTTTTTCTTCTCCAGACATCAATTAACCGTGCTGTTTGTTGGTTTGTTTATTTGCTGAAATGTTGGCGGCCATTGCAGTCGTGATGCTGGCTGTTACTGCGTCACAACATTCTGATGGAAGAGCTGCACTGGCTGCCGGTGGAGCAGCATATCAGGTACAAGTTGGCCGTGTTGACTTTTAAGATTCAAAGCACATCAACGCTGGCGTATCTGAGTCAACACATCGTGGCGCACAGCAGCACACGGACACTCCGCTCCTCATCACTCTCACTACTACAGATGCCTTTCAGTAGGACGTCGTTCGGCAAACAAGCCTTCAGCTCTGCTGTACTGTCGACATAGAACTCTCTGTCTGCATCTGTCCTAGACACTGACTCTCTGGCTGTATTTACATCTAGACTAAACACTCTGTTTACCGTTGCCTATAGTTGACTGTAATCTGTCTTCTGCCAGCGCATCTGAAGCTACGGCACTATGGCGCTGTACAAATCTGTATTATTACTATTACTACTACTATTACTATTACTATTATGATGACGATGCTGCTGCTCCATTCCTATGATCACAACTATGATTATTATTACTATTATTTACTAGTATTACTTGGTGACACTACCACATTTTGGAAACTGTAACAGTGCGACTGTATAAAACAAATATGGGTTGTTAATGTGACAAGTCATGTGGGACGAAGCCAGCTGCTCGTCAACAGACCTGAGGAAACGTCATGTTGAACAGATTAAATCGACTCTGAAGTCGCTCTGAGATGACAGTTCGGCCGCCACCTGGAGGTCCCATCGCCACCACCAGAAACATTTCCTACACATCGGACGACAACACGACAACCCTCACTGTCATGTCTGGTTTCCATCATTCCGTTGCCGTTCTTCCGTTGCCATTTTGCCGTTCCCGTTAGCCGTTGCCGTACACCGTTGCCATTGCCGTTGCCGCTGCCACTGCGTTTCTTTTTGCTGTTTACGGCTGTAACGGAACGGAATTTTCTTACATAATTTTTACAGAACAACGGAATTTTACAACGGCAGAACGGCGAAACGGCAACGGAAGAACGGCAACGGAATGATGGAAACCGGGCATCAGTCTGCTCAAACCGATTTCACAGTAAAATGCTGCTCAAACTGAACTGCAAAATACAAGCCTTGACTGACTCACGACACGTTCTCATATTTCTCACACTCATCCGTTTTTACCACGCGATGCACGTAGCACGGTATTGCCATCATATCTTGTCCGTCCGTCTGTCTGTAATCAACACCTGAGTCTTCGTTCCTCAGAGCCCCAACAGTGGCAATCCAGTCCAAGGGAAACACCCCAAAATTCGGGTAGAATAGGGGTGGGTCGCTATTTTCGCCAGAAAACCTGCAATATCTCTGAAACAGAACAGGATACGACCAAGGCTGCTGTTGATAACTAATAAAAACTTGCATACGCACTTTCCATTGGTAGCAAAATCAACGTTGACCTTGATTGACCCTGAAGGGCCACTACACACTGTGTTACAAAATTTACACTGTTTTCTGAGCCCATCACGCAAAACTGAATGAAGATAGATCCATACTATCAGTGGCAAAAATGTAGCGCAGTGACTGTACAATGTAGTAGCAAGTAGAATGCAGTATTTGCAGCAGCGGAAGCAACATACACGGATGTGCTTGATGGTCTGTCGAACTCTGTCATACCAGAACCCGTAGTCCAGCCAGAGGCGGATCAGCTCCAGTGGCGGCTGTGAGCCATACGCGTCCTTTGCTGGCATGTTGAAGTCATCCATGAATGTCAGCATCTTCTTTCCACCGACTGGAACGTAGACACCTTTTGTCCGTTTCTCCACACGGCTTTCAATGGTGTCTTGAATGTTGTTTGACGACGTCTGACAGACAAGCGTGAAACACGAGATGATTAACTGCCCAAGCTAACAACATGACAACAACTAGACAGCACCGAATACAGTTCATTACCTTCGCCGCCGAGACTAATGCGGCGGACACACACACACCGTGACAGCGTGACGCCGAGCGTCACAATACCTTCTCCACTTGATAAGCAGCGGCGAAGGCAGCAATAATAATAATAATACACAGCTGGATTTAGGGAGAGGGCCCAAAAGGAAGGAGAGGGGTAAGGGAGGGAGATGAAGGGAGGGGAGGGGATATGTATGCCCTCCCCTGGAAAAAAATCCCGCGGGCTCCCATGGTAGTAGTAGTGGCAGCAGTAGTAATAACAGACTGACCTGTGCAGAAAGGTTGACAGTGAGGACATTGTAGGCGGCAGGATCCAACCTGCTGAGTACACCCTGCACCACGGACGTCTTACCAGTGCCAACTGGACCAACCAGCATCACCGGCGAACAGTTCGACACCAGAGAGCTTACAAGGTATGAGTAGCGCACAGTGTCAACGGTCGGCACCACCAGCTTGTAGAACGGCAAGCTGAAAAACATCACGCTTTCATTGGACAAACCACTTTTTAAACACAAGCAGAGCTGGGTAACGGCCATCAAAATGGCTGTCAAATGACTACGATATAATAAAAAAAGTAAAGTCCTTCCCGAGCCATAAGGTCCACATGGAGGCGCTGATCTCCGTTTCCTTAGCCCTCAGCCAGACACCAGCTTACACTGCCAGACCACGGATTGGCCGGCCACATAACAAACTCAGTAAAGCATAGTGAATGCCGATAGACAAATACAAATCTAGGTGGACTGGTCGCGTAACGGTTAGGGCGTGAGACTTGCAATCAAGTGGTTGTGGGTTCGATTCCCGGTCGGGCCGCTATCAAGCTACCTAGGTCAACTCAGCCTTCCATCCCTCCGGAGTAGGTAAATCGAGTACCGGCCTGGTTGGCTGGAGTTAAGGCGGGGTGCGTTCACTTGTGACGGGTGGCAGGTAACACTGTGTGATCCCATATGACAAGTGACGTCCCGTGGCTCTGTGATGGGTTCCCATGAAGAGCTATACACGGCTTTAAGCCGAGAGACAAAACGAGAAAACTGTCAAACCTCGGGTTTAGTTTCCAGCCCTGTTTCAGCTTCTCTTCCCAGTGTATCCAAGACCTTGTCTTCGGCTCCACATAATAGTCATATATTGAGTCTTTGTTCGGAAAACTGCCATCGATTTCACGAAGATACGCGTCGATCTTCTTGCGTCCGTCCTCATCCACCGAGCAGCAGATGGACCAGATCATCGAGAACATGAACCACAGCTCAATCATCTTCGGGAAGTTGTCGACATCGGCCGGGTCAACCTTTACAGAACGACAATCAAAGCCTTCTGATATGAAATGAGACGCACTGCAAGTGTCTCGAAGGTCGCGACCTTCAGAAAAGAACAGAAAAGTCAATCTGACAGAGATTTTCACCGACCAACAACAACAAATTCGTTGACTTTAAAATCATAACCTCAAGTAACTAGATTGCTGATGTTTGGGGTTCTAAGGAGCGAAGACCCGAAGCTAACTATCGCGTAATTACCTTCGAACTAGTGCAACTTATATGGCCACAGTACATCAACGTCACGTACAGACGGAATGACTTACTGTAGCAATACTGCGCAATGCACGTGGTGCCTCTAATGGTAAAAATGAACTATGTCAGTGCGTGTAACGCAGCGTCCAGGCCTGCCGCAGGCATAGGCTGCAGGATGATGCGTGGTGGAGCGTAGTCATGAATATTTATGCACAGGCGGCAGTCGGGGCTTACTGTAGGCATCTAGTAGAAGAAATAAGCAAACGGGCGCCTTCTGGGTCCATAGTACCTTTCATACTTGTTCCAAATACCGCTGTTGCTTTCCCGATATGATCAGCACAGAGACAACAAAAAGTCTGAAAGACAGAGAGAGTACATACGCCATTGGCCGGAGTGCCAAGCGCGTCAAAGAGTCGACACAGAGAGATAAGACCGTTGAGCTCTGACACTGCGATCAACTCCTTGCAGTTATTTGTCTTCCTGAAGGTCTGCAGCTTGACGATGTGCTTGTCGAACAGCCGCCGCAGCTCCTCGATCAGCGTCTTGTCCTTCTTCCGTTCCAGCCAGCTGTCGATGAACGGCCGCCAGCCGAGATCAGAGAAATCACAGTAGACCATACCGCACCGAGACACAGTTGCTGGTGACGCCACCGCCAGGTCACCCACTTCAAACAATAGAGACACCTGCCAACAAACCAATACAGATATGAACATTTTTGGACCCGAATGCGGGTACCAAAAAGCCACTCTAGTTGTTCTCGTTGCTGTTATCAGTTCTCTAAAAATCTCTAAGGCTTTCTTAATACGCAGCGGAGCACAATGAAACTTTGCAAACACTTTCCTGTTTGCTCATTACTGACTGACGACGCTCGAGCACTTTAGAAACTCTTAGTGTCTCTGCGCTATAGAAATGTATTATTGACTGACTGACTGTAGTAGAAGTCGCAGTCGACACGAAGACGATGGACAGATGACATCAGCAAATGGACTAAATGGAAATCAACGACGCAGAAAGAGTGGCCAAAGATGGAGTTCAAGGGAGAGGACCACTGCGTGCTGCCAACCCTTCATATGGAGAACGGCACTGAAAGACGACGATGAGTGACTGTGGTGCTGAATACAATGTCAACTCACAGCAGGAACTAGACCACGTCAACTAGTGAAACTCTGACATTTATTACTGGAACTATTCATCTAGACAGCAATAAACAGTTGACTAAGACAGCTGTCAACCTGCTCTGGCATTGAGATACGCTCTCCGTTGATCAGAGTCAGAATCTTGTTATCGTCCATCACGGAGTTCATGCTTTCAATCCACACTGCATCCACCGGACCATCGAACACAATCCACTTCTCGTCTGGCTTCTCATCTGATAACAACAACATCATCATCATCATCACCATTCTCAGCAACTCCGTCCGTCAGCAGCACTACTACTCAGTTCACAGGAATTTGAAAATAAGTAAGTAAATGATTTATATTTAGAGGTTATCACACGGCTGTTTTCACACTGGCCTGTACATCAAGCCCGAGCGTCGATTACTGCCCGATGCATAGCCCAGGGTAGTTATCGACTGGATAAGATAAGGTTAAAACCAAATAAGATTAAATTTATCTGCAACAACTGCAACTGTGCACACTTTACCTTGCAATGATGCAATTTTGACGTAAATAAATGACGCCAATGTTTTCTATTAAAGACAAGCTGAAGGCAGCATATAGTACAACCTAATTTTTTATGCAAAATCTTTTTTATCTGGATACAGTGTACGCAGGTAGGCATAGCAGTTTTCTTTCGCAACAAAATGAAGCACACACCTGCACAGGTCTGCCTCATAATACTGGAAAGCACTCCGTCAGCCCACTCATTGGTCGACAGGTTGAATTCTCCGTACAACTCGCCCAGTGACAACGCCTTCGGATTCAACGGAAAATCCTGAAATAAACGTCAATAAACGTGACGCCATGATTAAAGAGCCGACAATAACAACGAACAACATTACAACGGTGAACAATGTTAAGAACCACTCCCAATGTCTCACACCAACTTCTCCTAAAGATGTCCCCTGATGCATTCTGCACCAGAAACTGGTATGAAAGATAAGTAAGTAAGTAATATAATATTTATAGTGCGCCTGAAAGCCAACTGAGCTGGCTTAATCTGCCGCACTTTACCAAGGTTAGAGTCGCCAAAGACTAACTAGAGTAAGTAAGTAAGTAAGTAAAAAGAACGATTTAAGTGTCCGAAAATAACGACAGTCACTGCGCAGGCACTACAAAAGTTGAGGTAATGAGTCATGGAAAGGAACGTCTGAAGAGGAAAGCCTCCAGGCGTCCTCGTCCCTCAGGCATAGAGGGTGCGGACGTGACGTGTTGAGGAAGTGGAGCACAGCCGTCCCCGGGCCTCAAAATCGGCCGAGCACTGGAGCTCAACGGCGAGGTAAGACAGTGCCGTCCCGTGCAGACACTTGCACACGAGAACAGCGAGCTTGAACTGGATCTGGAACTGGAAGTTGCCCCCCCCCCTCTCTCAGTCCACTACCTCAGTGCTGTTTTGAGTTACTAATTCTGCCGATATCACCTTGTCTGCCACTATTGTCTGTATCCGTGATAAGGTCTCACCATTCTCAATCAATACGATAAGATAAAAACATGGTAACGTAACTGCATAAAACAGCATTGTGGCATTGTTCATGACCTAAATTACCTTTATGCACAAAATCAGACTACACTGAACTTTGTTTGAATCACTGAAAAGAAGCCGGGCATTAAACGACTGATTTTAGCCAAGAATTAACCAATACTATACGATACGATACAGAGATTGCACTCGAAAACTGACAGACACCCGCCAGCTTAGTCTAGCGCATAGAAACTAAAAATTGATAAATAAAACTGAAAGGAAAACAATGAGAATGAGTCTGATTTACCAAGAAAAATCCAGTAGCGGATGTGATGGGAGCCCAGAACTAAAAAATAACAAAAAAATAGAAACACGCAAGAAACTAAAGTTGATCAAAGAACTGGTAAGAATTCAATGCCCGATGATAGAAGAGTATAGACATCAGAACCTTGACAATGGAGAAGCCGGGCTCTCCTTCCCTGCACAGCCTCGACAGTGTCGCCTGGAGAACGCGCCATGTGACTGTCTTGCCGGACAGAGTTGCGCCGACAATCATGGTACTGTGTCGAGAGTTCTTGGTTTCGTACAGCTGAATCACCTTGGTGATCGTCTCCGGCAGCGGCTGTAACATCCTCTCTTTGAGTTCCGTCAACACTGCTTGCTTCATCTGCACCATCAAATCAACATCATCATCAGGGCCCCAGTTTTCCGCGGCAAATTTTGCCAAATTCCGCGGCGCAATTTGTGAATTCTGCGAAATTCTGTGGCGCTATTATCCCCAAATACCCTACATTCTGCGACCAGTTGGCATTGTTGTATTAACTGACAACACTTCAAAGGAATTTACTCTAACCTGTAACACGAAAATGCAAACACATTACACTGGGCCATTAATGATGAAAATATCGTCGTGACATCATGTCAATCATGTCCATAATTATCAAAAAAAGTACGCTTACAATGACTGGACTTTATTGCTTTATAAATTGTAAAATTAAACAGGAGTCTGAAAAACCCTGAATTAGATATAAATGTTGCAAAAAATGGGCAATTCCGCGTTTTTTTTCCACGGCAAGCAGCAAATTCCATGTCAAGTGGCGAATTCCGTGGTGTGGCGTGAAAATCCACGTGTCATGGAATACTGCTGGCCCTGATTATCATCACAGACAATAACCACGAGCCTTACTGATAGCGTGCAATGTGTTGTCACTTCACATGCACACAACACTAGCCAGCGGTCACTTTAAAATTATTATGAAGGCTATCTTCTTAGAGGACAGACACCCAGCACCAATGAAAGGTAAAAGAAGCAAATAATTTCGGAGGCAGGAAAAACCTTCATCACATATGACAGAATTGTTTTCTTACTTACTGACAACAATATGAGACGCACATTCACCTAAATTAAAAATTAGCCCCGAGTGGGACTGATGGTCGACTTCTCCTGCAATCCAAGTTCTTCCAAGTTCAAAGTCACGTGACACAAAAACTAGGAGAGACATCAAAAATCCGGCCTGAACAAATTTAGACATTGTCCTCCAGTTTAAGAATCAGCAGCTATTTTGCCAGCTGAGCTCCCGTGGAAAATGGCAGAGGAGATAGATTTTGAAAATGGAAGAATTTCTAAATTTCAATGTCACGTCACCTTGACCTTGACCTTGGATTGGGCCACGTGGCAACCATCATGTATCACACCAAGTTTCATTCGAATTGGAGAAACTTTTTGTGGATGCATGTACGTAAGTACGGACGTATGTACGGACGGACGG
>Ga0209679_1001426_pt1 | contig 10260 bp, 9 predicted proteins | sample WorMetHEROISLAND_4_FD_187408 | JGI IMG/M metagenome (GOLD analysis project Ga0209679, IMG submission 187408) | Marine gutless worms symbiont microbial communities from Max Planck institute for Marine Microbiology, Germany - Olavius sp. 2 HERON... ...
GCCGCCAAGATCTGGAACGCACTGCCGGACAGTCTCGTCTCAATAACGTCATTACAGTCTTTTCGGCGCCATTTGAAGACATTTTTGTTGCAGCGATCTTTCTGTTAGCACTACAGTGGACCTAGCAGTAGTTTGTATTACTTAGGCCACTATAAAAATGAACTGATTAACTGATTAAATAGTTGTTTTTTTGGCTGGTGCGATGGATGCTTGCTGGTTAGATCAGGAGGACTGTAAAGGCTTGAGAGCACAGCATCCCCAGTTTATTCGCATGAAACCATCGCGGACTTATAGGTTGTGATAACTGTGAGCCAAGTGTTTAAGTGCTATTTTAACATTGCCTTTGAGACGTTTATTAAAATTTTGAAAGTTTTGCATTTTATGAAACAATTCGCTTAACAGTTTTCAGAATGGAATGGTGCGGTTTGAAACGGATAAATTGTCAGTGTTGGCATTGTGCTTGATAGATATTGACGCGTGACTCGAAGGGCATCAGCAACGAACAGATGGAGGAGTTCCGCAAGTCGTTCCTTCACTTCGACAAGTCTCGCAATCAGAAACTTGAGCCGCAGGAGTTCAAGGCGTGTCTTATCTCGCTCGGATACAACATTCGTGAAGACAAACAGGTTGGTCTTTAACACCCGCCTCTGAGTTCTAGTAATTTGTCAGTCACTTGGCATTTCCTAGGTGGCAGCACTGATCTCGCAGAGGTTTGTGCTGTCTGAGCCTTGTAAGTGTGTCAGTCGTTGTTGTAGATTTTCTAAAAATAAACTCCACAAGGTGGCGCCATCTTAGTATGTGTAGCCCGCGGCAATATGCCTGTTACCTTTGTGAGACCATTGTGCGATAGTTGAGCTAGTTCGTTGCCTGTAGGCTCCAAGCAGTTGTCAGTGTGATAAAACAGCTGTCTTTAAGAGTCGAAAACTGTCATCTACAGGCCGACAGGTGAATTCATAGCGCACACTCTCAAGACATTGGCAACTAGCTGAGTGAAGAAGTCCGTCCATCGAAAATGCTTTAAAGTTTGATCAGTTTAATTAAACAGAATTACAGCTCTTCTATGAAATATTGGTTTGGAAGATGAGAAGTAGTTGTGCACAGTCACTTGCCATATGGGATCACACAGCATTACCTGTCACCTGAATCAAGTGAATGTGCCCCACCATAACCCCAGCCAGCCAGGCCGGTACTCGATTTACCTACCCAAAGGGATGGAAGGCTGAGTTGACCCAAGTAGCTTGATAGTGGTCCAACCAGGAATCAAACCCACAAACGCTTGATCTGACGCCCTAACCGTTACGCCACCAAGGCACCACATTCATAACTGTGACTTGCTGACATCTGCTACGGACGACCTACTCTGGACGGTTGGGTTTGATTTTCTGAAAACTGAACCGAACTGACTTCTTGTCTTCTGCAAGTGTACCATTTCCTGGTACCTGTAATGGTACCTATGTACCATTCCCTTTTACTTTTGTTTCAGTTTTTTTCCGTTTTCAGTTTCCTAAATCGTTTTCCTCTTCCGTTACTTTTAGTTCCTTACTCCTATCTACCCCATTGTTGGTTTGTTTCTCGGTGAATCAGCCTCATTATCATTGTTTTTTCAGTTTTTCGTTTTCATAAACTTTTAGTTCTTATGTGCTAAACTAATCTGGCAGGTCCTGTCAGTTTTTGAGTGCAATCTCTGTATCTCTGTATCGTATCGTATCGTATGTGTCGAGCAGGACATTAAACTGTACTCGCTGTATTGACAGGGCGACGCCGACTTCCAGCGGATCATGGCCACTGTCGATCCCAACCACATGGGTTACGTGAGTTTTGACTCGTTCCTTGATTTCATGACACAAGAGACGACTGACAAGGACACGGCCGATCAAGTGATGCAGTCGTTCCGCATTCTTGCTGGTGACAAGGTAACAGTCATCAAAATCTCAACTTTCTTTCAGTGTCTTTCGTGGCTGCTGCTGCTGTGCTAAATATAGATTCTGTGTAGATGTTATAGTATTGTATTACAGTGCATCCTCATTCAGCGGCATTTAACAGTCCATTTTTATGCCTTCGCTTAACATAGTGTGGCCAAAGGCATACTGTTTTTGTCCCGTTCGTTTTAACACGATATCTCGCAGAGTATTTGGCACATTGTCACTGAACATTGTCAGTGATGCATTGTGGGTCAGAGATGAATGCATCACAATTTGTGGGCTTACTTACTTTTTGCTCACGAAGAGTATAACTGGAAATAACAGAAGCATGGCGGCCATGTTGTTTTGTGTGATTGACCAGTCAGATCAGTTTTGAAAAATTTGGTAAAGCATTGGTGCGAAAATATGAATTTTAGAATAATAAAAAATCTGATTTAATAAAAAATCTGATTTTTTTATTAAAAAATCGTGATTTTTTCCAAACCTGGGTGAATGCATTATGTTACCAAGTGGGGATACTGTGGGAATGGTAAGCACAGTAATAAACTGAGTCATGTACTGTGCAGTCGGAAAATGCTCAGAGTTCAAAATTTCATATATTTATGTTTGCCCAAACGTGCACATTTGAGCTTGGATAGATTTGATGGCTATTTGACCGGTTTCATACGGCATTAGTTTGTTCCTTAATGTCGGGTCTGGAACTCTTTTGGTTTTGGAAAATGGTATTGGACATCCAGCTGGTGTAAGACCATGGTTACATGTAAAATAAAACATTTGCAATACATTTGAAAAATGTTATATAGTGTTTTACTTTACATCTTACCACATCTAAAAATGTTTTTAAAATGTTTTATGCTAAAACATTTGCAAAACATTTTTGCAAATGTTTTAATGAGCTGAACACATGTTGAAGATAGGTGGTTACATGTAAAATAAAACATTTGCAAAACGTTTGCAGAAATGTTTTAGAGTCTTTATGGCTTCAGAGCCATCGACTTCCCGCCGCGGTGAATGTAAAAATGTCGTTAATGTCGTTAACATGTTTTATTTTACATGTAACCGCAGCCTAAAGTCAGTAAAACTGCCGCAAATCAAGTTGCTTAAACAGACCGGTCCAAGCCAAATAGTTGAGGCCTGTATGCAGGTCGGGACTGATATTGTTCAATGGAAATGTGATGTTGTGTGGTCGAGTGATAAGTAGATATTAGTGTGGCTGAAAGCAGTGTAGTCTACAGCTGATTTATGGAATGTGGATGTGCAGCCATACATTACGGCTGATATATTACGTCACGAGCTGCCTCCGGACCAGGCCGAGTACTGCATCGAGCGCATGATGCCGTATCGTGGTGCTGATGCTCCGGACGATGCACTCGATTACACATCGTTTTCAACGGCACTGTACGGAGAGAGCGACCTTTGAAGCGTCAGCGACTTGCGGCAGTAAATAAGCAGCGAGAGACCGTTAGACTGGGCAGTCGTGCGTCTAACACCGCTACGACTGCGCGAAGCTTCTTGGCTTAATGATGATAGTTTAACAGACCAGCTATTAGCACGACGGAGACCTCAGTTTTAATCATCTTAAACACTAGGAACCCATATCGTAACCTCCGTTTAAAAAAACTAATATTTCGGAGCATGTATCGTGCCGGCGAAAAATTACTTTTAATATTTTTGTACTACTGTGCTGTAAGTTCAGTTAAGCCAGGTGCCGTTTCTTTGCCCTGCCGACAGCATCAACGGTCTACTTCTGATATTCTGAGGCTCTGACATGTCAAACTGTGCTAATTGGGCGATTGGGTGATATAGATCATTTTCATCAAGAGATATATACGAGGAACTACAATCGATCTGAAGTTGAAACTTTGCATGTAGATACAGTAATAGGTACAGTAACAGTATGGTGGGAGGCTGATTGGGCCACGACTACTCACAAGCGTTCGCCGCAAATCGGCGCCGTTTTAAACCGATAGGTGTTTGCTACTGATAAGCGTGAAAAGTACCAGTTTCTTAGCTGCGCAGAGGGCCTTGGAGACGTAGGAACCTCGATTGTTTAGTATATATACACTAATTGAATCTTTGACCTCAGTATATTGTCAACGAAATGGTGTTGACTGAACTGTACGCTGGTTGTTTTGAGTGTTTTGGTTTCTATTTCACCGTCTCCTTTCACATTTACTTAAGCTTCATATAAGTTTGTGGCCAAAGTTGTTCACCAGTTTGAAATCGGAACTAATTTTCTGCTTTAGAAAAGTTGCCGTCTTTAGATTTCGGAACCACTTAACAATATTAACGGCACTTAATACTGTCACTGTCCGACAAGTTCAAAATTGTACCAGGGTAGTTATCAGTCGTCGCCATAATTTAGACATTTGTGACCACTCGCGATGGTTTTGCGGAGCCGAGAACGATCCATTCCGTACGTACATGCTGGCTTTTACAGTGAACTATATTTATGTACATAGCTGTGTAAACATTCCGGGAAATGCCGTTAAGTCATGCAGTGTCAAAAGATACGACGGGTTATTAGTGACGCTTATTACGGCTATATTGTCAGTAATCATAGTACCGGTAGATGCGTCAACCTGGTGTTGATTCTTTTCTGTCTTTTCGTTTCGTCGGATCGGCTTTTGCTTTAGCGTATCGGCGGTCAAGTTACATTCACTGCTAATAACTTCTGTCGGCTTTGCGGTTAATAGGCATTTATTTACGTCGTTATCGTATATTTTTTAACAGTTAGTGCTGTCTGGTATGTGTGGTTAATGTACAGTAGTAACAGTACGAGTATGGTGGTAATGGACGTCAACTTCACTCGGTGTGCGGAGAAGCAATAAGCAGTGCTAGTAAAGTAACAGTGTCTGTTTGGATTTGAGTATGGCGCTGTACAGACGTGGCTGTTATTAGTATTATTCTTGTTATTTTAAGAAATTGTGCCGATTAATGGCATTAACATTAACAGTAATGTTGCTGAAGCAAGTAACTCTGTCAGCGGCCGAGGAAGCTGTGAAAAAGTGGGACGGTGGACGTGCGCCGCACGGGAAGAGTCTGGGGATGGGGCTTGCCCACTCCCCAGTTATGAGGGTCTGGGGTATCACACCCGGAAATTTTTTGGAAAATACAGCTGCAAATCTCTGCAATTTAGTGCATTTTTGGCCACCAGTGCAACAGAATGTACAACTCTGTGTTTAATTTAGATTTTGGGAGATCAATTTGGTGACATCAGGTCATCAAAAGTGGCATTTCCGTGTGGAACTTACCGTCCCACTCCCTATCGTACATGTTCTGCGGCCCCTGATCTCCGTACCTGAAGTTCGCAGATTGTACTGACGTGAAAACATTTGTTAGCCTGTTTGTATTGCTGTTTTAATGGCAGTATCTGGTAAGTTCAGTAGAAAAACAGTCGGTCCATCTGTTTGCTTCAGCTGAATGATGATAATGCTTTAACAGTGCTGCAACAGCCCTCTGCACGGCTGTCCATTGCCAACTGCATTGCCGTCTCAGTGTATCATAATCTGCTAATAAGATCGGCCGCTGCATTAAGCGATCAAATGTTTCGTTGCAGATTTTATGCAGATAACAGTTAACGGTGATATAATAATTCTGTTTAAATCTGTGTATTTAGTCTGGTCTGTCTGCTCTACTAACGCCGTAGATATCTTGTAAGCCGTCTTCTGTCGGTCAGCAACAGGACCGAGTGGTGTATTTCAGTGAGGAGTAGTGTGCCAAACGGCCCCCTCGTTGCTGACAAAATTGTTTTTCACATACACTTACTCAATTTTATACATTGTGATTCTGGAAGCGGATAACGCTGCCGTAGGATGGAAAAGTGCACCAAATCGCATACTGAGTTTCAAAGATTTTCCAGAGATTATGCTCTGTCTTTAGGTTCAAATGCTAGAATTCTGTAGTCTGTGTATAATGAACTGCGAACACATTAATGTCTGCTAGGGCTCTGCCCCAGACCTCCGCGGAAGTCCGGGAAGAGAATGGGGAAATGGAAGACTATAAAAGAGAAGGCGAAGGAGGGGTAAGGGAAATGGGTATAGGGATAGGAGGGATAGAACTTTGGCCTGTTGATAAAATTCTGGATACACCGCAATCAGCAGTAACACGACCAGTGGTGTCTGTGTTAATCGGATGTTCGTGTTATATTCTTACCATATGTGTCTGCGCTGTGTATACCGTATCTTGTGTTGAGTGCGTGTTTGTGCCCGTTTGGGTTTTGTTTATATTGTTGCTTGCTAGTTTTGTAGGCAGATGCTTTCGGTTCGAGCTCGTCTCGTTACCGTGGAGCATTTGGTGTGGAACATTAACCTTTGATGATAATTAGAGCTGTCGAATTAACGCGTTAATTAACGCATTAACACGTTAAAGAATTAATCGCGATTAAAAAAATTAACGCACATACATAAATTCTATGAACCAGGAGTTGCAAAATGCAATTCAACTGCGGTTATTTGACGATCGAATAATATTTAGTTAATTATTAACAACAAATGTCGGTTAATTTGTCAGTTGTGCATCATTGTTTGACGGCATGTTCGACAATGGTCGCATCTTGTAGATGAGTCGTGAACAGCAAGACATGCAGTCGTTCGCTGACGGCAACCTACAACATGAACTATACCTGTCGAATTGATGCACTAATTAATGCGTTAATGCGCGTTTAAAATAATTAATCGCACGATTAACGCGATTAAACAAATTAATCGTTCGACAGCTCTAATGATAATCCATATTTTTGCTGCATTTTAGAAGTAACGAGGCAAAAGTAGCATTGTTACGTGAACACTGTTCCATCGTTGGTTGTAAATGACATTCAGTCGTTTCACATTTCCAGTTTATGCAACACTAAATTAGTGATGCTCGCATGTATTTGTTTCAGTTTCCATGCTGCATCATTCCATCACTCTTTGAGTTCCTGATTTTTCACTATACGTTGCATATTCATTCCAGGAATGTCACACCATTTTAGAAATGTCAGCATTTCCTTGTTTTTACACAACGGAGCATTTGTACATCGTTGCGTTAATTCCACACTGTTATTTTTAGAAGAAAACGTTATTTACCCAGCAGTTTTGCAGCATTTAGTGTATAGATTATAACAAGCGAAAGTGCCGTTACTTTTGTAATGGTTTGCATGTTTATATTCCTATGCAGTTTATTATTACTGGGTTTGATCTGTGACTGTGTTGCTGTTTGGGTGAATTTTGCCATTATGGTACTTTGTGAAAATATTATTTGTTGGCGAACGTCTTCAGGTGCAAATGCTGGAATTCTGTAGTCCGTGTATAATGAACTGCGAACGCATTAAAGTCGTAACTAACTGGCAAATTGTATTATTTGCTGCGCGTTAATTAAGTTACGGGAATTGTTGTGCGTAATTTAACGGTAGTTTCTTTCCAGGCAGGATAAGGATACTCTTCCTGTCATCCAGTGCAAGTGATTGCCTGGAAACACTTGTCCCCGAAATGACCTATTATGTGTCGAGAGGGACGTTAAACTCTACTCACTCATTCACTCACCCCTACCAGCAGTGTTAGTACAAAGATGTCTGGAGATCGGACGTCCACTTTCAAACCTTAGTTTAGTTATTCGATCGATATTTAGTGCAAATTACAGCACGTCTCGCGACTATCAATAACTGCATGATGTTGGTCCACCAGGTTCGAAGGTGGCCGTCAGCCATGAAACATAGCGGACGTTTAAAACATTTACAAGCCGAGTTTGTTAATCATTGTTACAGCGAGTGCAGTAGCAGTGCCACACTGAATGTGGCACCAGTGTCGGCTTGTGAGATCTGTTTGTGTTCACACTTGATAACTAACTGCATAACTATGTCAGTATCACTCTTCTGCAGCAGCTAAGACTTGAGTTGTTGTGTGTTTATACACTGCACCTAGGGAAGCCAACCCCATCCACCAACCTTTACCCCGGGGTTTCATGGATGGAAAACTTCATCCCCCCGGGTCCCCGGGGGTTCCCCGGGAGCAAAACAACAAGACTTGTAATCCACTTCACCAAGCGCTGTACTTCCGTTGAGTAAAAACATTTTCGTCATGAATACTACTATTGAATACGTAGGTTATAAACTGTAGCAAAAAGTTACGGTACTCGTTGCAGTGTTATGTCAATCTGTTAGTCACAAAACTGCTCATTTTCTGTTGTAATGTGAACGTAAAAAACAAAACACCTACAAACGGGGGCCCGGGGTCAGTCGTCCACCCCCGGGTTAAAATTCAGGGGCTGGCTATCTTGGGCCCTGGGGGTCGAGGCCCCGGGGATGGCTTCCCTAACTGCACCACTGAGACGCTATCAAAGTATCGTCATTTTACAGTGTTCACCAGTACATCACACACGTACTGGTTCTTCTAATTGTAATGAGCCATGTATACGGAAGTCGAGTGCACAGTATGTGCGTACTGCCTGTGTCAGCCAATGGTTTACTACTAGTTTTGGTTTTTCAAATTTAACCCGACTACTTTTCCAGGGAGTTTCTCCGGGTTAGGCCGGGTTTCCGTGGAATAACCCTTGGCTTTGTATTGCCTGGTAATCTTAATCTTAAACCTCTTGACGTAAAACTGCAACGCCCGTTACACTTACAGAATCAGTTGTACGCGGTTAAACAGAAATACGTGCATGGAACTTGTGCAGTTGTCTCGCAGAAACAGCGGCGTAGCCAGGATTTGTTGTCGGGGGAGGGGGACAATTATTGAACCAAAGTTTTCTGATATCACATATATCACAAAAATCACACAAAAAAATCAAATATATATAACAACACTGCAGCAGACTTTGTACAGGCTGGGATTCCTTTCGCGTCGTTGAACCGACAGCGTCAAAGCACTGAACAAATGAAGCCGACAGGTTGTGGGCAGAGTTTATTTGGCATTCATTGAAATTATTTAATAAACCGACCACCATCTAAATGATGTTTTTTGGTTTGTCTTATACAACCAAAATACAACGGCTTGTCTTTTAGTCGAGTGGTCAGGGGAAAGTCTGTCGATGGTAGATAATATTTGCTGTTGCTATATCAGACGACGTCCGAAGCTGTTCATTATGAAGTGTCAGCTGAAGGAAGCGGTTTCTCAACATATAATTACCGTATTGTATTCAGTTTCTGTCTTTGTGTACGCAGTTTAATGTTTTATGTCTGCTGGTTGCATCGCATATAAGTGTGTGCATAGCTTAGATGAAATGTTGAACCCAAAACTGTTTTTCTGCCATCCGCTGCTGGTCCTCATACACAGTTTTTATCGACATTGTGGTTCTGTGTTTATTTCACTAGAAGTTGGATATAATGCATTAACACCAGCCGGTTCTGTGTATTTGGCAGTGGAAACCATTCGTGTGGCTGCATTAATATGGACTAAATCAGTATATGTCTGTAATGTAATAATTGTAGCAGTTCCGCTATGGTTAGTTAACAGATCTGTTTTAAGGCAAAAGGTTTAACTTGTTTATAGGAGTGGATTGCATCGTTTTGATATTTGCTGTGTTGTTCTAAGGAGGTTGTGGAATTTTACTGGAGATGAAAACAGAAATATTTTCCGTTTACTCGTCCTCGCTGCAGGAAAGGTTAACGAGAATAATGCGGGACACGATGGCTTGATGATGAGCTCCTTTAACATTCGCTGTGAATGCCTCAGTGGTTGGAGGAAGACAGCACAGTTTTGGTGGTGAAGAGGAAGCCTTTCCTGTTGTTGATGCCCATACCTTCCGTCGTGTTTCTGACACAGATTTGATAGAGCTTTGTCCATAGCAAGCGGATACAAATTCAGTGGCTTGTGCTGTTACGTTCTCTATTATATTGGAGAATTTGCAATACCAAGATAGGGATAGAGATCCAGCTCACAGCACCTTAAGAGCAGTTTAAGAACAGACTTGGCAACAGTGCATGAAGAGGAAGCAGACAATGTCATTGTTCAGATGGCTATGTTGTTGTGCCCAAAACGATGAACAGAGTTGGATAACGGCTGTCTCTGCTGACACTGACGTATTTGTGCATTATTACCACGCTGTGAATTTGAAGAGCCCATGTTATTATGGAGCCAACTAGCAAAAATTGGACAATCGTTGACATCGGGAAAACAGTTGAGAAACATTGTTATGGAAATCCTACCAGTTCATGCGCTTACAAGTTGCAATACAATGCCATGCTTCGGTTCTTCTTTTGTTCTTCGGTAAGTATCTGGCGATGGACATACGTCTGTTACTGCCGGAGTGCCATGGCTCAGAAATTATTTTCGACTGGTCCAGGAAGTTTTAGGAGGGCAGAACGAAAAGAAACAATAGATGATTTGGAGCGAACATCCTGCGATAACTTATTCCATTCTGA
>Ga0209679_1001427_pt1 | contig 10253 bp, 7 predicted proteins | sample WorMetHEROISLAND_4_FD_187408 | JGI IMG/M metagenome (GOLD analysis project Ga0209679, IMG submission 187408) | Marine gutless worms symbiont microbial communities from Max Planck institute for Marine Microbiology, Germany - Olavius sp. 2 HERON... ...
ATCTCGAATGTCATAGTTGAGATCGTACTTGGCAAGGTTGAACACAAACTGGCACAGGAGACGCGTCTGCTTCGGGTTCGTTATCGACAGTTTTGTTGCAAGATTCAAGATCTGCAGCTTCACGATGTCCTCCTGCACAACAAGGCAGTTTAAGTCGCTATTAGCAATTATCGACGTATTCTCATATTAGCTTTGTGCTGTTTTGTGCAAAAATGTCATTAACTTATAATTAGAGGTTATCACACGGCTGTTTTCATATTGGCCCGTATATCAAGCCTGAGTGTCGATAACTGCCCGAAGCGTAGCTGAGGGCAGTTGTCAACCGAAGGCTTGATGTAGTGCCGATATGAAAACAGCTGGATATTTTAATCGCGCATTAACATGTTAATTAACGCGTCAATGCGACAATCTAGTTTATGTTGTAGGTTGCCGTCAGTGAACGACTGCATGTCTTGCTGTTCACGACTCATCTACAAGGTGCGAAATTTTAGCGGAAATTCAAAAACAAACTCAAATTATTTATTACTTTATTTACGAGTCGAATACTTCAGACAGCGAACAACAAATTACGTCATCGATAGCATAGAAATTTATTAGCTCGTCAACTGAAAATTGGAGTAGTGCAGTAACCGCAACATAATAATTAATTGAATATTATTCGATCGTCAAATAACTGCAGTTCAATTGCATGTTGGAACTCCTGCTTCATAGAATTTATGTAAGTGTGTTAATTTTTTTAATGCTGCTAATTTTTTAATCATGATTAATTCTTTAACGCATTAATTAAAGCGTTAATTCGACAGCTCTAATAATCACATAACAGTTTCAATTTCCTGTAGATTTTTGCCGCACTATCTGACGAGAAATTAGCCGATGCTTGAATAACAACAAACTCAAACACAAAGTGGTTCACACTCACCTCATTCACAAAATTCTTTGCCATCTTGCGGAGAACGTCCGGCGCTATCTTCGGCACTCGATCGGAATATTCGCCAATAAGCCATAATATGCTGGCGCGCGCCATCGGAACAGTAATGGTGTCCGTCAATTTGGCCATATGACTAATGATTTCATTGTGTGCTGTTGGCTGCACGTACAGCAAACACAAACAAATCTAACATATCACTCTATTACGCACTCTCGGCTACTGTTTAGCGGCCTATTATTTGTCTATGCTTGATCAAAGTTCTACAAAAATAACAATAGCAATAAAAGAGAGCCCATACCTTCTAAACGCACTTATATCAACTTCATACACTTATTTCAATTTCAATCTATATAATAAAAGGCGATATGTCTGTTTGTTTGTTCCGTATGGCCGGCCAAACGGCTGGGCCGATCGAGACCAAACTTGACACACGCACTCATGTCCACCCAGGGAGTGTTTCTGGCAAGGTTAATCTCAAGGTCATTAATGTATGCGTGCGGGAGTGGCAGAAAACCCGGGAAAACGACGCGAAAGCGACACCTGGCGAACGATGCACAAACTACGTCCGCACGACGGCGGAGGCGACATCTAGCGAACGCAATTACAGCGCGACTAACGAGGCGAGGCGCCGCAGGCGCCGAGCAGCGAGCGCGGAACGTGCGAGTAGAACTCCGTCCGGAGGACGGGTAATTACAGCTAGTAGCTGATAAGTACTTGCAATCAATGCAAATATGCCCATTTCAATTTGGGTTTTACAGACAACAACATCGATAAACTCTCTCAAAGCAATTTCTCGAGCATCAGATCCCACCGAAAACAAAAGCACATAGTAAGTAAAATAAATACTGCTTTATAAGGAGCAGTGACTTTCAAGAATACACTGCAGAGTCTGAGACTTCGACCAAACCTGCATCTGTAGAAGTTTCTTAATGACAACGACACTTTCACCAACCACAGTTTCTGCAAAAAACAAATAGCAGTTGTCGTTTTCTGACTGCTGCATCAGTTGACTTATCTGCTCCATACTACCACATCAGTGTTCCTGGCTCACCATGACAGCGTGGTGGCAGCATGCTGTCTCCAAGTCACAAACACGCACCCTGATTCTGTTCATTCAGACTTTGGCGCTTTATAAATCATTTACTTACTTACTTACTTAACACTGTTATTGTCACAGGAGGGATGCTCTCTTGAAGCAGGAGGCAAGGCAGCATGGTGGCGGCATGCTAACCCCCGTCAGGAACACTGTTATCTTTCAGTGCTTTGACGCTGTTGGTTGGGCGATAGGAAGGGCATCCGGCTTGTAAAAACTTCATGCTTCAAAACCCCTCGTTTCCCAATGGGAAACCGGGTAAGCTGGGATTTCCCGGAAAACGGCCGTTAAACGGAGTGTATGCATTCAGCAAACATTCTTCACATGCAATGATCAAATCTTTCTTACTGATAACTAGCAAATATTCTGTCGCTATTATTTGCAAGACGAAACTCGGTCTCAACTGTGTTCACACTTTTTGTCATTCTTCTCTGCACAATGTAAAACTATCACAATGCTTTACACTTTACAACTGTCCATTTTAGCTACTGACTCGTACCCGAACGGCGGATATCCATAACAAACATGTTACCGAAGTAACAATACTGATTCAGGTACCTGGGTACCCGTTTCGTGCATAAGTGTTCTCTCTGCATTAAATTTCTTTGTACGGGAACAAGACTGAATGCTTTAAATGTCACGCATTTCCACCGCTGGCCTCAACATTTTTGGACCCAGAAGGCGGGTCCCAAAATGCCACTCTAGTTGTTGTTGTCGTTATCAGTTCTCTGTGGGTCCAAAAAAACCCTAAGGCTTTCTTAATACTTTAATACTTTTCTTAAAACTTTGCACACACATTCATGCTGACAGTGCATTGCCCACAGATCAACCGTCTCAGATTTTTCACTTATTTTCTAATTAACGAGTAATAAGCTAGTTAATTAGCATAGACTGTGGGAGTGCACGCAACACCTGTAACAGCTAGCCAAAGCATGCCCGCTGGTCAGCTCAGCATGCATACATGGCCAGCTGTTACAACTGTTGCAAACACTCCCTTCCGGGTCCATAGTACCTTTCGTACTTGTATCCACAATACAACCGCGAAAATTATTGTTCTAAAGCTCACCATTGCGATTTGACAGGAGGTTGACCAGTCCATTTAGACAAGCATCGGTGATTTCTGAAATAGCGCTAGCACATCGGCCAATAGCCTGAATCGTGGCGGCCGCAAACTCCTTGTCAGAGCTCGAGACATATGTCTACACCAGAATAGCACATGCAGACAGTTACACGATGGTTGAGACACCACCAGTGCTGGACTGCTGTTGCCAAAATGCTACACGAATCTAATGACAATACACTGAAACAAAACGTTAAAAGGTATATATAGCTCTTTATAGGAACTCATCTCAGAGTTATGGGGCATCACTTGCCACATGGGATCACAGTGTTACGTGCCACCTGACGCAAGTAAATGCGCCCCGCCTTAACCCCAGCCAGCCAGGCCGGTACTCGATTTGCCTACCCCGGAGGGATGGAAGGCTAAATTGACCTAGGTAGCTTGATAGCAGCCCGACTGGGAACTGAACCCACGACCGCTTGATCGCAAGTCTGACGCCCTAACCGTTACGCCACCAAGCCAAATACTACATGAGTTTAACAACATGCCTTCTAATGCAGTAAATCAAACATCCGAGAGCAAAAACAAACGAGAAACATGTTTTCCCAAAGATGTCCACAATTCTGTGGAGGAATATGATCCACTGAAACGCTGTGCTCCCCACCATCCAACGGTTTGTATGTGTGTCACCTGTAAACTAAGATTTTTCCAACTGCACTGGATGCCCTTTGCCATGCCATCAATAACTCATATACTTGACATAAGAAATCAAACCCATTCAGCAACAACTGACAGAAATAAATCCCAAAATTTAATCACTAAACATAAACATTCCAAATACATAATTACACTCATTAAATCAGAAGTGATGGCACAACATAAACCTCTGCCGAGATCAGTGCTGCCACACGGCGAATAAAACTGACTTAATACAATCTGCTATACATATCCTTTAAAACATTCTGTATCCAGATCATGATACATATCACAATTATGTGGTCTCTGGACCATGCCCCACCCCTCCAAAAATTTCATCAAAAATCCATTCTCACCTTTTTGAGGAATTTATCAGACAGACAGACAAACAGACATACCTAAAAACACAACCTCCTTCCTTTGGTGGACGTAACAATGCACAACATCATCATGTGAGTAGACTCACCATAATCAATAGTTTATACATATACGGTACGTCTTATTGAAAAAAACGTCACAGATGGCTAATAAAACAAGATTTGCATCCCGTTTGAAAATGAATACATTTGTCAATAATAATCATTCAAAAGTACATGAATTGTATACTTCATTTTACCTGGAATTCACGAAGGATGGTCGCAATATTTGTCTCTGTCGCAAGATTGGTCAAGATTTCCAGCTGCAAAATGCACCAAGTTCATCAACAGTCGTTGCATAACAACAGATTTCCCACAAAAATTAACTGCCAGTAAACAGTTTACATCCGTTGCACATTATTCACCAACATAAAAATCAAAAAAAGCAAGTTTATGACCCAGTAGAAAGTGGCAGAAAGTGGCATTCAAAGCTCATACCTTGAGTAGCTTTACGTGGGTCGAGTCATTTGACCGGATGTAGAAGTTCTTTAAGTACGGTTCAAACATCACCTAAATCAAAATCACGTCTTTCAAATACTGAAACGTTTCGACGAGACAACAGCAAACTAAATGAACGTCATTGTAAAGCCAATTTAAAAGGTTAAAGTCGAGTATAGCTCTTCATGGGAAACCCATCTCAGAGCTACGGGGTGTCACAGTTTGCCATATGGGATCACAGTATTACCTGCCACTCGACACAAGTGAATGCACCCCGCCATAGCCCAAGCCAACCAGGCCGGTACTCAATTTACCTACTCTGCAGGGATAGAAGGCTGAGTAGACAGGTAGCTTGATAGCAGCCCAACTGGGTATCGAACCCACGACCACTTGATCGCAAGTCTAACTCGCCAACCGTTATGCCACCAAGTCACCCATTGTAGTATAATTTGTACCCTCTGAGCCAAACCAACATGTGAACATGTTTAAGGGTGAATACAATACTATGTTCTGCCACCCATCATATTCCCTCAATTTCAACAATATGATATGATCCGCACAGTTTCCATGTAGGTAGACCAACAGTCTTGAATTCCTTCCCAATGGACGTTCCAAGACCATTCACTGACCACTGAACAGTTCAAAAACAAACTCAACAAACTCAAAACAATGTTCATAACACAGTCAGCTTGTGGGAGCCCAGGCTGCAACAGCTGTGAAACAAAAATACTCAGCTGAACTGAACTATTGCACAGCAAGTATTTCAAACACGTAAAATCTATTGCCAGTAATAATTTTTGGTGGCAAAAGACTGGAGTGTTTTTATTTGCAGTTAATTTTTGTGCCAAACATAGAATGTGTACTTTTTTCTGACATAATGTTTAGCTCCAAGCAATTTTTTACAGGCGTCAGTTGTTACTGCTTTTAATTCAACAAATTTCTCTACTTACAAATTCGTATTAATCACATTTACACAGGAGCATCATATGCCATCTGCCAATTGCATATAGCAATAACTCATCATGTACATAAAAAATACAGTAGAACGTTTAAAAAAATAACATGCTTACATGAAATCCTGCATCAGTATCGTCTCCAGTTTTTCTCTAAAATGATATCACAACAACAGCAACTGTCACGCTGTATTGAAATGTTCTAGTATACAGCAACTAGCAAAGCATCAATGAATATTACACACAAGAAACATCTCGGCTATGTTCGGCTATGTATAAATGCACTTATTTCACCTTTCCTACCCTGATCTAACCTTTTAACTGTTCTTTTGTTAGCTATCATCATTCGTGGTCCTTGCAACAGCTGTTTGTTGCTTAGGCCACGTTAAAAATTATGACTGATTGATTGACTGAATTCTTTCATCGTTATCAACAACCTTGGACACAACAAACTTCTTGACATTTTATTCTACTGTGAGTTCTAATGCAGAGTGATTTAACTTTTTGCAACACAACAGTTAATGGTACTATTTTAACCTTCTCCATGAAACACGTGTACTTCTCCATGAAACATGTGTACAAAACTTGCCCACAGTCAAGTGTATGGCAGTTAAATGATTCAGAGTTGCGAGTTTGACAAGCTAACCATTAACCCAGCAAGCCATACAATATTAACGTGATCCATCGCTTAAAATACTCCATGTTTTAATCTTTCTGTCACTAATCAACTTCCAAATGTGTTCAAACAATTTTAACTTGCTCTAAGCTCATCGCAGTCTTAATTTTTTACTAAATAATATCTTCGACCATGCACTGATAGCAACAAAAACAAAAATATGCGACTATCCATATAGAAATCACTGGTGTTACTCCTATGACGCAGACAATCCCACAGAATAACTCCACACCTTCTGGTTAACAACTGTTAAAACCGTTCACAACAGCCAATAAACATTCACAAGAATACGCTGAATAACTGACAATATGCCGACAATATCGCCAATTCACCTGTCGTTTAACGGACATCGATGCAATGTTCATTAGCACAACGTACTGCACCTCCCTATCAAAAACAAAAATAAAAATTAACAAACAATATAGAAATAATGTAACAAACAACAGTAACGACAAACTTATTTTCTGGTTGTTATTCAAGAAAAACCAAGATGAGTCGATTGCTTGAAGAAATCTATCACTCACCGTCATCAATATCAGTCAAATTATCGTTCATTTACTACAAAACACTGCGATGGTTGACTGGTCTGCCTTGCCCTCCAACTTCAAGGCAGCATCCCTCTTGTGACAATAACAGTGTTCCTGACTCAACACTGTTGTAACAGTACTTTTTACAGGCCAGACGCCCTTCCCGTCACCCAACCAACAGTGTCAAAGCAATAAAGGTCACAAAAACATCAACGCAATAAGCCTCTCCTGTTTGTTACTTTGGCTGCGACAGGCATGTCATTGCAGCAGATATGTGACACCGAAATCTCGTGCAATATCAACGTCTAGCTACACTTCTGAGCCTTCTGAACTGGCACAAGAAACCAGAAACTAGACAGCACTGGGTACAGTGCCATCTCATCGCCGATGCTCGTGAGCGGCGACTGCGTTCCACAGCGAGCCGAACATGCGTAGTGACGCGGACATACAGCACCTTCGGCGACAGAGCGTTCGGAGCTGCAGGCCCCGGACTATGGAACAGCCTTCCACTGCACCTGAAAGACGCTGACACATCGTACAGTGAATTCCGGCGGTTGCGAAAGACATTTTTGTTTGGACAATGGGGCCACAGCGTAGTGTAAACTGTATTAACTGCGCCGCTTAGAAATATCCGTACTTACTTACTTATTACCTTTGCTGCCAAGACTAATGCGACGTGCAGTCGTGGCTCGGCAGACACACAACAATAAATCGTTGATTAAACGTTTACAAATGAAACGCTTCATGCAGCGGTGCGGACAGACATATCAAGCGTCACAATACCTTTGACACTTCGCTAAAACAAAAAGTGTCCAAAGCCTGTGAAAGTCACTATAGTATAAGCTAGTTCAAGTGAAAACAGATGACAAGACTCAAACGGAACAACTCCATCATAAGGACACTGAATTCTATCATATTAGTTCTACTTTCTGGCATAATAAAGATCAACTAATTGTCATCTGCACCTGTGGTTATGCAGAAGGCGCATGAGAGCACGTGCAATGGTGCCAACTTCAGACCTGGGTGCACAGTGATGATACAACTGGGCAACTGCCATAACCACCTACACACATACACACAACTCAATATTCAGTGCTCTGATGCATCGACAAGTAAGACAAAACAGTAAGTAAGTAAGTGCATTTATTGAAATTGTAGCCAGATAGCTAAATAGAACATACATATAAAAACAACAATGTGAGTACATAAAATAACTAGAAAAAGTTGCACTCGACGGTAGCATCGAGTGCTGTGCGCCTCTACCGCGATGGTGTGACCTTGAACTTTGACCTTTTGACCCAAAAACGTAATCAGGTCATCTATGTCCCAAGATGCACCAGTGACAAAAGTTTGGCGAAAATCCTGGATACTGGAGATATCGCGGAAACATAAAACTACCACGTGAATCACGGACAGACGGACGGACGGACGGATGGATGGACGCACACACGGACGGATGGACAGCGGCACGGATGGACGACCCGAAAACATATAGCCTCTGCCGGCGCCTACCGGCGGCGGAGGCTTAACAAACTGAGAAACAATCAATAGACAAACAGATCCAACTAGATGGTAATGCTGGGCCTAAGTTAAAGGCGAACTATTGATAGTGGGCTATTGCAAAAGACACAAATGATTGGTATTTCTCTGTTCAGGTAGGAATTCTGGGAAGTTTCGACGGAGCCCTGAGGTGGGATATTAATTCGGTATCATGAGGTGGGGAGAGCAAATTATATAGGCAAGAAGATGGCTGCAAGACAGATTTGAAGAAACTGCACGAAAGCGAGTCCGTGCGTGTGGCCAGGTTCCAAACAGTGGAACGCTCACCGTGAGTGGAGCTACGGGTAGGTGGTATAAGCAGTGTCAATGAGCCGGCAATACGAAGACGGCGCCGTGAATTCAAGTCAGCCATGCGTCAAAGGATGTTGGCCACGTACGTACCACTGCACCACTTTTACATCAATAAGTAAAACCGGTGCATGCTAAATTTAACGCAAACTGTCTGTCGTTCGACTGACCCCATCTCGTTGATTTTCTTTATTAGCCTTTTAGTCAACTTATCGTCGATGGCTTTGTATTGAACTCTGACAGGTCCACTGTAGGGTATCTGGAGTAACTCTAGAAACATCAGTTGGTACTGTAAAACAACTAGAAAAAGTCGCACTCGACGGTAGCGTCGAGTGCTGTGCGCCTCCGCCGTGATGGTGTGACCTTGAACTTTGATCTTTTGACCCAAAAACGTAATCAGGGCATCTGTGTCCCAAGATGCACCAGTGACAAACATTTGGCGAAAATCTATCAATAGATACTGGAGATATAGTGGAAACATGAAAATCTGGGATGCATTCGGTCATGCCATGACCTTGAACTTTGACCTTTTGACCGCAAAATCTAAACAGTTCATCTCTGTCACGAGATGCACCAGTGACAAAAGTTTGGCGAAAATCCATCAACAGATACTAGAGATATCGCGGAAACATAAAACTACCACGTGAATCACGGACGGACGCACGCACGCACGGACGGACAGCGGCACGAACGGACGACCCGAAAACATATAGCCTCCGCCGGTGCCTACCGGCGTCGGAGGCTTAAAAATCGAAAGCAGCATAAAATATACGCACCGCAGCATTTCGGCTATTGAGCAGTGGCCGAGCATTACGTAGCAGCAGTCGGTGGTCGGCATCCATGACAAGAGGCTTCTTAGCAGCACGCTTCGTAGCCCCAAAGTCAACTTCATGGCTGTCATCATTGGACGACTCGTAGAAAGCTTTTCCGTCGGCGTCTACACTTGTATCCTGCAAGACAAAAGCATTCGGGTGTCTTGGTGGCGTTATGGTTAGGGCGTCGGACTTGCAATCAAGCGGTCGTGGGTTTGTTTCCCGGTCGAGCCGCTATCAAGCTACCTAGGTCTACTCAGCCTTCCATATCCCTCTTAGGTAGGTAAATCGAGTACCGGCCTGGCTGGCTGGGTTTATGGTGGGGCATGTTCACTTGGGTCGGGTGGCAGGTAACACTGTGTGATCTCATATGGCAAGTGACGTCCTGTAGCTCTGAGATGGATTCCCGTGAACAGCTACACGCGGCTTTAACCTTTTTTAGCTGTCACCGATGGTTTTATATCTGTATATAATAAAGGAACCTCATAACATACACAGTGCATTCCCTCTTTCAGTGTCTCACCCCTTTTGTACCATTTCCAAGATATTACCAAATGGTCACAAAGTACAAGCTTCATGACAGCCTTGACTTCAGTTTGGATATGACAGCAGAAGAAGTAAGATTACATCCAACTTCCTGTTCTTATTAGCTGCATCATAAGTTTCTACAACTTGGCCCTCAAAAGGTTTCCAGCAACTAAAATAACCCTTGAAGGTCACTCAAGGTCAACGTCATCAATACAATTCGACGGATCATTTATCATTTACTTCAGTCTTTGTCAACCAAAAAACCTGCACTTCAGACT
>Ga0209679_1001428_pt1 | contig 10252 bp, 5 predicted proteins | sample WorMetHEROISLAND_4_FD_187408 | JGI IMG/M metagenome (GOLD analysis project Ga0209679, IMG submission 187408) | Marine gutless worms symbiont microbial communities from Max Planck institute for Marine Microbiology, Germany - Olavius sp. 2 HERON... ...
AATTCTTCAAGAAGAAAACCTTGTACAACCAATACTTCGAAACGTTTGCCGAATTCAAAGCCGCTTGTGAGGAATTCTTCCGAAATCCGAGCAAATATCAGCGCGAATTGCGTTCCTTGCTGACGAATCGTTTCGAACTCATCGGCTGAATGAAAAAACGAAATATTGGTATTAGAAGAGTATACCTCTGCGTTGCCCTTACTTTCGCTCGCAGTTCTTAACTTATCAACCTGTCCAATTTTCGGGGTCCACTTCAATCTTCATGTGGAAAGGGTATACACATAATGGGTCAATGGCGCCTACGAATGTGCCCGCGAAAGGGCTATCAGGGACCTTTTTAGACAGTTTCTATGAAAAAATACCTTTTAAAACAGAGGGTTAATTTTATCCAATCTGCCTATTTTCAGGGAATTTCTAAAGTGAGTTCCTAGACAGCCTCTCAAAGTCCCTGTTCCATGACCTTCAAGGATACGAGAGCATACCTTTTTCGCCGGCAGTATCTTCATAGGCAATACTGAAGCCGTAGTCGCGTAAGTCGGCCTTCAAGGTCGCCGTGTTCCCGTTATTTTCCCATTTCAAATGCAGGCGATGCCCATCCGTATCGGGAATTTCCAACTTGCCGTCGAATGCGGGGGAGCGGTTACGCAGCTTTATGAGCTGTAGTTGGTCCCGCACGATGGGTTTACGGAGTCCCTCCTCGATTTCGCTCATGGTGAGCACCGTGCGATTGATTTCCTTATGGCCCCCGGCGCCGCCGTTATCGGCTGCCGCATAGTCATTTTTGCCCGCGAACAGGTCGAGATACCAGATTTGCGGGATACCCGGCATGAAGAGTTGAATCGCCCGGGCAAGAAGCAATTTCCGCTCGTTTTCACCCAGGGCGCTGAAGAATGTCGCATTGACCTGGTAATAGGAGATCTTTCTCCCATCGGCACCATAGAGGTTTTTCACTCGGCCGCCCCGCCCGAGTATCCGTTCGATCACGGCATCGATCTCTTCGTTGGATAATAATCCCTTGTCCGAGAAGCCGATGAGGTCCGACCCTTTCAGGTCCAGTACCGGGATGCCGTCGTGGCACCCCAGCATGTTGACGGTTTGAAAGTTTTTTTCCGTCAGCTCACGGATCCAACGCAGCAGGTGCTCGTTTTTACCCCGGTCCAGGGCATCGATGACCAGACCCGGAAGGAAGAAGTCATAGATGGGAAAGCCTTCGTTGGCCACTTCTTCATGCAGCCTATAGCCGTATTCGGAATGGATTTCCGGCAGGAGGATCAGGCCATGCTTATCCGCCATCCGCTTCAGTCTGTCCAGATATTCCCAGGTGCCCGGCTTGTTGAAGAAGTTGACCATGCCGGCTTGTTTGTGCAGATAGGCGAAGGCATCCAGCCGAATCAGGGTCGCGCCGTAGTCCCGCAGTTTTTTCAGCGTCTCGTCGTAGAATTCCCAGACCTCTTTCGATTTGGCGTTCAGGTCCATTTGTCCCAGGTAGCTGCGTTTTCTCTCGACGATGGAGATGACGTCATCCGTGTAGTCGGATAATCTACCCAGATCGATTTGGTCGAGATCCGCCCCGGCGCTGATTGCGTCATTGACGATGACCGCGATTTCTTCTGCCTGAGTCGGTCCGATCTCTTGGATGTCCGATAGGTCCTCCGGGGTGATCCATTGATAGTTCACTTCTTGGTAGAAGGTATTCCAATAGGGTCTTTCCGTCCCGTCCGGGAAACGCACTTTCAGGATCGGAAGGCCGGGTTTCCGCATAAACAGCATGTCCAGATATTCTTGTTTCGGGGTGATGTAACTCTCGCTACTCATCTGGCCGTGGGTGTGCCAGAATTCATTCCAATCGATGAAGAAGTTTTTATGCTTCGATTCATCTCCCCGTTTCAGCATGTCCTGAAACTGGGGCGAGCCTACGGAGAGGTGGTTCAGAACGAGATCGAACTTCAATCGGATATGGAGCTTGTCGAGTGCTTCCAGGTCCTTTCGGGAGACGAGTTCATCATTCAGGTTGTAGTCGATAATGGAGAATCCACGGTCCAGATCGCTGTTGAAGAAGGTGGGTAGAATGTAGAAGAGAGAGAAAGTGCCTTGGAACTCCGGTTTTTCCAACATGCTGACCAGATCGGATAAGGTCCCGCCGATGCTGTCGGGATAGGCATTCAGCATGACCCCTTTGGGGAGCTCTCTGTTCATGGGAGTGGCCTGCGTATTCATAGCAACCTGTTCCGGACTTTTGTTCTTGTTAACGATCATTTTGGGTGCTTTCTCGTCCTGCCGGAATGAGACCGGAGGACGCTTTATTGTTATTCGAGAGGTTGGTAATCGTTCGGTCCCCTGTTGTTTGGCTGCCTCTGCCCGGCACGGTAAATCCCGGCACTCCCTGCCGGAACGGCGGCGGCGGGGTCTGAGAGGCTGTCTAGGAACTCACTTTAGAAATTCCCTGAAAATAGGCAGATTGGATAAAATTAACCCTCTGTTTTAAAAGGTATTTTTTCATAGAAACTGTCTAAAAAGGCAGTCTCTGAACGATGGTGGAAATTCAGTATGTTCCGTGGCGGGGGCATCCTGCGTCCCCCACGGATCGCCTTGGGGGTTTCTCGAAGGTGCCCTGAACTGCCGAAGCGATTATACTTAAAGAACCGGTAGAACCGACATATCGGCCCTTTGCGGTGGGCGGGTAGTTTGCGCGCTGTCCTTCGTTTTGTCGGGGATTCAGCGCCTTCCCCCGCTACCCTTTACTAAGGAGCCCGTCCGACATACGGCTGTTCTGTCGCGGAATCGAGGAGACCGGTCGGATTTCCCGCTGGATCTCGTTCAAGGCAGGCCCCTGATTCGCCTCGATCGAGCGAATAATCGGATTCGAGTCCCGTGATTCCCCGCCACGAACGCGTAAGCCGCGCAGGCCCCCGGCGGTCGAGAAAATCCATTCGGAGAACGGAGCAATGATCACCGAAAGCAGTGCTTCCAACGGCGAAATGATGTCAGGGAAAACGGTCTCTGTCGAGTCCGTACCCGATTCCCCCGGCACGGAGAGGCAGACGATTTCACCGGCCGCACGTTGGCTGCGGGTCCGTGAGAATGCCTATGTGCGTGCGCAAAAGCGTGGCTTCGTCGGCGGGAATCCTTTCAAGGACTGGTTGGATGCCGAGGAGGAGGTGGATACCCGGTATACCACGGACTACCGGGGCGTATTTTCGCTGAGCGATCCCATCGAGGTTACGAAGCAGATCGAGAGCGTGCTCGCCGGTTACGGGTTGAGCCGCCTGAGTGTGGATACCCTGGTGAAACATCACCGCAAGGGGATGGCGAAGCTGGCCGCTTTCGACGCGGCGCTGATGGATGGTTCGCTCGAGCTGGCGTCCGAACAGGCGACCTTGGTTCAGGATGCCTTGACCGAGGCCGCGAAGACGCTGCAATCCGTTGCCCTGGGGGATGGATTGAATGGGGATGGGGTAGCCAGGCAGGTCGAGCTGTCGATAAAGGCGGTGGGGAATACTCTATCCCTCGTCAGGTCCTTGACGGAGGCGGTGACCGGGATTTCTCCCAAGGTCGAGGAGGCTCCTTCTTCCAAGCCTTGACGGCTCGGGCGGGGCGGTTGGGACGTTGGGCACGGCGCGATAAAGACCTGCATTTCGATTGTCGGCCAGGCGGTACGCGCCTTTGCCCAACCTACGTGGACTACGAATCGCACCGAAGGTAAACAGTCCGATTCGCGTGATTCCCGGTCAGCGGAAGGACCAGACCAGCGCCGCGGTTGCCAGCAGCAGCGCGAGCGCCTGCAGGCGGTAGTCTTGCCACCAGGGTTGCGGTTCTTCGGGCCGCGCCATTGCCGTGGTCCATACGCTCCGTGGCGCGGGCTCGGACGCTGGGCCCAGGAGGCCCGTCACCGTCAGGATCGATAGGCTGATCCCGAAGATGAGTCCAGCTACCAGGGTAAAATGCAAATTCAACAGGCCGGTCTGACTCAGCGCGAACAAGGCCATTGAGATGCCGTGGCCCCCGATCAGGGTCGCCAATGCCGCTCGGGGCCCCGGTCGACGCCAGAGGGACCCGACCAGGAAGAGGGCGGCAACCGGAGGCACCAGGTAGGCCAGGGCCGCCTGGAGATAGTGGAAGAGCCCCTGGAAGCTACCGATCAGCGGCGCTATGGCCGCGGACAGGAGCATGAATACGAGGATGGCCCCGCGCCCGATCCAGGCCAACTGACGGGAGGTCAGCTCCGGGCGGGAGGGCTTGATGAAGTCCAGGGTCAGGAGCGGGGAGGCGGCGTTCAGGATGGAGTCGATGCTCGACATGAGCGCCGCGACCAGGGCCGCCAACACCAGCCCGCGCACCCCCATGGGTAGCAGCTCGCTGATCAGCGCGGGAAAGACCTGGTCGCCCTGTTCGAGTGGGGGCAGGATCACCGTCGCCAGGACCCCCGGAATGACCATGATGAGGAGCACGGGCAGCTTGAGCAGACCCGCGAAGAGGGCGCCCCGGCGGGCGTCCGCCAGGCTGCGGGCGCCGAGTACCCGCTGCACGATGAATTGGTTGGTGCACCAGAAGTAGAAGCCGAGGACCGGGACCCCCACCAGGGCGCCGAGCCAGGGCAGGTTCGGGTCCGAGAGGGGGAGGAACAGGTCGAGCTGGCCCGGCTCGGTGGCGGCCACGACCCGGGACCAGTCGAAATCGATGGCGGCGAAGGCCAGGAAGGTCACGAGACAGGCCCCGATCAGGAGGATGATGGCCTGCAGCACGTCCGTATAGACCACGGCGGCGAGTCCGCCGGCGGTCGTATACGCGGCCGCGACGGCCGCCAGCAGCAGCGCCCCCGAGAAGAGGTCGAGACCGGGTAAAAAGCCGGTCAGGACGAGCGCGCCGGCGAACAGGGTCCCGGCCGTGTCCACCACGACATTGGATACCAGGGTGAGGACCGAGAAGTAGCGTCGCACCCGGCGGTCGAAACGGTGCTCCAGATATTCGGGCACCGTGCCGATGCGCCCGCGCAGATACAGTGGAATCAGAACGATGGCGAAGACCACCAGGATGGGGGCCGCCATCCACTCGTAGTTGGCGACCGCGATGCCCCAGGTATAGGCCGCCCCCGCCAGACCGATGAGGGTGGTCGATGAGATGTTTCGAGGCGAACAGCGACAGCCCGATCGGTAGCCAACCCAGGCGCCGCCCGGCCAGAAAGAGATCGTTGGCGTCATGGGTGTGGTGGGCGAGATAGAAACCGATGGCGAAGACGATCGCGAAGTAGAGTCCGATGACCGCGAAATCGGCGCCGGCAAGAGCGAATTGAGGCATGGTGCGGTTGGTCCCCGACGGTAATGGGATGGCGCCCGGTCCACGAGTAAGCGCCTTGTAACCGGATCGCAAGGATGCGCCGGGCCAGGCAACCCGGTCGCGCCGATGAAATCGAATCCGGGCTCCTTGGAATTCGACTCGACACACACCCCGCAAATCTGTAACTTATATAGGTTAAACGTAGAACCGAGGCGGAGCAAATCGAAACCATGTATATCCTTTTGCTGAGCATCCACGGCTTCGTCCGTGGGCATGAGCTGGAGCTGGGGTGCGACGCGGATACCGGGGGACAGACGCTCTACGTGGTCGATCTTGCCCGCGCGTTGGCCGAGCGCAAGGACGTGGACCGGGTCGATCTGGTCACGCGTCGGATCGTCACCCCGGCGGTATCCGACGACTATGCCGAGCCGGTCGAGCCCTTGTCCGAGAAGGCGCGCATCCTGCGCATCGATGCCGGTCCCGATAAATACATCGCCAAGGAACAGCTCTGGGATCACCTCGACGGCTTCACGGACAACCTGGTTGGGATCCTGAACGAAGGGGGCCGGATGCCGGACCTGGTCCATAGCCACTATGCGGATGCGGGCTACGTGGGCGTGCGTTTGTCGAGCCTGCTCGGTATTCCCCTGGTGCATACCGGACACTCCCTGGGTCGGGACAAACGCCAGCGCCTCCTGAGCGCGGGCCTGAGCAATGAGGTGATCAACGAGACCTACACGATGAACCGCCGGGTGGATGCCGAGGAGGAGGTGCTCGCCAGCGCGGATCTGGTCATCGCCAGCACCCACAACGAGATCGACCAGCAGTACGGCCTGTACGACTACTACCAACCCAAACGCATGGCGGTCATCCCGCCGGGCACCGATCTCAGCCGCTTTTACCCACCGACCCCGAAGGATCCGCCGATCGCCTTTTCCGACCAGATTTACTGTTTCCTGCAAGACCCGGACAAGCCGCTGATCCTGGCCCTGTCCAGGGCGGATGCGCGTAAGAACAATCAGACCCTGCTCGAGGCCTATGGGAAGTCCGACGCGCTGAAGGCGCGGGCGAACCTCTTGATCGCCGTCGGCAATCGGGACGATATCCGGGAGCTCGACGAGGGGGCGCAAGCCGTGCTGACCGATCTCCTGATCGGGATCGATACCTACGACCTGCATGGGCGCGTCGCCATGCCGAAGCATCTGCAGCAGGACCAGGTGGCGGAGCTCTACCGCCTGGTGGCCGCGAGCGACGGGGTGTTCGTCAATCCCGCCCTGACCGAGCCCTTCGGTCTCACCCTCCTCGAGGCGGCCGCGAGTGGGCTCCCGCTGGTGGCGACGGAGAACGGCGGGCCGGTGGATATCATCGGCAACTGCGACAACGGCATCCTGGTCGACCCGCTCGACAAGGCGGCCATCGCGGACGCCCTGTTGCAGCTACTGACCGATCCGCGGCGTTATCGTCGCCTGCGGGACAACGGGGTCGCCAAGGTCCGCGAGCACTACTCCTGGCAGGCCCATGCCGAGTACTATATGGCGTGTACCAAGCCGCTGCTGAAGCGGCATGAGCCCATCCCCCTGGCCTCGAACCGCGGCCAACGCTATCAGGATCGAGCACTCTTTACGGACGTCGACCAGAGCCTGCTCGGCGATGCCGAGGGGGTGCAACAATTCGTCGCGACCATGCAGGAAAACCGCAAGTGCGCGACCTTCGGCATCGCCACCGGCCGCCATCTCAATTCGGCCCTGACGGAGCTCAAGCAGCATAGGATTCCCTGCCCCGATGTCCTGATCACCAGCCTCGGCACCGAGATCCACTATGCGCCGCGGCTCACCCACGATGCCTATTGGAAGGAACACATCGACTGCCTGTGGCGGCCCACCACGGTGCATCGGGTCCTGTCCGGGTTTCCCGGACTCGAGCTCCAGCCGAAGAGCGAGCAGACCCCCTTCAAGATCTCCTACCATTACGACCCGGATCGGCTCCCCCCCCTCGAAGAGATCACCTCGGAGCTGCGCAGCCAGGACGTGACCGCGAACCTGATTCGGTCCTTCGGCAGGTTCCTTGACGTCATCCCGTCCCGGGCCAGCAAGGGTCAGGCGTTGCGCTACGTCGCCCAGCGCTGGGGCCTCCCGCTGGAACGGATCCTGGTCGCCGGCGGTTCCGGGTCGGACGAAGACATGATGCGCGGCAATACCCTGGCGGTGGTGGTCGCCAACCGCCATGGCGAAGAGCTATCCCAGCTTGAAGACCTGGAGCGGATCTACTTTGCGGGCCAGCCCTTCGCGCTCGGTATTCTCGAGGCCGTCGATCACTACGACTTCTTCGGCAACTGCGATCTGCCGATGCCGACCTCGTGACCCGATGCAAGCGGTTGGTTCGCGTACATCCGCGTACAAATTCCGGAAACAAAGAACTACGAATCACACGAATCGGGAACTACGAATGTCATTTCCTTTGTGTTCTCCGTATTCTCCGTGCCTCCGTGCCTCCGTGGTTCAACCTGGTACAGCAGAGCCGAAAAACCGAAAACATCAATCCGATACTGCCCTTGGGAATTTTTTTGCCGCAAAGGCAAACGCGAATAACGCAAATTGGTCGATATTGACTCACCCTTATCCACCGTTCCTGATCGATTTGCGTCTGCCTTGGCGTTGATTTGCGGCTGAATCTTCTCTGAGTATCCTGCGCGTTCTATGTTGCCCGTAGTTGAGAGCATCCGTACTAGGCCCTTCGGCGCCGAGGTCCGCACCGACGGGCGGGTGCATTTCCGCCTCTGGGCCCCCGGGGCTACGCGGGTCGATCTCTGCCTCGAAACGGACGCCGGTGAGTCCATCCTGCCCCTGAGCGGCGAGCCGGACGGCTGGTTCGGCCTGGTGACCGACCGGGCCGCGCCCGGCAGCCGTTATCGTTATCGCATCGACGGTGGGCCACGGGTGCCCGATCCCGCCTCCCGTTTCCAGCCCGAGGACGTGTTCGGTCCCAGCCAGGTCATCGACCCGCGGAGTTGGCGCTGGACCGATACCGAGTGGCGGGGACGACCGTGGGAAGAGGCGGTCATCTACGAACTGCACGTCGGCGCCTTCTCTCCGCAAGGCAGCTTTGCCGCCGTCACCGAGCGCCTGGACTACCTGGTCGAGCTGGGCGTCACCGCCATCGAGCTCATGCCCATCGCCGACTTCCACGGCGCCCGCAATTGGGGCTACGACGGGGTGCTGCCCTTCGCCCCCGACAGCAGCTACGGCCGCCCGGAAGACCTCAAGCACCTGATCCGGTCGGCCCACCGCAAGGGCCTGATGGTCCTGCTGGACGTCGTCTACAACCACTTCGGCCCCGAGGGCAACTTCCTGCACCTCTATGCCCCCCAATTCTTCACCACACGCCATCACACCCCCTGGGGCGCGGCCATCAACTTCGACGGGCCCGGCAGCGAGACGGTACGTCGCTTCTTCATCCACAACGCCCTCTATTGGCTCGAGGAATACCGCTTCGACGGCCTGCGGCTGGATGCGGTGGACGCCATCCGGGACGACTCCTCGCCGGACATCCTGGAAAAGCTGGCGACCGCCGTGCGCCGGGGCCCCGGCCGCGAACGCCACATCCACCTGATCCTGGAGAACGACGACAACCGCGCCCGTTATCTCCTTCGTGACCCCAATGGACGCCCGCGGCAATACACCGCGCAATGGAACGACGACCTCCAGCATACCCTGCATGTCCTGCTCACCGGCGAGGCGGACGGCTGCCATGGGGACTTCCGGGAACAACCCCTCCGGTACCTGGGGCGCTGCCTGGCCCAAGGCTTCGGCTACCAGGGCGAGCCATCCGCCTACCGGGGCGGCGCCAAGCGCGGCGAGCCCAGCCGAGGGTTGCCGCCCCTGGCCTTCCTCTCCTTCCTGCAGAACCACGACCAGGCGGGAAACCGCCCGTTCGGGGAGCGCATCCACTGCCTCGCCGACCCGGAGCGGCTCCGGGCCGCGATCGCCCTCTTGCTGCTCGCCCCCGCCCCCCCGCTGCTTTTCATGGGCGAGGAATTCGCCGTCGCGCAGCCCTTCCAATTCTTCTGCGATTTCGGCCCCAAACTGGCCGCGGCGGTCGCCGCGGGTCGGCGCCGGGGCTTCGCCCGTTGCGAGGGATTCGCAAGACTCTTGGAACACCGGGCGCCCCCCGACCCCAATGACCCGGACACCTTCGCCCGCTGCAAGCTGGATTGGGAATGCCTGGACAAGACGCCCCACGCCGACTGGCTCGGGTTCTACCGAAACCTGCTGGCCTTACGCTGGCGCCGAATCGTCCCGCGCCTGGCCGGTATGCGGGGCGGCGCCGACGACCTCCGGCGGATCGACGAGCGCGGCCTGCGGATCCGGTGGCGTATGGGCGACGGCTCCACCTTGACCCTGCTGGTCAATCCGGGCGCCTCGCCCCTGCCGATCACCACCGCCGACCTTCCGCCCGGCAAGCTCCTATACACCTATCCGCCTGACGTGACCATCGATGCGGCGACCGACCTGCCGGCCTGGTGCGTCGCCTGGTTTCTCCAGGAGGCCTTGTCGTGACCTACCGGGGGAATGGAACCACGAAGGCAGACACGAATAAGGAAGAGAGGGTCCACGAAAGACACGAAAGACACGAAAAAGAACAGGGTTCTTCCTTTCGTGTTTTTTCGTGTCTTTCGTGGACAAAAAATTCAGGTATACTCTTCTAATACCAATATTTCGTTTTTTCATTCAGCCGATGAGTTCGAAATTGTTCGTCAGCAAAGAACGCAATTCGCGCTGATATTTGCTCGGATTTCGGAAGAATTCCTCACAAGCGGCTTTGAATTCGGCGAACGTTTCGTAGTATCGGTTATACAAGGTTTTCTTCTTGAAGAATTTCCAGAAGCGTTCGATCAAATTCAGATTCGGCGCATAGGAAGGGAGGAATACGAGCTGGATGCATGAGGTCTTCAGGTAGTCCTGAACGGCTCGGGAACGGT
>Ga0209679_1001429_pt1 | contig 10249 bp, 6 predicted proteins | sample WorMetHEROISLAND_4_FD_187408 | JGI IMG/M metagenome (GOLD analysis project Ga0209679, IMG submission 187408) | Marine gutless worms symbiont microbial communities from Max Planck institute for Marine Microbiology, Germany - Olavius sp. 2 HERON... ...
ACACGGAAAAAATTCTGGTAGGTAAAAAATGAAAAAAAACCCAGATTACTGACAAAAATACCCAGAAACCCAGACGACACCGAAAAAACCCAGATCTAGTGGAAAAAAAACACAGCCGTGGCAACACTGTCTGACGTCATTATGATTAAACGATTAAAAATAATCAAGCGCGAAAGTAAGTAAGTACGATAGTGATTGCCATCGATCACGCCAGGGGCCAGGCTATATATTTATGTCCGGAGGCCACGAGGGAGATAGGAAAAATAAAAGTAGCCTAACTCATAATAACGACTTATACTGTCACGAACTATAGTAATGCCCAAATTCCATTACTCCGAAAAAGTCGGATTTTGCGACTTTTTTGAAGTTTTTTTTCTGCTCAAAACCTGGTCGCAGACATGGTCGTAGACAGGTCGCAGAGTGCAGACGAGGTCGGAGCATGGTGTAAGAAAATTTGTAATGGAATTTGGTTATAACTCGTTACCACGAATTACGAGTTACGAGTTACTGTGTCGTTAGCACGAGTTATTTTTGCATGCGAAAAAATAAGTCCTGGGATGGGATCATGGGAACTAGATAACATAAGTTTTATTTTTTCATGTTTGAGAACTCTTCAAGTATTTCATTTTCATCCGGTTCATTCCTCTGGACAGCACAGCCAATGATCGGCATTCGGCAGAGTAGGACTGCAAGTTTCGATTATTTCAAAAATCGATTAATCGTCGCAATTAATCGACTATAATCGATTAATCGAATCAGTAAGTAAGTAAGTAAAACCTGTCATTGACGGCATTAAAAAGTTCGTACTGCGTGCAGTATTTTGTTCTGTTGTTGCTATATGTTGGAAGCTGGAATTTGGGAAACAATTTGTCCGGCTATAATTTTTGTATTCTCACTGAATATCTCTCCTTTCTAAAGTTTCTACTTTCCGCCGTGATGATGCTTGATTTGTCACTGAAATACCCGCTGTTATGACGCGGTTTCGATTAATCGTTCGATTACTTCAATAATCGATTATTTTAATAATCGATTAATCGATTATTAATCGATTATCGTTGCACCCCTTTTCGACAGCTTTTTCCTGTGGTTTCCTTACCGTGTTTCATTTTCTACGAAATTTCTGTTTTGTTAACTTCCGGTAATTTGTTCTGCAAACCAGTTTTTGATATGAATTCTCTTCACGAACGTTACGTGACAGTCACGTCAGCTGATGGTCGAGAAAAGCGTTTGTCGGCACTTGATGCGTCACGGATGGAAAAAGTTGAGTTTGTGGAGTTTAGGCCACCTCCAGTAGATGGCTCAGATCAAGGAGCTATTGATGCATGGATAGAGAGAGCAAATTACATTATAGAAGATCTCCGTTGGCTACTAAGGCTACCGTATGACAGGTATTCTGTTTGGATAGTGTTATTTTCCATTGGTTGGTGATAGGTTACACCGAATAAGTCGTACTATCGTAATTATAGTCGTTCTGCTGCAAAAAAACTGAAAAAGTGGCAGTATCGTAATACGTTAGTAGTAGACCTGGGAGTGACTTGACATTTTGAAATTCAACTCACTTGAAACTTTTTCAACTCACTTTCCAACTTAGTTGGAATTTTATTTTTTTCAACTCACTTCAAAATTTTGTGACTCACTTTTCGACTTAGGCCTAAATGGTGAGATTGTGTTACCGCACATAAAAGAAAACAAGTACATGCAATTGCAATCATGACACCGAGTATTACTACTTAGTACCAGAAGACTAGTTCGGCACATAAAATTAAGCCACCGTGTTACTGCACAATAGGCCCTAATAGTCTGTCTCAGACTCAGACTCTCAGTAAGTACATTAGTTATATCATACTTAAAATGCTAACAACAAGAAAAAAATTCGACTTGGAAAAATCTGGAATCACTTCACTTGTTCAATGAATTTCTGACTTGCTTGAATTTTTTTCAGGCGGCCAGCGAGATTTATTTTTTCGACGGCGAGTCGACTAAAATTCGGCTACTCCCAGGTCTAGTTAGTAGTTGCATTGCAAAAAAATATGAACAATGCAGGGAGTCGAACCAGTGGTCTAGTAGGCCCAATACGTAGCCCAGCCCACTGAGCCAGCGAGGCATTTGGAAAGTGTTGTTTAAATGACCTACTTAACACATACTGATGTATAATTATTAGAGCTGTCGAATTAATGCGTTAATTAACGCGTTAATTAACGCGTTAAAGAATTAATCGCGATTAAAAAAATTAACGCCGTTAAAAAAATTAACGCACATACGTAAATTTTATGAAGCAGAAGTTCCAACATGCAATTGAACTACAGTTATTTGACGATCGAATAGTATTCAATTAATTATTAACAATTATTAATTTGTCAGTTGTGCATCATTGTTTGATGGCAAGTTCGACAGTGGTCGCATCTTGTAGATGAGTCGTGAACAGCAAGACATGCAGTTGTTTGCTGACGGCAACCTACAACATAAACTAGGCCTGTCGAATTGATGCGTTAATTAACGTGTTAACGCGCGATTAAAATAATTAATCATGCGATTAACGCGATTAAAAAAATTAATCGTTCGACAGCTCTGATAATTATCGTTTTCCATTAGCTTGGACGGAGAATAATGTAGAAATTATGCTGTTTTCTGCCCCTAATCCTAACTTTAACCCTGTCCCTAAACATAAACCCAACCCTAACCTAACCGAACAAGAAAGCCGTACTGCCGCAAGGGAACCGCACGATGCCGCAGCTGTTTTTGGTTTAAAGTTCGCTGACAACATTCACTACAAGTTTTTAAGAGTAGCCAAGCTGTGAAAGCCAGGCTTCAGAGCTCCAAAACAGAATTTAACACAAAATAACCAGACTAGGTCGTGTTTTAGAGTCAGTGGAAAGGCGATAAGGGACTAAGTAATACTGAATACTAATGTTGGCCTTATTTGTTAAGATTCTGACAATGTAGCGCCTACGAAAGATCCGCAGTTTTTCTGTGGATTCCAAATACTCTGCGGATCACATTCCGCTGCTCCGCTTCGCACATCTCCGCTAGTCACACACTTCAGAACCCACAACAGCCGTATTTTTAGCTAACTGTCATAAACAAAATGAACTTGAAAACGTCTATGGCGTGCCGTACCTGTATACGTAATATATGGACGCAGGCCAAATCTGAGGAAAATTTACATAAATCTTGAGAACTACCGTGAATATCCGCATAAACCTTATATTGCCAGAATCTAGAGTCATTGGGCTACATTATTGTCGCTGATAGTATGGGTCTATCTTCATTCAAATTTTCATTGGCCATTGTGGTGGGTACATTGTCAGTGCATTGGTACATTGTTTTGACCTGTCTGCTCATATGCTCTTCTGCTTTACTGTCAACTCACACAGCTTTTCAGTTGACATATTTACATGAATAACGAATCGGTTTGAGAAGTGCAGTTTAACCCAGCTGTAAAATTGCATCACATACTGCAGTGCTGTGTTTTGCAGGTTCTGGTGCCAGCTAATTTTTGACGGCAGTCTTCACCATTGCATTGATAGCTATCTGAATGAAGCGCGAAGACCGCATGATGTTGTTGATACAGCAGGATGTGCCATGCCATCAGACATGAATGATCGTCAGATGTCACTTCATCAGCTGTTCTTCTTAGTTTGTCTTCGCTCGTCAACGCATCATGAATCACCAACCAATTTCATAGATGGAAAGATCTTCGGAGACATTCTGTACGAGAATTACGTCTTTGACATTCCTCGTCTGATGGACATCTGTGTTGTTTATGGGCACGGTAGTGATGCTGCCCTTGTATCAAAAATGATTGGAAATGTGTTTCAGCAGCAGCCGAAATACAATGATGACCTTCACACAGTTGTTCCAGCTATAGAGAAGGTAATATTGGTTTTATATCCATAGCATTCCAGGAGACGAGACTGTTATTATACTGTTGTTTTGTTTGGGGATGTTAATTTCAAAAATTCAAACTTTGATTGCTTTGTGTACTAGAAATTAGTGGCCCATGCCTGGCTACATCCATGGGGTTGGTTGGGAAACAGTAGGGAAATCCGGCCTGTAAAAGTCCTGTTCCAACAATTTCCAAAAGTGAACTTTTGGGAAACCCAGCCTGACCTGGAGAAACTAAGAAAAATTGGCCATTTAGACAAAAATGAATGCAGTGACATCAAATACATGGTATCAGTAAATCAGGTAAATCCATTATTGTTTGCTTGCTGAGTGTTTAAAAATTGCTGCAGACGTTTTCTTGTAACTTACATAATATCATCTCTGCTGATTTGGTTATTCAGATCATAGAAGTAATGACTCATTCTGTGCTGCTGTTTCATTGGGTGATTTTTTCATTGCGTGATTGCTTTGTAGGTGTTTGACACATTATGTTCAAAATGCGGTAAGTCTGTCGAAGCAGGCTTGAATACTCCTCCCAAATTGACATCGGGCTTGCGGCCTTCACTTGAATCTCTGCCAGATGCCGAGTTTGAGGATATCATCATGTACCTGTCAGATGTTGCCCACACGTTGAATTCGTTCCTCAAAATTTATCCGTCTGGTAGTCGTGCATTTTGGGACAGTCAGAGTTTTCTCTTCCATCTTGCTGCAGCATATGAGTGCTTTGCAGCGGTTATTCCAGAGGCATTCCGGAAGCGAATGTGGGCGAATCCGCAGCGTGCAACAGCAGTCAAGAAACAGTTTCGTCGGTCGCAAGTGTCTCTACTTCGCGTATTTCGTCTGATTGTCTACCACGTCTGTCTTCGACCAGTCGCCGATGGTACTGCAGATGAGGATGAAGTTGCTAGAGGAATTGAGCAATATTTGGATATCATAAACACAATTCTGGGCGAGAAACATTTTATAGCTCATCTGCAGGTGATGTTTCCGTTTGATGACGACAGACTCATTTTATCACGATCATCTTATCTAATTGACGAACCTCGGCTTCAGTACATCGAAGATGCATATAGGGATGCTGTCACAAAACACTGTTGGAAGCAGTGCCAGAAATCAGATGCAAGCCTGGCAGAGGCTGGGAGGAATTTTGATTATTCCGATGAACAGATTGAGTTTGAGGCACCGGATGAAGATGCCTGTTTGTCTGACGTTGCTGGTGCTAACCTCGTCTCAATGGTGTCGGCTGTCCGTGACCTGCTTCCAGAATTGGGTAGCGGCTTTGTTGAGCTGTGTCTGGAAGAGTTTGGCTATGATGTCGAGAAGGTTATTCATGCACTGCTGGAGAACAACTTGCCAGCAAATCTTCATGGTGTTGATCAGAGCCTCGAGAATGCACACAACACATCAGCCGGGGTAAACGACAACTCGTCTTCCCTCCTCAGTCAAAGAAGAAATGTTTACGACGGCGACGAATTCGACGTTTTCACGCGGTCTGATATTGACGTCGGCAGAGTTCATCAGGGCAAGCGTGATAGAAATGACGTTGAGGATGTGGTTAGTGCAGGGCTGGACCCAGACGTTCGTGCTCGTTGTGCAACGTATGCCTTACAGCCGGTGGTAGTAAATGCTGACGATGATGATGATGATGTGGGTGGTGATTGGGAGTATGATGATGAATATGATGACACGTATGACTCGAACGTTGTCGGCGCCGGTGACGCAGACTCGGCTGATGAGATGACGTCACGACGTCCGTTTGTTGTTCCTCGCATTCTGGCGGACCGTTCTTCGGATCGCAGTCATGTGGACAAGAATGACTCCGACGAGGAGGAAGTGGATGAGAGTGTGGCTGAAGTGAAAACTCGAGATGCTTTTGTCGAAGACCCAGCACTGCTGAGACAGAGGCGCGAGCAGCAGTGGGCGTCGCAGCAGCAACAGCGATCTGCCAGGAGGCGTGGTGGTGCTGGCAGAAGTGCCGAAGGGAGCAAAGGTAGTGAAGAAACTGCTTCGAACTCTGGTCACACTTATGACGTGAAGGGAACAGCACGAGGGCAAGGTCAGAGTGCTGAGGTCATGCGCAATCGTGCCTGGAAAGAAAAGAACAAGGCCTCTCGTGTGCATCACAATAGGAAAGATCTTGCTGATCGGAAAAGGAGAGTTTAGCCCTGCAGCATAATGTCATCACGTTGTGTGGACTACATAATTTGTTTCACTGACTACAGTGCAAGTGTCGAGAACACTGAACAAGCGTTTCTGAATGTTTAGACTATACTCCTTGGTGACTTATACTTGATCTGTAGTTGTATATTGTTGGTTCTAGTGATGTAATGTATTTCATAGTGAGTGTAACTTATTAACGATGCCTATATAATATATAATTTCATTTGTACTCTTGTATTATTATTATACTCTGTGGTCCAATAAAAATGTCACCTTTTTATTATGGCAATAACTTCGTTTATTGCCAATCATTTTTATAATTTTTGGCAGACGTACACTACAAGAAATTTGCAACAAGAACATATACGTGTATATTTAGCCCACCTAACGTGGTTTATGTAACTGCACTACCTTGTGAAAACTTCATTCATGGTTACTGCTATTAATGCGCAGAGAGCGCAGTAAATGCAGAGAGCACATTAAATGCAAAAAATCTTTGCCGGTAGATCCGTTTCGCGTTAGTAAATGAAATAATACGAGCTACAGCAGATGATACCATGAGCTTTACACAAGCTTGAAGCCGATCATGCCATTAGTCGATGGTAATCATGGATTCTTTGCTACATAACAGTCCATGTGGCTATCATGCATTGCTTGAAACTCGTGTTTATGTCAAAGCACCATAGTACTAACCTCCTGATCCAAACTATGCATGTGCATAAGTAAAAATCATCAGGCACAATTCAGTTCTATAAATCTTGTTGCGAATTTTCTACAGAGAATGTCTTGTAAAAATTACAAAAATCGGTTGATAGTTGACAAAGTTATTTAATAAAAGGGTGACATTTTTATTGGACCACAGTGTATATAAAACTTGTATTTCGTGAAAATATGGTTGCAAATGGACAGAACAAAAAGGAGGAGGCTGAACTGTATTATTAAATATTAACATTGTGATATAATTACCAACTGTTTGTAACACCAAGGCATTGCTATTTATGCTGATTGTTTATTAAACACATTTTCTCACCAATGTACACTTGCATATAGGCCAATAGAAATTTAGGTTGTGCTATTTAGTTTAGGAAAAATGAAACTAGGAAAGGAATCATATGTTTCTTTTGAGCATGGTGATACTTATACTATGTTACAATAAGCACTTTAACGATGTTATCATCATGTTATAGTGAGCAGTCGGTCATTTTGAGGTCATTCCAATGTTTTTTTCTTAAGTTAGTTAATGCTGTAGCTAGGGCGATGCTGGATGACGGATTTGCAACCCCTCAGCCTTAGGAAATCATATAAGGTTCATAGAGGTTGGCAGATTTTTATGTGCACATTGAAATATTGAAGAAAATGTAGATGTTTTAGGCAGCATTGATGAGAGCAATAATATTGCCTGTTGCAACAGATGTTACTAGCGTGATCTGTCTGTCCGTCTGTCACACTCACGCACGCTGCTAAAGCCGTTGGACGGAATGAGATGCCATTTGGCAGTCAAAATGTGCATTGCAAATTGCAGCCAATGAGCCAAACGATTACAGATAGGGGAATTGTTACTATAGGCAGTCTATAGGACACAGCAACGCTCAATCCAACGGTACTATCGCCAACCCCTGGGCAACCCCATACGACTTCCCCTCCCCAAATAGCATGTTTGCAGTGATGCCGCCTAGCGCCAAATGACTTTGGCCCTTTGTAGTCTTAGCATCTCAGTAATACTTTGCTGAATATGTGCACCAACGTCACAACGTGCGATTAAAAACTATGAACAAGGATTACAGAAAATTAATTGAAAGTTACAAAATGTTAACAGGAAAGGAACGATTTGACGGTTAGTTGTTTTTTTCAGGTTGGCGACAGAATACTGAGAAAAAAAACAATATTTATGAGGACATTCAATGAAATTGTTCCAAGTGGTAGGCATACTACACATAACAGTGAAAAAAGTGAGAATTAATGAGCTTACTTACTGAACTGTTCAGATGTTCGTCGTCATCCGTCACGTGAGTTTGTTTACAAACATGGCTGAGGCAGTTGCTATAAAACCGAAAAACAAACCAAGAAAACACAAAAAGGTAGTACTGTTATGCAGCGAATATTATGTTAAGGTTATTGATATCGTATGGCAATATGCCAGCGTGTTTTGTGCATTTATATATGTAAATGTTTATAGCCCGTTTGACCTTTGGTATTGAATAGCTGCTGTTAACTACGTTACATTTATTATTTAGTAGAAATTTCGTCAGTATATACTCGATACTTAATTCTTTTTACATAACAGTTTGTCTGAATTAGAAGTACTTGAGTGCTACGTAGTTCACATTATAAAGTAATATCAGAATTTGACACAGTTACGCGTGGTCGGTCTGACAAGCTTGGTCATAGTCATAAGATCGTACATGCTTTGTTGTACTCATAATTTTATCTACGGTAATTTTCAGGTTAGCGGTTTTTAGATTTTTGCCATTTTCAAGCAGTGACAACTTACGGTTAGAGTTAGGGTTAGGGTTATGGTTAGGGTTAGGGTCAGTGCTGATTGCTACAGGGTCAGACAAATGCCACACCTGTATATTGCAGTGCTGTGATAGGATGATGCTGACCTGGTGTGACTAAATTACCTTGATTATAATCACGTTCAATTATGTAATGCAGGATGCAAAGGCAAAAGTTAATGTATTGCCTGAAGTAGCGTCGTCAAATGATGACACATCAGAAAGGCAGACCAATGAGACGGATCATGCTGTCAGTATAGATGCAGAAGATGCATGTGAGGTTGAAGCAGTTGCACCCGGTCCACCTGCTGATTGTGAAGCACTGCCTACTGAAGCAGAACATGGCTCCAGTTCACACACAAGTGTTGATAATTGTGATGGATTACTTGCTGCAGATACTGAAACGCTTTCACCTACCTGTAGTTCTTTCACGAGCACTTCATCATCAGCTGCTGTGATAAAGAGTGATCCTTCTGATGCAGGTGTATATGCTGAAGACATATGCCATACTGCTGATACGTTGTATGACGATGCTGACGGAAGAGTCTGCGCAGGTGACGTGTCCAGCTGTATCGTTGCAGTTTCTGCTCCGGAAGTTGCAGGTTTGGATGTTGGTACTGCTTCTTCTTCTTGTGATGCTGAGTTTATTTCACCAGCAGACATCACAAGCACTGAAGATTGTCATCAGACGAGTGTTAAGGCGGTAACACACGACATAACTTCGCAGCTGAATCTTGGCAGCATCCTTGCAGAGTCTTTTATCAGTAGCACACAGTCAGCAGCAGATCTCATAAGCACACAGGCAACCATTGGCTCTTCATTATCAGCTGCTGAAACTGTAGTCTCATCAGACCAGAGAACAACTGCTCCTGGTATTTGAGTGTATTCATTGTAAAATGTGTATTATATTTATTCCTATTCTGACTAGGTGGCGGCGTGGTGTAGTGGTTAACGCGTTGGTCGTGGTCAGTAAGTTACTCTAACGCCGGTTCCAGTTAGTACTTGGATGGTGACCGTCTGCGGACGGGTAAACCATCTTGGTATATAACTGGCCACCAAGGTCAACTCAGCCTGGCCACCCGTTCGTGGGTAGGCGCAGTGAGTACCAGCAAAAGCTGGGGAGCTAACAGGCACACCGCACGATACACTAGCCCCATATCCATGGTCTCGCAGTGTAAGCTGGTGTCTGGCCGAGGGCTAAGGAAACGGAGATCAGCACCGGCCCATGAGCCTTGAGGGTCGGGAAGGACTTTACTTTTACTCCTTCTATTCTGACTAGTTTGATTGTACTCATTAAAATCATTGAACATTGATGAATTACACACTGCATTTACAACTTCAGTACATGTTGAACAATTGTATCTGCCAGAGGAAGGATGTTATATTTTTGTAGTGGTCTGTCTGTGTGCACGTGTGTGTGCGTGTGTGTATAATATCTCAAAAAGTTATGAACAGATTTTGATGAAATTTTTTGAGTGGTGGAGCGTGGCCCAAGGACCTATTCATTAGATTTTGGCAATGATCTGGATTGTGTTCCTGATCCATGATTCCTGGATCCACATCATGATCCGGATTCAGGAATTTTTTGTAACGATTCCTTATTATCTCCGCCAAGTGAACGAAGTGAATGGTGGAGATAATGCGTTCGTTCGATGTGTGTTTGTTTGTGTGTGTGTTTGTGTGTGCGCAGCGGCCGATCATGGGAGTTA
>Ga0209679_1001430_pt1 | contig 10248 bp, 6 predicted proteins | sample WorMetHEROISLAND_4_FD_187408 | JGI IMG/M metagenome (GOLD analysis project Ga0209679, IMG submission 187408) | Marine gutless worms symbiont microbial communities from Max Planck institute for Marine Microbiology, Germany - Olavius sp. 2 HERON... ...
GAATTTTTCCTACCCCACCCTTGTTTGACGCCCCCGTTCAGGGGGAACCCTTTCGAATTTCTGGATGAAACTTACCGCGCAAAAACTAGAGGGATGGAGCTACTGTATGGTGAAAACTGCATGATCGTAACTTCAACCTTTTTTGACTGATCCACCCGTGTGACGGACAGACGGACGAACAGACAGACGGACGGACGGACGGAATTGCCGTAGCATATACGCGCTACCAGCAATGCTGTCGCGCGTAAAAACGAAGAAGCTCGAACATATCCCCGGTCGTCTCCGCCAATCGCCTGCCCTATTATTATTAGTCGTAGTAGTAGTAGTAGTAGTAGTAGGCCCTAAGTATTATAAGTATATCATTATGGTTTTTATTCTGTCTGTCTGTGACCTCACATTTATTTTACATATTTTATTTGTCTTTCTGACGAATAAACGTAGGCTACGTATAGTAGTGGTAGTAATGGCAGCAGCAACAGCAGCAGCAGCTACACTGTTGTACTAGGCTACTGAGTTTTTACGACTAGGCTTACTGCGCAAAAATTGGTGCATTTCTTTCATCAGATGTAGCTTGACAGCAGTCTGTAGGATAATATGCACGTGTTCATCGGTGGCTGTTGCAATGTATTAACCCTTTAGAAAGCCTCTAGCAAATCCATTATATGGCTAAAGCAACGTGATAATTTGTATACTGGCCTTTCATGACGGAGTTGTCACATTCGCTACAGCGACAAGGATGGGTGGACGGCGGGCACTTAGTTTACAGTGTTTTTTTTGCTTTTTTGCGAACCTTTCGTGCAGGAGAACTAAACCTACAACTAAAGTAATTTTGCGAACGAGAACTAAAAATTAAAACAGAATGTCGCCGAACAGAATAAAAAGTAGAAAGAAAATTAAAGGCGGAATAAAAATAAAGATAAAAATATAGGCCTACTCGAATGCAGAAGCGTATCGAAATGTAAAAAATGTCTCCCCTAATTTGTCCGTTTTTTGCCTGTTTGCTGACCACGGCAGTGCAGTGACTATTTTAAAGTGTTTTCTGTGATCCGTAAAATAAAATGTTTTGCTTCCTAGAATTAAAAATGATTAAAATCTCAGAACTGAATGAAAAGGTTGCGAACTGAATAAGAGCCAGTATAGAAAGAAATAAACAAAAACAACACTTATTTGTTAGCACCTCTATTAAATTGATAAGAACAGTACACTTTATTTTTAAATCTGTTCATTTCATGATATATCCATATATCTATAACAGTACTACTACATGTGACATTGTTCAAGCACCGCTTATCATATCTGTTTCATAACACAAAAAGTTCACCGAAATACTGAAGACTGCACGATGCTTCGACGCCCAAACATCGTTATATCGTAGATGCCTCCTCCCGCAAATAAATGACTCAAATATTTGACCTTGTAGCAACTTTGACCTTAACCCCACGACCTTCAGAAGGTAATCAGTTCATCTACCTGCGGTATAGAATATTTGTGTAAGATTTAGTCAAAATCCTTCAAGCTGTACAGGAGATATGGGGTCTCAAAGTTTTTCACATCTGACCTTGTAGCGACCTTCACCTTGAACCCACGATCTTCAAACTCTAATCACTCATCTGTGGCCTCAAATACACCATCAACCAAAGTTTGGTGAAATTCTGTCCGTTGGTTTCTATGACATCGTGCTAGCAAACTTTTCGGGACACACGCACTCACGGACACACAACCCTAAAATATAATGCCTCCGCCGATACCTATTAGAGACGGAGGCATAAATTATAGTCGATGTCAATTATAGCAATGTCTGACTAACTATTGCGCGCGTGTGATTGGTACATAGGCCCCTACTTTGAGCCTCAAAGTGTCCCTTTCATCTTTTATAGAAATTTAAATAGAAAAAAAATCACACAAAAAAGCAACAAATGCAGTACATGCACATATCATTTGCTTTAATATCGACTGACCTTGATACACTGATCGAATTTTTATGTTGTAGCTAACCTGATTAGCAATAGCATTTTAGTAGTTTTTATTTTGTGGTTTTGTCCTTGTGTTCTTGTGTTTTTTGTGTGTGTATGTTTTATGTTTTTATACTGTGTACTTCTGTACGATTTTCATATTAAATAAATAAATAAATAAATAATGCGTATAAAATCAAAAACTTCGAGTGTCACTGGGTTTCTCGAGCCATTCAATTGCACTGACCTGGAAGTTATCGCAGCCGAATACTGAATTCAAACGGCGTAAACTATAATCGTCACTGAGACCGAAAGGAAGGGTTAACACTTTCAGTTGGCTTGTTTTATGTTTCTACAGGTGATGTTGACGAGCTTCTGCTGGGCTGACTGTTCACCGAGCTATGAGAGGCATTTTTCTGCATCGGCGAGTTGACAGCGTTTGAGGCCGACGGCCAGAAGCACTCGTGAGTGTGAGAGCGTAGTCTAACTAGCTTATTGGCAAATATGTGAGCTTAGCATTTCGTCAATGACTTGGCACTATTTTGTGTCGTATAGGTAGCAATGTCGCCCAGGCTCGTTTAGCTGCGTCGTATCCGGCCTGCTGCTATCCAGTGTATAGCCTGTCCTACAGGTAACCTCAAGTGGCGATTACAATGTATTCAGAAGTATATGACCCATTTTGTTTTGTCACAAAGCTCCCAGAAAAAATATAAACCAATCTGAATGAAAATGTTAGACGATACAGTGCACAGAATCAGCATTCTGTGCATCGTCTAACATTTTCATTCAGATTGGTTATTTTTACTGATTCTACAAAGTGAGCCAAAGTTTACAGCCTAAAATACATCACAGTCAATAAGCTGTATATTAAATAATGTATGCTATCAATAATCCACCGACATAAAAGTTAGTCTGTCTTTCTGGCAAATAAACTAAACGTTTATGTGTATTTTATACTATGTATTTTACCTGAAAATGCACCAAAATGCGCTTGGCGACAGGGCTCCGCCCGGACCCACTGGGGAGATTACAGCGCTCCTCAGGCCCCCTAGCTGGATTAAGGGAAGGACATGTAGAGGAGCAACTGAAAATGGGACTGGAAAATTCGAGACCTTCAAAAATGGAGGGGCGGAAATGCAGGACTGGAAAATGCGGGAGCGAAATATTGGGGTGGAAAAATGTGGAACTGGAAAATTCCGGAGCATAATGCATAACTGGAAAATGCGAGACCAAACTTTTACGAGTAAATTTACAGAAAACAGTGATGCACGAAAAGCAGAAATAAGCAGTAAAACTGCATTGAGAACACAAAAATATATTTGTTAACTAATTTACTAAAACAGTAATTGCAGTACAGTCTTTAAGGCGTCTATTAGTCAAACCAGCGCAACGTGCGTGGATTTGTCCAAAAGGTTATGAACGTATTTAAACAATAAAGCAACGCCAATCGCAGTCTCGCAAAAACATTTAAAATCGCAGTCCTGTATCTACAAATATGAAGACGTAATTATTAACTACAAAACAAGCGAAACAGCTAGAAATCTTCGAAAACAGCCTGCAATTCAGAGTAGGCGTAGCAACATGTTCACTGGAGTGCTAGTGCGAGAGACTGGACATGAACGCATCGCTTCTCGTGTATTTTAATTGCACACGACAAGCAGAAGCGTAGAATGTCCACACGGAACAAGACTGCGATGCGCTTGCCTCGATCGTGTCTGGATGAGACACACACTCATCGCAGCACTCGACAGTCGAAGATCTTCAACGGCAGACACTGATTCCGCACAGTCGTCTTCACTGTCACAGTTCTCGTCGTCCTCGGACTCGGACTGGCTGTTATCACGTAGAGTCGCATATGTGCGCTCCGACGCAGTTGCTCAATGTTCGTAGCGACTGGATACTAGCATACACGTGTGGTTGTCGTACCCGTCGATGCACACGTTAATGCGGGCGTCGTTCAAGTTCATGTCCTTCTTTAGATGACGAATTGCAAGTCCGCAATTCAAGCGTGCAATATCTGCTAACATGTGCATCGAGTGTAGACGTCAAATGGACAGCGGAGTTTCTCTTTTTGTGGTCCCTCCGTGTCGAACAGTCTGCCATCTGCTCTACGACAAGAACCTCTCACTGAATACGTTCAAGCAGAAGCTAAAGACATATTTTCAGACAATGTCAGTGACGAACACCATCCGGCACCGCTGTGGCATTTTCTGTAATTTTGGTGCCGTTTATAAATGTTTAGACGTATAGGCCTACTTATTTACTTAAGCAAGGCGTCGGACTGCTCTCTGGTTCGATTCCCAGCTGGGACATACAGTTATTTTATGTCCCAGATTCCCAGCCGCAACGAAACTACTTGAAACCTTGAACAAGCCCATAGCGCCTCTGAATTTACGATCGTATGGCACAATATAGCCCGTGTTTACAGCTGCACTAGAAACCTAATGAAAGAATTGGAATGCGATTTTAAAGGCAAACTAGAATCTGTATCGGAGCCCAAAAAAACCACTGCAACTGATGGCGAGAAACGGAGATGCATCCGTGTCTGCTCAAAATTAAAGCGAGGATGAGTCGTGACAATGAATGCAAAAAGACCGTCACTGTCGGAAAATGCGCGCAGACACCTACACAGCCAGAGAGGATCGTCACAGCCTAACCTCTTGGCTGTGCAGCGGAAGCCACGAGTTATCGCCAGTCACAGTCGCCCAAGGCCGCTAAGCAATATTACGCGCCACTGTGTGACGAACTATTCATGTCAACTTACACTGTATAGCTTACAGGCCTGTTGGTAGCTGGCGACTTCATAGCCTGGATGTATCTAACGTATATTAGATTCATTTTTACCGCGCGATGCACGTAGTGCAAAGCGCGGTATTGCTATCGTAAGTCTGTCTGTCTGTCCGTAACGTTGACGTACCGTGGGCATATAGGTTGGACTAGTTCGAAGTTAATTACACGAATAATTACCTTAGGGTCTTCGCTCCTCGGAGCCACAACATCGGCAATCTAGTCCAAAGGGAACACCCCTAAAATTCGGGTGGAATAGGGATGGGGTCGCTCTTCTCAGGAAACCTGCAATATCTCTGAAACGGGGCAAAATAGGACGAAGGTTACTATTGATGAGCAACAGGAAATCGCATGCGTTTTCAAGTGGTGCCAAAATCAACGACCTTGGATGACCTTGAAGGGCCATTACGCACTGTGTTTCAAAACGCGTGCGTCTTTCGGAGCCCACCACGAAAATTTGAATGAAGATAGACTACATGTATGCTGTCAGCGACGAAAATGTAGCCCAATGACTCTAGATTCTGGCAATATAAGGTTTATGCAGATATTCACGGTGGTAAAATTTATGTAAGTTTTCCTTAGATTTCATGCCTGCGCCCGTATATTACGTATACACGTACCAAACGCTTTTTCGTTATCAAGTTCAATTGTTTTGTTTATGACAGCTATCTGCCAATACGGCTGCGGCGGGTTCAAAGTGCGGGACTAGCGGAGATGTGGCAAGCGGAGTAGCGAAATGTGATCCGCAGAGTATTTGGAATCCGCGAAAAAAACTGCGGATCTTCCGCAGACGCTACATCGTCGGAATCTTAATAAATAAGGCCAACGTTAGTATTTAGTATTATTTAGTCCCTTATCGCCTTTCCACTGACTCCAAAACATGTGACCTAGAATGGCCATTTTGCGTTAAATTCTGTTTTGCGCCGGTACATTTGGAGCTCTGAAGCCTGGCTTTCGAAGCTTGGCTACTCTTAAACCTGTAGTGAATGTTGTCGGCGAACAACTGACTATACTAACTACGACTAAGAACATATCACTGCCTAATAAATAAAGCTTCGTCTAGGCTACACAATAAATATTTAAAAGATAAAAGAGAGGTAGTTCCTTTAGCCAGGCTTAATTCTGCAGTACATCCCGCCATGAGAGTCGTGATGGCGTAACACGTGGCGACGTCACTTCGCCTAGTGTCGGCGTCACTGAAACGCGAACTCCGATCACCGCATGTTGCAATGGGTGACAAACTAATCTTCATCGCCTGCCGCAATGTGTGTCACTTTTACGAAATCCGCGGAAGATGGACGCCCGCAAATTTTCATGTCTATTGGAGTTTATGTGTAGAAACTTCAATCCAGGCTAGTATTTAGACGCGGTATGCTATCATTGCTATGCTATACAACGGGCTCAGCAGGTTGTCAGTGTTTTACAGTAACTGTACCTCTTTCAGACATTACCACCTGTTTATGAATAGGGCTTACGTGACCGCGAATATACAACTGCAGAAGTAGTTGTAACGCACACGTATTCTGATCGTTATAATTAACTTCATATATTTGATCTGCTGTATTTTTGAGATGTCGGTCTTCAAACTTAAGTAGCTCTTAAAAGTTACCGAAGATCACAGATTTCGATGAATAATACACGACTTCCTATTAGCGTTTCATTCTAATTATGCGTTTTTGTGTCGTTTCCGCCATATAGCCAAACTTGTCATATCTAGCCTGTAGGTAACGCCTCGTTGAGGGTGACCCACAGAAATTTTGTAACGACGTTTAGTGTGAGAATATTAAAACAAGATGAAGCTCAGCTACCGCTTAGAAACAGGGCGTCAGCAATGCATTTCTTTGTAGCTAAGTTACATTCTATCGCAGTAATGACCTACTCTTACGTCTATCACCTCAGAAATCTACGTCCGGCAAATTTGTTACGCACACAGCGAATAATTAAACTTCAGCATGCGACCGCAGCACGTGCGCATGACGCGCGACCCCACTGTCGTTTGAAGTCTCCATTCTAAAGAACCCCTGCGAGTACCCGAATAAGCTTTATATTGCCAGAAACTAGAGTTCCAGAACTACATGACAGCTGCTATAGTATTGCTCTACTGCATTTACTTTTACGCAATAGCTTTCGAAAGCCAAGAAAAGGTGCCAGAAACTAGAGTCCCTGCCAAGATTTGCACCGCCGACGGTATGTCTCTATCTTTATTTGTTTTCACGCAATTATTTTCCGAAGTCGCACGTTCTCAGCCAGCCAAACCGGCGCGAAAACAGAATTTAACGAGAAATGGCCAGTCAAGGTCATTCAACCTCATATATTTTGGGGTGTTTTGGCCTCATTTCCCAAGGTGCTGAAGACATAACGTCTAAAAGTCCCGAAAATCGACGTTTCCGATTACCCCACTGTCGTTTGACGCCCCCTCGCCAGAGAACCCCAGCGAGTATCCGCATAAATCTTATATTCCAGAAACTAGAGTCATTGGCCTGCATTTCTTTTGCTGACAGTATGGGACTATCTTCATTCAAATTTTTGTGGTGGGCTCCGAAAGACGCGTCTTTCTGCCATAGAGTGCATATCGGCCGTTCAAGCTCATTCAAGGTCGTTGATTTGGCACCAATCGAAAGGGCGTATGCGACTTCCTATTAGTCATTAATCGTAACTTTGGGCCTATCTTGCACCGTTTCTGAAATACGGCGACTTATTGGCTGAAAATTGCGAATCTTCCTACCCCACTCCTTTTAACGCCGTCGCTCCGGGTGAACCCTGTTTGTCCGTCACACGCTGGCACTGAGTGAAGACTACGCAAGCTAGGGTCATGAAATCTTCACCGACGGATAGCGCAAGGACTCTAGTTTTCGGGATAAAAAAATTTATCCAGAAATTCGAAAGGGTTCCACACACACACAAGAGCAAAAATTCGAATGAAGATAGACCCACATTCTCAGCGGAAAAATGTAGACCAATGATCTAGTTTCTGGCTGTATACGACTTATGCGAATATTTTCGGAGGTTCCTCGGGGAGTGGGCGTCAAACGACTGTGGGGTTATCGAGAATGGCAATATTCAGCGCTTTCGCTGGCTACTTTTTCGGATACTTTAGAGATGAGGCCAGAGTTATTAGATGGCGATATGCAGTCCGTCGTCGGCTTTTCAGTGATTCCGACTTCGGAAAATAATTGCGTGAAAACTAATAAAGATGACATACTGTCAGCGGTGATGCATATCTTCGGCAGGGACTCAACTTTCTGGCAATATAAGGTTTGTGCGGATATTCGGTCGGGTTCTCTTTTTTGGCTTTTGAAAACAATTTTGTAAAAGTAAATACAGATATACCAATAATGTAGTGTAGCAACTACCATGTAGGTCAGGGACTCTAGTTTCTGGCAATCTAAAGCTTATATATGCGATATGAATATTCGCAGGGGTTCTCTAGAAAGGAGACGTCAAACGACAGTGGTTTCGCGCGTCATGCGCACGTGCTGCGGTCGCATGCTGAAGTTTATTCGATGTGTGTGTAACAAATTTGCCGGACGTAGATTTTGGAAGTGATAGACGTAAGAGTAGGTCATTACGGTGATAAAATGTAACTTAGCTACAAAGAAATGCATTGCTGACGCTCTGTTTCAAGCGGTAGCTGAGCTTCTTTTTCGGTTCGTCGTCGTCGTTAACGCGTAGTCGGCGAGGAGAGTAGCGTCACCCCAGAGATCAGCAGGTGGTGTGTTGTTTTCCCTGCAGAGTTGGTCAAGTCACCTGCTTCGAGGACAGCCTAGACAACGTCTCCAGCCCTATCAAGAGGACGACCAAGTCAACGTGGCACCGGAGAGCCTGATTTTTTTCGGTTGAATTTTGGCTAACGTTTTATATTCGGTAGCGTCTGCCAAATTCAGCGGATCGGGTAGCTACCAGTCGCTGTGAAAGATTTCTGGGGTTAGCAAACGTGGGCCTGGAAAGCGAAGACCTTGTGAACCAGACGCATAGTTCGGTTTATTAGATAAATTTACATGGGTATTTTTGTCCCTGCTATTGTCGAGTTGTTTGTGGCTGAGCTTCAGTAATGTCCAGTCTTCAGCGTTCGAAGCGCGGCTAAATTAGACAAAGACTCCGTAAGTATGAACAAGTAATTTGAGTAAATTTTTTTCTGTGCAGATCATGGACCTAAGTGCAATCACGTGGTCGTCAGTGGTATATACTGCCAATGATATTTCGAATCATTCTTTGCCGGTGATCGTTCGCCAACGACTAGTGTCTTCTCACCGCCAGGTGAGTGAGTGATGATGTGTGATCGCTAACTCATTGAATCTTGCCGAACTGTAGTCATCAACATCGCTGATCACGATGACGTATAATGCGTGTAACGATAATTTTTCGTCTTCAGTGGCGTGCGTACGGCAACTTCATCCAACTCCCTTGAGCTTGGATGCTCGTTTGTCGCTGACTTATGTTTCTGTCGCTTCTGGTACTTATATACCTGTACTGACTAGCGCAGTAAAAACTGATATTTAGTACATACGTTACATAATGCCTTTAACATATCCGTCATACATTCGTGTTATATGCTAGCTCGTCCCGTCACTAGATAAGTGACGTCTAGTCAAATATAATGTTAGGATTTCTTGCTTGACGCCTCATTTTCATCGTTTATCATCTTTGACTTAATAACACTACCTACGTCATATTGAAAAATGTCAGTTTCTTGAAGAGTATTTCCACTACGACTGCGCTGCGCTGCGCTTTGCGAGCGATAGTGAGAGATAGTGAGAGATAGCGATATGTCGCACAGCGCTGTGCTACTATCGCAGCGATTGTAAAAACACTAATTTCAAGCGTATTCAATGGGAACCATTTCTACTACAGCTGCGCTGCGCGTTGCCAGCGATAGTGAACGATAGTGAACAATATGTAGCGATAAATATCGTTCACTATCGTTCACTATCGCTCACTATCGCTCGCAACGCGCAGCGCAGCGCAGCGAAGCGCAGTCGTAGTGGAAACAAGCCTTTATTTTCCGTCTGCCAGTTACGATATCCTCGCTGTTTCGTTCTTCAGCACGTCTCAGTGCGTTCTGCGTACACACAGGTTGGTCAGAAAAATAAGCCACCATGTTTTTTGTCATAAACTCTTCAAATATTGACCGATCTTTACAATCCTCTATCGATATACTGAGTAGTTAATTTGCAATAAAGGTGATCTTAAAGGTGATCCCACCATACCTCAAACGCTTTGCTGCACAACGTTGTGACATGTGTGCGTGGTATGTCCTGTACGCTGTCTTTCTGAAAGGTGAACTCGGCTGAATCCAACGTATATCTGTAATTTTAACAAACTGTCCAAATTTCTTTAGCGAGTTCATTCTGACATAAATATTTCACAAAGTAGTGTAGCTAAGCGCTTGAGATGTGCTGGGATCTTTAACGATCCTGCTGTTGCAAATTACTTATACACTGTGTCTCAAAAAAACCGGACCCCTATTACATTTTCAAATAACTCCAACAATCCTGGTTCAATATCAACA
>Ga0209679_1001431_pt1 | contig 10248 bp, 7 predicted proteins | sample WorMetHEROISLAND_4_FD_187408 | JGI IMG/M metagenome (GOLD analysis project Ga0209679, IMG submission 187408) | Marine gutless worms symbiont microbial communities from Max Planck institute for Marine Microbiology, Germany - Olavius sp. 2 HERON... ...
TCTATCATACTGAAAGCAATCAATCTTGGTGGCTGACAAATATAAACATTATTGGCATAAAAATATAACAGTAAAACACCGCAAGACAAAAAATCTCGCAGAAGAGCTTATAAAAATACAAAAACTATGCTGGAAAGAAAGAGAACCCGTTTAATCCTCCGCAACCGTGTTCTTCAAATTTCACGGCTGCCTTCAGTGCCCTGAAGTTGTTGGTTTGGCGTCAGGAAGGGCATCTGCTGGAACAAAAGACGACTGAGGCAATCTTCTTCCCACTGGGGGGACCAGAGACGAAATCAACCGGGCAAATCTATAAACTACCACTTGTTGACTTTTCTTCAGCCAGCTGACTTTCCTGAGTTGCATCAAGGTAGGCCATGAATACCAGAGAAGATACGGGTGAATGCCAGATGGGATATGGGTGAACGTCCCATCAGGCTGCACAAATGCATTGAAATTCATCATTTCCTGTATAACACGTTTTTTGCCTCCCGACTGAGCAAAGGTATAGCATTGTTTCCCCCCTTGAAAACGGTTAGGACGTTGGACTTGCGATCAAGTGGCCGTGGGTTCGATTTCCGGTCAGACCGCTATCAAGCTACGTAGGTCAACTCAGCTTTCCATCCCTCTGGGGTAGGTAAATCGAGTACCGGCCTAACTGGCCGAGGTTAAGGTGGGGCGCGTTCACTTGTGTCAGGTGGCAGGTAACACTGTGTGATCCCATATGGCAAGTGATGCCCCGTAGATCTGAGATGGTTTTCCATGCAGGACTTCATGTTCCAGATGCTGTTCCTGTTGCCCAGTCAGCAACATCAGAGCACAGAGGAATAAACATGGAAATTGGCCCGCAGATTGGCAGTGTTTGCATCTTCCGTGTGTTTTAGACATTTAGTGCATATTAATTTCATTTTTATACTTTTTCACTCTTTTTATCTTCTAGTTTTAGGCTTTTATCGTGTGTGGTGCTTTATGTGTATGTGTATGGACCTCGTAGTCGTTGTCTGAAATAAAAGTTATGTATGTATATATGTATGTATAAACTATACACAACTCTGGAGGCAATTTAAGACATAACTCTCTGCTCTCTCTGCTCGCGCTAGGAGGCTGGTATTCTGTGCCATTCTCGTGACCGTTCAACGGCCCGCAGCCATTCTTTGTAGATGTTCTTTGCCGCATCTGACTGTGACGTGTCAGGTTCGAAGTTCCGCTGAGTCCGTCGCAGAGATATTAACTCTTCTTTGCTCTTCCAGATGCCTGTATATTCGAACATTTCTACTAATAATACGTTTTAGTAATTTATTTCATTATATTCATTGTAGTTGTGAATGTTAACTAGTCACATTCCACTGACCTACAACTACAACTACAACAATAACAAGAACAACAATAACAACAACAACTACTACAACCATTACTACCACTACCACTACTAATATTACCATAGCTAGTACTATCATCTTTGCTACTACCACTATTGTGACTACTACTAGGGCGTCGGACATGCTATCAAGTGGTTGTGGGTTCAATTCCCGGTGGGGCCGCTATCAAGCTACCTAGGTCAACTCAGCCTTCCATCCTTCCAAGGTAGGTAAATCGAGTATGCAGCTCTCTGATGGGTTTCCCACTAAGAGCTACACTAGGCTTTAACCTTTTAAGTTAAAAGGTTAAAGCCTAGTATAGCTCTTAATGGGAAACCCATCAGAGAGCTACGGAGCGTCACTTGCCATATGGGATCACACAGTGTTACCTGCCACCCGACACAAGCGAACATGCCCCGCCAGCCAACCAGGCCGGTACTCGATTTACCTACCCTGGAAGGATGGAAGGCTGAGTTGACCTAGGTAGCTTGATAGCGGCCCGACCGGGAATCGAACCCACAACCACTTGAGTAGTTGTAGTAAAAGGTTAAAAGTTTTAACCTTTTACTACAACTATTCAGGAAAATGACGATGAACGTGGCAAACCATCTGAATCTGCTAACCTTCTAAATCAATAATCACAATATTTCGTTATGCTCTGAGTTTTATTTCATTTTACAGCAGCAGTATTTTCTATTTATAAACAACAAAAGCATTTTGCAAACTAGCCAAAACACAATGGACTCTGATACCCACAGCAAACATACATACCAACAGCAAGACCAGCTAGAAACGCGGCACCGAGGCTTGTCATGTCAAGGTTCTCAGGACGATCCAGAGTACAGTTTGTCAGATTAGAGATGAGCTGCATAAGAAAACTGCTGTTGCACACTCCACCGTCGCATCTGATACACACAGCAAATGACTGGTGACGGGCAAAAATCAGAAAACGTTATGATTAGAGCTGTTGAATTAACACGTTAATTAACGCGTTAAAGAATTAATTGCGATTAAAAAAATTAACACCGTTAAAAAATTTAACGCACATACATAAATTCTATGAAGCAGGAGTTCTAATATGCAACTGAACTGCGGTTATTTGACGATCGAATAATATTCAATTAATTATTAACAATAATTAATTTGTCAGTTGTGCATCGTTGTTTGACGGCAAGTTCGACAGTGGTCACATCTTGTAGATGAGTCGTGAACATCAAGACATGCAGTCGTTCGCTGACGGCAACCTACGACATAAACTAGACCTGTCGAATTGACGCGTTAATTAACGCGCGATTAAAATAATTAATCGTGCGATTAACGCGATTAAAAACATTAATCGCTCGACAGCTCTAGTTATGATATAATATTGTTACACATAAACACAGCTACTATCACTACTAATACTACTATGGCCACCATCAACCACCACTAGTACTTTTACCACTTTTCCCTGAGGTACACCACATTAAGCAGGGTGCCCAAAAAATACTTTTGTGAACTGATGTATGTATCACGACTTCAATAGGCATGATGCCCTTCCTGTCACCCAACCAGCAGCATCACATCATAAAGACATAAAAATAATGACACACTATCTATATCTACAAAATTGGACTGTAGACGACTCCATCGTAGACGACTCTCAACGTCTGCTGTGGAGAGAGCAACAGTAGGCTACGCTGCGTCGCGGTAGGCCTGTAGTGCCGCTGTACGACTACGCCTTAAGGTTCAAAGTCCAATATAGTAAACAGCATGCGCACGTGCAGAAGCCTGAAATTCGATCCACATACGCCAGTACAGTTCCGACAATAAGGTCAAGCCGTCACGACACAGAGGGCCGTGACGACTTGTTACTATTTCATTTTTCTTACAGCAGTACACTGAAATCTCCAGTGCTCTGACACGGCGTGAACGGAAATGCATCTGCCAAAGCAAATCTTCCTTGTAACTAATAAAAGTGTTAAATAAAAGAAACAAAAGTAGTAGCAGCAGCAGCAATTCAGCTTGCGCACAGACTCTGCAGCAGTCTTACTATGTTATCAATGTCTAACAGAATAGTAACGAAGCATAACGCTAATAACAGGACAATAATGCAGAACAAAACACTGCAAAAATACACCGTCTAAACTATTACGGTGGTATGATGCTACGAAACAGTGGCTTTGTCCCAAACGTGAAGTTAACAATAAACGGCCTTCGCTGACAAGACGTTTTCCACGACAAGACTGTTTCCCTACCTGACCAATGATGAGAGACGCGTCTTGGTCTCGCTCAACACAGTCTCATACAGAAGCATAAAACGGAATGCAAGAGATTCAAGCACCGCCCTCACAATGTGCTCCTTCTTTGACTCCAGCGATAGTCCAATCAGAAGGCTTGTTGCTTTGTCGTCATTGATCGGCATCTGTAGCATAAACCAATCAGAAGAGCTGTTATACGACAGTCAGACCAATCAGAAAGCTTGTTGCTTTGTGATGAATGATCAGCATCCATAACATAAACCAATCAGATGGCTAGCTGCTCTTCTGATGCAAGCTGTCCAATGCAGTGAAGACCAATCAGAAAACTGGCTTCACAGCAACCGTTTAGTGTAAGAACAGAATAAACAACAGACATTTTTGGTCCCGAAAGGCGGGTCCCAAAAAGCCACTCTATTCTTGTTGTTGTTATCAGTTCTCCCGGGACCAAAAATCTCTAAGGCTTTCTTAATACGCAGCAATGCACAACTAAACTTTGCATACACATTCGTGCTGACACTGCACACAGATCTACCGTCTCAGATTTTTCACTTATTTTCTAATTAATGAGTAATTAGCTAGTTAATTAGCATAGACTGCGGGAGTGCACAACAGCTGCAACAGCCAACCAAAGCACGCCCGCTAGACACCTCAGCGTGTGCACAATAGCCAGCTGTTACAACTGTTGCATGCACTCCCTTCCGGGTCCATAGTACATTTCGTACTTGTTACATTTCACTGCACTATTTTCCACCTGATCAAATTTTTTTGCAGCTAGCATGCATCCCCATGGCCCCATCCCCATCCCCATGGGCCCCTACTTTCTTACGGGCTGAGGACAATACCAGTAAGTGGAAAAGGTCGTACAGGTATGCCATACCTGAAGGCCATTGAATGCTGGAACAAAGAAGATGCCAGCAGAATCGGAGACTGACGATGCCATCAGCTCTGCATCGGATACTTTCTCACACAGACCTCAACACAATACATCATATAACAGTAAAAACAGCAATACACTGACACTCAGTGAAACTGCTAACTATCCAAAAATCCACTCTATCAACACCTTAGTACACTACATTTTTCCATTTGTAGATGTTCTGTAAAATTTCTGCCCTCAAAGTTCTCAAAAGTTCATTTCTGAGAGACACGGACTAATCTCAGTGGTGATGGACCGCCATAGCTAAGGGCCGTTATAGCTACTATGCTATTTACTACCACATCCTGTGGTTTCCCTGCAAAAGCACGGCTTTCCTCAGTTTCCTGTATTTCATAGGGTTGGGGTTAGGGGTTAGGGTCACGGTTAGAGTCAGGGTTAAGGTTAGAGGGCTCTTAGCTATGGCGGCCCCTACCTACGGCGGCCCTTTGCTATGACGGGTATGAATCCTCTGGATCAAAACTCAGTTAAACAGAAAAGTGAAAGTAGCAGTAAAGGGTTAACATATCAATAATTATTAATTAATAATTATTAATATGTAATAAATCGCCACTTGTTCAGGAAATGTAAACAAATTACCTACAGTAAATTAACTAAAACATTATGGTAAGTTTAATGGTTAACTTACAGTTAAATACATATTGGTTTAGGTACAGAGCAGCAGCAAGGGTAAAAGTCAACTAACTGCCGGTGGAACCAGTTGCGAGTTGCCGGAGCAGAGCTGCCTGCTACCACCCGCGTCCCCAGTGGCGGATAGGGACACAACCTCTAGAATATGGAGGCCAGCTGCAAAATAAGCGTACTTCGGTACGACGAATATGCAGTCACGGACCAGCAGCACCCTCCGTCCTAGAGCGGTAGATTAACAGTACTACCCATCGGAGGGGATAGTCACTGATTACCTCTACGGAGGTGTTCAGTAGGACGACTGATCTCTCAGTCAGCTAAGGGTGCTGCGACGAGATCATGCCTTGCTGGAGAGCTGAGCAATATTCCCTATACTTTATGGCGGATGAGTGCTTGTTCAGGGCAAGTTTTGCATTATCACGTTGATGGTCACGTGTGGGGGTAGCCGCGCGTTTTGCCATTCCTGCAGTGATCATTTACTGGTTATTAGTGTTAACTGGGTCTCTAGGGCTCATTGGGGTTATGTGGATTACTGTAGGTAACTGTTCGTCGGAGTGGGCTGACTTTGACTGACACACATGTGACAGTTATGTGGGCACGGTCCACGTGAGATGGTCATTTCTGCCAAATGTTATGTGAAACACTCCCTGACTCACAGCCCAATCAAAAGAGCAGACTGTAATTAGTGAGAAGACATTTAAATACCTATGGAGCTGGCCCACTCTAGACATCTTCCTGTGTCTGACGCAAAACCCTCTGCCACGAACACGAGTTCGTCTTTCATTTTCCAACCAATCACAGGGTACAACCCTGCAATGACAGACAACAAACTGCTACATCGAGACCACAACATCACTTGTCTGCTGCTGCTACTACTACTACTACTACTACTACTACTACTACTAACTCATATTAAACCATGTAAAACGATTAAAAACATTAAAACAGAAAACATAACATGACGTAATAGTGTCATCACAAAGCATTGCTGTTTAATAAGTAAGCAAGAATGAAATAAGTACGTAAGTAATATAATTTATAAAGCGCCATAATTCGAGTGAAATCACTGTAATCTGAGGCGCTGAGTGACACTGGCTAGTTATAGTCCTGGCAGAATAAATATGTCTTTAGACCGGTTTTGAAGCCATGCAATGAGTCACAGTTAGTTTTAAGACCTAAAGGTAAACTGTTCCAAACACGAGGCGCAGCCACTGAGAAACGACGTCTGCCTAACATTGTATTACAGTGAGGTACAGTTAACAGTTCCTGTGACAATGAACGCAGAGAACTAAAGTACTAAAAAATAAGTACTAAACTGTTTTGAGTAAACTTTAAAATGTTACACATTCGAAAATGTAGCATCGATATTTGTAGTAGTGTGTGTTTTGCTAGGTAGGGGGTTACAGAATAAAGGTGAAGTGGCAGGCGTAATTTCACTTTCATGCATCATACATTTCCGGTTGTAACAGTAAAAATTGGTTAAAATCGGTGTACATTTACCGGAGTTATCGCAAAAATTAAAACCGGGGTTAATGAGTCTGAAATATAACTCTTACGTCAGTCCTAAGTAAGTAAGTAGTTTATATTTCATACGTGACCTGCGACTGAAGCATGTGGAGTGTTTCCGGTGTTACAATCAATGAACGTGCCTGTGCCCATTGTACAATTGACGTCGCCAACGTTGAAACAACATTGACCAAACATAGCACTCTGCTGATCAGCCACCTACACAGCACACGATGTTCATGAGCTCAGACAAGATATACAATAAAACGCAACTCACAAATTAACCGACATTTGTTGTTAATAATTAACTGAATATCACTCGATCGTCAAATAACGGCAGTTCAATTGCATATTGGAACTCCTGCTTCATAGAATTTATGTATGTGCGTTAATTTTTTTAATGGCGTTAATTTTTTTAATCGCGATTAATTCTTTAATGCGTTAACAGGTTAATTAACGTGTTAACGCATTAATTCGACAGCTCTAGACATGATGCAATTATAAGCACAATTAACATTATGTCTGAAACTTTCTATTTTTAATCACCATCTTAATCATCACAGAATGCACTCTCTGGCCAAACGTCAATATCTTTTAATAATTAATAGACGTTGTCAATTGATAGGTTAATTGATCGAATGTGTCTACAGAGGGTTAAGAATGGCCTGATGCAGTAATAATTAAAGAGACAAGTATGAAAGGTACTATTGGACCCGGAAGGTGCCTGGTTCCATACTTACTGTAGTACATGCATATGGTAAGCCCCACCTGCCACCTATGCATAAATATTCATCAGTACACAACGCAGCCTGCAGCAGGCCGCTGCGCTACACGCACTGCGCCGACACAGCCTGGCAGTGTACTAGTGAAGGTTCAATCTCAAGTTTTAAATCGATAACATGAAACAAACTTTGCTAATTACTCATTAATTTGAAACTAATTTAAAAATCTGAGACGGTAGATCTGTAGGGAATGGGAATGTCACGACGAATGCACATGCAAAGTTTCGTTGCTCTCCGCTGTGTATTAAGGAAGCCTTAGGCATTTTTAGAGAACTGATTCCAAGAACAAGAAGAACAAGAAGAACCAGAGTAGCGTTTTGGGACCCGCCTACCGGGACCAAAAAGTTATTAATAGAACTTACAACGGCTGTGATGGGAATAGCAGCACCAAACAGATTGGCATCACATTCACCAAATAGACCACTGCAACAACGAACAAAATCTGGTTCTCTCAGTCAAATTCTACTATCATTTTATATACAGTGTTGGGAAAGATCACATGCAAAATGATCATAGTCAAAGATCAAGATCACAAAGCAAAAAGTGATCTTAAATCAAGATCAGAGATCACTGGACTGGAAATGACCTTAGACCAAGATCACTTAACAAGTGATCTAAGATCAAAGATCACACAAACATATTCATGAAATGCAGCCCTATAATGTATCTAATCTTAAATATAATGTACAACTGAAAGCACGTACACCTGTATAGTACTCGTAGTTCAGCAGTTCAAAACAATGTTAGCAAGTTTCAGTTCATTCAATGAGAACGGAGCGTCAATGTTGCAAAGGATGTAAAGGTTAAATCCCACTCAAAACATGTATATAGTTGAACAGTTCAAAGACACTTATACCAAGTGCCACTTCAGAGTTAGTGTGGAGAACGGCAGTTCATTTTCAGCATGAGCAGGCGCTCGATAGTTTCACCAAAGCCTATTTCTTCGCAGTGTAGTAATCAAACCACCAATGCTAAACAGCCGTTCGACAGGTGCAGAGGATGGCAGGGTGGTGTTATATTCATAAATGCTGCGGGTATGCTAGCAAACTAGAAATTTCCTTGGACGGGTTATCCAGGTAGTGCATGACCTCGATCTTGACTGCACTTTCCTGGTGACTAGCAATTGAGACAGCCTCCTGAGTCCCATCAGTGTCAGGGCGGCGCCATATACCCATATTCATCATCATCTCTACTAAGCTTGCCAAGCTCTTCTGCAGAAGTTTGCTGAGCACATGAGGCCAGACCTACCACGTTTGCCATGAACAAAGCATACGATCTGATCTTCTGTTGACAGTAAAGATCAAAATCACAGAAAATGTGATCAAAGATCACAATCAAAGATCACTTGTAAAAAGTGATCTAATTCAAAGATCAAAGATCACCTAAAGTGACCTTAAATCGTGATCTAAGATCAAGCGATCTAAGATTAGATCACTACCAAAACTGTTTATATATAACTATCACAGATTGAGAATTCGAATTGTACGAATTTGAAATTCACAAATTTTTATGAATTTTGAAACGCCACAGAATTTTAAAATTAAATTCGCTGTGATAAGTTATAACATGAAATTGAAAAACTTCCTCCACCTGCAAACCTACAAACAAAAGTAAAGCCAGAAGAGAGCAGAATTATTGTATTGTCCAGAGTGTTGTCTAACAAACTGCAGTGTCATTACAAATGTCAACTCAAAACTATCGATCCATAATTACCACTACTGCTGCTGCTGCTACCACTACTACCACTACTACTAAGACAAGATAAAATTATTTACTTTATTTTATTTTATTTACTTAATTTTATTTTTTTATTTTGAATAAGATTTATTTACTGACGCAACCATGAACGGTTGAAATCAAGCAGTACAATTAACACAACAGTCAGTTACTCAATTACTAGTGTTATGAATAAAAAATACGAAATAAAATAACAAATAAATATGAAATTAATCATTCACGGACAACTTTTAAAACTTATTGGAAATATAGTACTAAATAGAGTACTACTGCTGGTGCTGCTGCTTCTACTACTTTAAGCCGTGTATAAAGCCGAGCATAGCTCTTCATGGAAACCCATCTCAGAGCTACGGGGCGTCACTTTCCATATGGGATCACACAGTGTTACCTGCCACCCGACACAAGTGAACGTGCCCCACCTTAACCCCGGCCAGTTAGGCTGGTACTCGATTTACCTAACCCGTAGGTATGGAAGGCTGAGTTGACTTAGCAGCTTGATAGCGGCCTGACCGGGAATCGAACCCACGACTGCTTGATCGCAAGTCCGACGACCAAACCGTCATGCCACCAAGCCACCCTTACAGACGTAATATGATAATAATAATGATATACCTCACCTAGTGTCCATTATTGGTGGAAGGATGTACAGTGGAACACCGACAACAGATGACACTACAGTGCTCCACTCCATCTACAGAAATATGCAAAATAACTATTTTATTATATAAACTGGCTGGAAAAAATATATAATATTACGCTGTTGCACACGTAAATTCATCTGATTAATTGCCAAACATAGTGAAACGATGAAGAATTTTACCGAAATTGTTTACTGAACACAAAGTTACATCTCTACGCTTCAGTCGTCCTACCTACTGCCATATATGCTGGAGAAACCTGGACATCTGTGGCCAAGACAAGGCACATGCTGGACGTGTTCAATAGGCGATGTCTGAGAAATATTCTGGGCATCTCATGGAAAGATCACGTCAGCAACGAAGACTTGTTAGAAAGAACGAAAGTATACAATCTGCACGATACAGTCGACAAGAGACGAAGACGATTCA
>Ga0209679_1001432_pt1 | contig 10248 bp, 8 predicted proteins | sample WorMetHEROISLAND_4_FD_187408 | JGI IMG/M metagenome (GOLD analysis project Ga0209679, IMG submission 187408) | Marine gutless worms symbiont microbial communities from Max Planck institute for Marine Microbiology, Germany - Olavius sp. 2 HERON... ...
TGAAATAATCCCGCAAATCATTGCATTTTTGGAATTTGGCAATTTCTGCTTATAAAAGTTTCGATAACTGATGTCGAATTCGAACAAACTGTGACAAAAAGGACAAAACAGTAGAATTGCAGAAAAGTTGTCACTGCAGTAAATCTAAGGCAAAATTTACGCCAATATTCAGCTACAGTTTTTTTAGCTTCGTCCTCCAGACTCCCTATCAGGGGCTCCGCCCTGGATCCCGCTGAGGGGCTTCCGCCCTCAGATCTTCTCTCAGACCCACCATTTTTAGATACAGACTTACGCCCCTGCACTTTACCGGTGTAGCCTTACTGGCTGGCTGGCACAGTCGTCACAGTGTAGTACTAACGAGGCTGACAATAAGACTACCTGTCAATCAATGGTCTTGACTCTTGAATATGTGGTAGTATGTAGCAGTACGTGTCTAAAGAAGACGGGTCCTATGCAGTATAGGACCCGTCTTCTTTAAACACGTACTTCTACTTCTACTAGTGTCTATGACGGATCGAATGCCAAACATTTGTTAGGTGTCGCCAGCCATTATCATTGCGGTGTCCGGGCTAGCTGACAGACAAAGAATATGGCAGATTACAAAAGTGTTCGTTAAGAAAATTAACTTGCAGAAAGATCGGCTTTTCTTCCCGATATCTCAATGTCAATGTCAATCAACTATTTATATAGCGCCAATGGTCGAAATCGAATCTGAGGCGCTGGCGTGTGAGTGACTAGACGTGATAAGCTGAGGAGAATAGGTGAGATTTAAGATGGGATTTAAAAGAGGCAAGACTGTCAGATGAGCGGATATGCAGAGGGAGAGAATTCCAATTATCTATGCATTTCTGCTGCGTAAGAATTTTACTAACCCAAACAATGAACACCTTTCATAATCCTCATATTCTTTGTCTATCACTAGAAATGATTGTTAATGTTTGGCAATGATACCTCGTCACTGAATAATGAGCGAACAGAAGCGTATAAACTGCTTCAATTTCCTTCTTATTTGACACGATAATCACTATTATTATATCAAATTCAACCGCAACGAAAACTGCAGTGAAAACAAACATGTACGCCAATACAGAATTGGCTGAAAACATTAAAATCATAACAGAGGCAATATATGGTAGTGTCTGGCAGAAATCTTTTATTCAACATATTAACATACATTTTAACCATGCAGGTAGAGGGAAGCGTTTAAGCCGAATGGTGAAATGATAAACACGTTAGAGTACCCAATAAAAAATAACAATAATCTGTCTTTTGTCTTTCTAGCATACAACAATGGACACATCAGCATGTTACTCAGAAATCATACGGGTCACAAGGAATAGCAAAATGGTCAACAAGCTAAGAACAAATATACATTTCAGATGTTCAAGATACGTACACGATGGCCAACACGTTATGTGGCCCTTCCTGCAATTATACCCCTTTCTACAAAGATCATGTCCATTTGTTGGTCAAACACTGTGTCAAAAAGGCCGACTTTGTCTTTGCTCGTAACTTTGATATAATGTCAACCGATTTTCGTAGTTATCGGCAGACACACACTACAGAAAATTTGCGAAACGTTTTGTGTAATGCACTAACTTGTAAAATCCTGATCACAGTTTTAGCCATGTTTTCACGGCTAAAAACATCCCTGTTTTCTTTTGGCAATATCTTTCTCAAGTTTTATTAAAATTTCAAATTTTTGAAAGAATCATACCCAACAATTATTTCTTTGGTTCTTCGGTAAATATCCGGCGATGGACATACAGGTTTTATCCCAGTTGTTAGGCCCAGTGCTATGGTAGCAGATGAAGCGCTGATGTAAACAATGAGCCACAACTAATAATTGTGCACACAGGATGGCAGCAATGTTGACATCTGAATTAACTGATCCGGACTTACAACCACTTAATAGGACATTTCAAACATTTGCAGTACATCCGTGAATCACATCTAAAATTAAGATTCTTTTTACACTTGCTATGTTCTAATATAGCAGTGAACATGACCAAAGATGTGATCAATATTTTACAAGGTAGTGCAGTTACATAAACTGTGTAAGGTGGGTTATTATATATTCCCTTGTTGCAAATTTTTTGCAGTATATGTCTTCTGCCAAAACATTATGAAAATCTGTCAAAGTTATAAGCAAAGACAAAGTAGGACTTTTTTGAGACGCAGTGTAGAATATTTCAAGTCTTGAGTTTGTAACACATGATACCCGGTGACCTTAACTTTCTGAGCTCTGTGTACTCCCCCGCTCCCCCACCGAGTTAATAACATGAACGTCAAATTCAATGTAACACGACCTTAAGTCATAACTGTTTTACTTTACAGATTTAATAAATCACATTTCGCAGGGCGACATATTCGCCATTTTTTGATCTTATGACCAATATTTCAAGGTTAGTAAAAACCTGAAAATGATAGTAGTGAAATCATCACATCTTATAGACAAATGAACAAGACACAAACACAAGACATGTTACCCTTTGGACACTGACCTTTTTTGACACTGCACTCTTTCAGTAAGTAGTAACTATCAGGGGCAAGCAGAAAACACAACCATTAAGTCTGAAGAACATTTTAGTAAACCACTCTAATTTACGAGGTGTTTCGTGGCTGGACTTCATAAGTGCAGTGAGTACAGTGAGATGGCTGCACAACCATGTAACAACAGTATCATTTAGTCTGCAGAGCAAACCAGTAATGTACGTATTAAAAATATACAAATAAATTAACACAAATGTCAACAAACCGACAAAATATAGAAAAGCGCGTTACAAACAAGCAGCGTCTGTGACACAGAATGAAAGTCGGCAGTGAAGACCTACGACCCGTTATTCACTGCAGTATATTCCGACAATGGCAAAGAAGAGTTGCAGTTCAAGGTCTACTCAATTAGCAGGGTCCATGGCAACGTTAATTCTCTTTACAAAATATCTAGCCAACAAGAATGACAAGCGATGATGGCATATATGCAGTGCTCCACAAAAAGATACCACTTTATTTTTATAACTTTGGCAAATGTGCCGCATAGACCAATATTAATAATTCTTTCACTGCAGATGAACTGCGGAAGAAGCCGAAATACACATCACCTCACCTCAAATCTATTGCTGCACTACTGCACTGAGTGAGTAGAGTTTAACGTCCCTCTCAACATATAACATATCGTTTTGGGGACGAGTCTTTCCAGGCAATCACTTGCACTGGCATTAACAACCAATAAAAACAAAACACACAAAACCAAATACGGTGATCCTATCTACTATCTATCTTAATTAAAATACACGCAAGAAAACATAAAAAACACAGCAAAGCCCCTAGTCTCTAAATCTACATAACGAAATGTGGGTGACTAGAGGTTGGCTCCCACAGACGGCAGGGTCGCCAATTCCTGTTGGCGAGACGCCGCCACGGTACTCCCATGGAATAACGTGTCGTCGATGCATCCACCAACATGCTGCATGCATGAGTCGAAGCAGAAATTTTGAACACACAATGTAAGCTAATCTGCGTAGACATACGAACGATAATTAACGTTTAAGATAAATGACTCTGTACAACTTTCTAATTGAACAACTGCTGTGCAGATGTGCAGATGAGCATTCAAATTTAACAAGGTAGTGTAGCAACAGATTTAAGATGATTAGTAAAATTTATTCCAGCTTTTCTGCAGTTTATCTCTGAGTACAACAGCAAAAGAATTACTAAAAATCGGTCCATATCTGCCAAAGTTACAACAAAAAATTCAGCTAAATGGGTAGCCTACAAACAGAGATATGCCTTCTATTGGTTATAGGGCCTATCACTATGCAGAACCTTGCAATTTCTTCCCTGGCTAGAAAAATGAAAGTATAACTGTAGTTTAGAACAACACTAGATGCGTGGCAATGCCCAGCGTGATGGCCGTAAGTTGCTGCCACCTACTGAATGCTACTGACTTGTTAACGCCAGTCCTCTGAACTGTGGCCGGTGGGTGGGTCAGAACTCCGGTCCCATTTTTAACCATTTGTGGACCAAAGTACATCAAATTAAGTTAGCCTGCACAGGAGTGTCCACAGTTTGCAACAGTGTTTTCCGATTGACGATGTCTTGTTGCGTTCCGGAGATATTTGCAATTAAGTCATGAAGTTGTCCGAAATCGTGCCAAAATTTCACGTTTTCGGGCCTCCAAATTTTGGGCGGAAGTGGGACTCCAAATTTCTGACCAAATATCATAAATATGGGTCACCATCGAACATGTGGCAAAGTTTGGTGATGATCGGCCAAGCGACCTCGGAGATTAGGCGGCAAAAAAAGAAAGATCTAAACGACAGCGGTAAAATAGAATGGCCGGCGGCCAGCTATGCCGGCAGGCGACAATAATAAACATCAAACACAACAAAAAGTAAACAAACCGAGAAGTAACATGAAGCCAGTACTTGTCACAACAACAGGCTGCGTAAAAGGGAACGTAACATATATACATACATATGTCAATCTAAATATGACAGAATTTTAATCTGTCAGATCTATACAAATTTAGCGTATGCACTATGCTGAAGAATTTTCAACAATATATCTGATGTTTATCGGAAGATATGTGGATCACAGTTTTCCTCTCGGGCTTTGAAGCTGTCGGTCGGGCGACAGGAAGGGCATCCGGCCTGCAAAAAGCAACTGCCAAAGATCCTCCGCTGGGTGCATGCTCTGATCGGGAAAAGCGGGATGTTCATCAAAAAACACCATCAGCAGCAGATATGTTGTATCACAAAACACTGGGAACGGAAATTTATAAGGCAGCACGGCCAAGCCCGGAGAACTCTGGCTGAATTCAAAGCAACAACAACTATGATGATGATGACGATGATGATAACTGGAGACACTTCTACATAACCAACAGTATTTGTACCGAACATTTCACCGATATCATTAACAGATCAACAGACGGTTTAGTGCAATGTTTATCTGCGCCACACATATATGCACTAAACACAAAGAAGTCATACTGCACTACAGCCACAGCCAGCTTAACACATAAGACTGAATTTTGACATAAATATTTCTTTTGCACTAAACAGAAATAATATCACGTTTGAAGGTATTGAGGACTCGCAGCGCCGCTGAGTACCAACTTCAAAATATTTTATCTATGCCTATCTATGCATTCCATGGCGCCATATTGAGGGCATGTCTGCAATGGATGCGGATTATATGCGAACATGCCATCGCATATGCGATCGCATATTTTGCGAAAATCCGGTCCGCATATTTTAAGAAAAATTTCCGCTTTATGGTCATGTATTTTGTGTTTTTTTACTGCAGGAGCCAAGAGCGACGACCCGCTTTCACACCCCCATTATGGCGCCACACAAAATGGTCTGCCTAAAATTCGAACCGGCGTGCAAGTCCTCAATAGATTACAAGTGGAAAGAGCAAGAAGTAGGTGATAAACCACAGCTTAAGTTATATTAATATTAATACTTGATTTCTAGTACCACTCTACGTTAAACAAAATCTCAGTTCTATTGTCTATACTATCTTCAAACTGGTGGAGATGAACCACAGAAACTGTACATCACAGATTAACAACAACTTCCGCATCTAAATGTCATCAGAAAAATGAAGAAACTTCACGTGAAGTGAAGAACTGCACAATATTCTTCATGACTGGCTAAGTCTTGCAATCTTGCACTTATTTTTTGTTGCACATATGCAGTAACCGTCACAGCAACAACATAAAAACAATGACAGAAAACCATGACTGCGATCGTTAATGTGCAATTTTGTCATCGTACAAAAGTAACAAATAAACAACGACAACATGATCAAGATTGAACCATCCGCACACAATAACTCCCATGGGAAACATTCCCACAACTATAAGATAGTCTATTAGGTGTTTTATGACAAATATCAGTAGCACATAATTAATAATACTATCATTGATGCTCAATAGATAATAGACAACACAGCGTTGCTGTAGTTCTCACTTCTCACTCACCAAGATTATATACACATTTACCTAAAAAAACTGAAATCGCCACAAGCAATATCACACATCCGTTATCACACATTGTGATTGCATGTCATTTGATATCATGACTGCTGAGAAACAGTTGCTACAGCCGCGCTACAGCTGATGCTAATTGGCAGGATATATTACTCATTTGCTGGTGCAGTATGGCCCAAACTCCACTACACTGGCTACGGACACCACCAATGGACAAGCTCACAACAAGTTGTAGATGTTGTACAACATGTCCGTAGCCGGTTAAATTTGCTTGTACAGCATTGGTCCAAACTCCACTACACGGACACCGGCTACAGACATGTTGTACAACACCACCAACGGACACCACCAACGGACGAGCTCACAACAATTCTACAACAAATTTGCCACATCGCAATGCCAGCGCCCAACATCTCGACATGTCCAGATATTGGGATCCCCCGAATGTGGCAAATTTTTGTCCATTGGTGGTGAATTTGTTGGATGTGTTGTACAATATCTACAACTTGTTGTGAGCTTGTCCGTCGGTAGTGTCCGTAGCTGGTGTCCGTGTAGTGGAGTTCGGCATTAAACAGCCAGCACTATTTGGGACAAGACAACTAGGCAGTTGCTAATGCTGCAGAACGTATGAAAGGAATGAGACACCTTCGTGTGTTTTGCAGTCGGTGTTAAACACACACACACACGTGGCATCAATACTGCAAACGTAAATAACGAGACCGTAACACGTGAATAGAAAAGAAAACACGACAGCAGACACTACTGGTTTACTTAACAGCACGCAGACAGCACAGCCACAGCTGCAAAGATCCAGTACAAGCCTGAGAGTCTCGTACATCGCGTTTAAAGTATTTAGAGGCAAGGGCTGAGTCTTGCAAGTCACGTCTCAAGTTGACACGCAAATGCAAAACACAGAAACACAGCAAATCCCAAAATATCAATGTGGCAAAACTTAAAGTCCAAGTCTTTGTGCTTTGACTAAGTCCCCATTTCTGGTACAATTAGCAAATCATGATCTCGCAGTCAAGTTTTAGCGCTGGCAGTGACACCAAAGTACAAAAGGATAACAAGTAACCTGGTATCAAAAGTAATGCAAAATAAACAATAAGCAACTGCCAACTATACAGTTACTGGAAGGAAATTTTGTACTAAATCTCTCTGCTTTTGCACAGAACCATACGCCTGACCTGCCAAAATGTAATGTCGACCATTTCGTGATTGATGAGAAACAGTATGTAGCATTCTGACTGCCGCAATTTTTACAACTTTTTCTGCCATGATATTTTGTACATCCAAAACAGAAGGGTCAAATTTTAAGAACACAGCAGCATTGTGCTCAAATGGCTGTTTTCACAAAAAAAATGCAGACTGCAAAGCTCACAGAAATATGAGCGGGCTACGAAAACAGCACGTAGTAACAGCACGGCTGAAAAGTAAACCAACAGAATGGAAGACATGCATAGTAGGTATATTGAGTATGGCACGTGATAACACAGAAGAAAAAAACTGCTACCTGCTCTAACCAACAATCCACTGAGAACATCACACAGGTACATTGTACAGAATGTGTGGATTACTATATGTGGTGTTGGTAGTCAAAACATCGGCAAATTCTTCCACATGGAAACATCGCACTAAATGCAACGCAACGCCATAAGCATGTGGCACAATGTTGAGTGTTACAGTGACATATGCTGCTTCTCAGTTGAAATGTGGCACTCGGACTTCAGGCGGCAGTTTGGCTTAATGGTAATGCATTGGCCTCAATCAGTGAACTTAATGTATATCGGGCACGGTTAGTACTCAGACGGATGACTGTTGGTAGATGGGTAAACCGTCTCGGTATGGAACTAGCCACCCAGGTCTACTCAGACTAGCCAGCCATTCCGCCATGGTTAGGTGCAATGAGTACCAGCATAAGCTGGGGAGTAAACAGGCAAACAACGCGATGCACTTGCACCGTATGGGAGGTATCGCAGTGCAAGTTGGTGTCTGCCCAAGCGCTGAAGAAATGGGATCAGCCCCGTCTTGTGCCAGACTTCACGCTCATGTTGTCTTTGCACTGAGACGAACATATTTTGAAGTTACGAGAGAACACTGATAATATTTGTTCTGTCACATCACAAATTGATCGAAGCAAAGTTTTACGATCGAGGTGCGCAAACCACGAGAATTTTTAATCTGAGTTTATCTATATAACTTCTTCGCATTTAAGTCAAGAAATTTCTTGAATACAAACTCGAATGTTAAGTTCACTGATATGGTGCCTTGCTTTAGCTAAAAACAAACTCTGTGAGCATTTTGATATTGATTAGAAATCCGTTTTTGCAGACCACTAAGAGAGGCACAAAATTGGTCTACAAAAGATCATCAACTTATTGCTAACTGTTTAACGACAACAAACTTTTCTTGACTGTTATACAGTGATGCCTAGTCCACACAACAATCGATTTTGTTACATGCCATTTGACTCAATTTTGTGTTCACACTGTAGTACAAGACTTTTAGTGTATACATTTAACTAGGCACAATGTTCAGCAATTCAATACTGACGACAGATGTGCAACTGCTAATTCATTCTCAAACTGAAAACGCAGCGCGTGCAGCGAGAGGCCTTCGGAAGAAAACAACTACAACTCAACAAGTATAAAAAGGGAAAACGATCCTATTAGGCTGCAAAATATGTACAACAAATACGAGACAACCACCAGAGCACCAAGATGTCAGCATGGTTTATACAACAACGTCGTGACGAATTTTTTCCGGTATCGATACGTCGCACTGACGATCATCAGGCCGTCCTGCAATGCACCAGTTAACAAGCTAGCATAGAGTCGGCAGAAAAACCGACACAGATATCTCATCAATAAATGACTGGCGCTGACGGACATAAAGTGTTTGTTTTAACCGTGAAGTTTTGTTTTTTTGGTAAGGCGTTTAGTGAAGAGAGTAACTTTGTATGTATTTTACTGTATTCTATTGTATTTTTACACTCCACTGCCGCCCAGTGAGGCATAATAAAGATTGAATGACTGATTGATAACAGTTTCCACCCCACCATCAACGGAACAGTGACTCCAACATTCACAACAACTGAAGTAAGGCGGGCGTGAGTGAGTGAGTAGTTGCTTAACGGCACATCAGCACAATATAAGCCATTCAACATATAACTTACCTGAAGTAAGGCATAAAAAATTCTCGTAAGTGCCAGTCCCCAAAAGTTAACTTTTGGGAATTTTTGTGATGAACCTTTAAAGGCCGGGGGTACAGGTTCCTATTCCGACAGGCGCCATTCCATCAGTTCCCTAACCCTAACCCACAAGCGGACCGGTCCGCAGTCTGCATGCACGTTTGGGGTATGGCGGATTGGCGGAAATTCCTTGTCAAACGAAACTACCGTGCGCATTATAGGCCTAGTTCTCAGAATAGCGCTTGTCGGAATAGGAACCGCCTCCCAAAGGCCGGACGCCCTTCTGTCACTGACCAGCATGTCAATGCACTGAAGGACGACAGTGTTCTTGACTGCATATAATACATCAACAATTAAACATATGCATTATATATATCCATTATTTATACTGAATTATGTAGGGCCATAGTCTGAATGAATATTATATTATTCAAAACTGAAAGCACTTGTAACAAACAAACATTTCTAAAGCAGGTCTACTATGCAGTTGAAATCGTACCTTTATCGACAGTGCATATAAATGATTCAGCATCACATGGTTTGGCTCGTGTAGTAACGCAGGCTCACACTGCAGAAACAACAACAATAAAATATATGGACATAAACAGAGAGACATTCAAAAAGTTCTGAGCCTCACACACTTAAACAAAAAGTACATAAATGAACACACATTCATTTTTAACAGAGCCATCACCTATGTCAATGCACAGTCTGTAAAAATTTCTGACTGCCCCTTCAACAACATTCGGGCGCATATTTGAGTTCATGAGCAGGTGCACTGTCACACAAAAGCAAGGGTATCTTGGTCAGCTTTCCTCTATTTTTAAGCCTCCGCTGCCGGTAGGCACCGGTGGAGGCTATATGTTTTCGGGTCGTCCGTCCGTGCCGCTGTCCGTGCGTCCGTCCGCGATTCACGTGGTAATTTTATGTTTCCGCGACATCTCCAGTATCTGTTGACGGATTTTCGCCAAACTTTTGTCACTGGTGCATCTTGGGACACAGATGACCTGATTACGTTTTGGGGTCAAAAGGTCAAAGTTCAAGGTCACACCATCGCGGC
>Ga0209679_1001433_pt1 | contig 10247 bp, 7 predicted proteins | sample WorMetHEROISLAND_4_FD_187408 | JGI IMG/M metagenome (GOLD analysis project Ga0209679, IMG submission 187408) | Marine gutless worms symbiont microbial communities from Max Planck institute for Marine Microbiology, Germany - Olavius sp. 2 HERON... ...
AGGCCTTCGGCTCCCCCTAGCGTCTCACCCAAGTGCCTCAGATTCGGCCACTGGCTGACATTGTGCACTCTAAATATTCATTTACTTACTTACTTACTTACTTACTTATTTGTGATACATTTTTTAGATTATATGTGGTTGCAGTTTTTGACAGTTACTTGGCTGGTTACTCACTAATAAGTTTTTGTTTCCATAAATTTTGGATAAATTTTCTCAACTGTAGTTCCATGTCATTAGTATGTGGCATGCTTCGGTAGTTTTGGTGAATTTTTATTTAATAAACATGGAATGGAATTTAATAGTTTGCTTAAAATAAAACGATGAAGCAGTATTTTCGGCAATACAATATGCAGTAACCAGACTTGGAGTTCTCGAGACTTGAGTCTCGGTCTCGAGACGTCTCAAGACTGAATTTTGAAAGTCTTGATCTTGGTCTTGAAGCCTAAAGTATTGGTCTTGGTCTCAGTCTTGATGCCTAGAGTCTCGGTCTTGGTCTTGAAGGTCCTTGGTCTTGGTCATGGTCGTGAGACTAGTTTGTGGCTGTTAAATAAATGTGAAGTTTTACATTTCATTTTTAAATTCGTGGAAAAATGGACCCGCTGTTTGAGAAAATATTTTCACATCCTGCCACTTCGGCTCCGTCTTTAGTCACAGTGGGTTGCTCAGTCATGAGGCCAAACAGCACGAATGGGCGATAGGTTGCTGTCGCAGCTGGTGTTTCTGCGTTGCAATAATGCAATGTAACTTGATGTTCTTCATTGCTGTTGACTGCGCTGCCATAAGTCAGTAGTGAGATTATGTCGATAGTATGTCTATGTGTGCTGCTTACATGTGTTGACAGTTACTGTGTGTGAAGACTATGGTCGCCGTGTGATATGTTAAGTATGTGTTTGGCAATAAAATGCATTACAGTGTGCAGCCTAGACATTTACATTATACTGATGTCATGGTATTGCTGTGTCATGTTTGATTTGGCCTTGGCCTTGGTCTTGGTCTTGGTCTTGAGCATCTGAGTTATGTTCTTGGTCTTGGTCTTGCCTGTCAGGGTCTTGGTCTTGGTCTTGAGCATCTGAGTCTTGGTCTTGGTCTTGAGCATCTGAGTCTTGGTCTTGGTCTTGCCTGTCACGGTCTTGGTCTCGGTCTTGAGCATCTGAGTCTTGGTCTTGGTCTTGGTCTTGAACTACTGAGTCTTGAATCCAAGCCTGACAATAACAGTAATACTTTAGTACACTGGCAATACTGAGGGACAAATTGCGACACTGCAGTAAGGAAACTACTCATTGATCAAATACAAAATCAAACTCGTTTGTCTAGGGGTTATTACAACGTCATAAGCAATATTTTCGTGGTGTACTTGTGGTGGTGGCATTATGTAGTGGTTAACACATTGGTCTACACCGGGCCCGGTTAGTACTTGGATGCGTGACCATCTGCGGACGGGTAAGCCATCTCGGTATGTAACCAGCCACCCAGGTCAACTCAGCCTGGCCATCCCTCCGTGGGTAGGCGCAATGAGTACCAGCAAAAGCTGGGAAGTAAACAGGCACACCACGCAATACACTAGCCCCGTATCCATGTCTCACAGTGTAAGCTGGTGTCTGACTGAGGGCTAAGGAAACGGAGATCAGCGCCGCCCTATCTGCCTCGTGGCTTGGGAAGGACTTTACTTTACATAAGCAATACCAGACTACAGGAAGACGCAACAGTGCAAATATACAACAGTGAGTCTGTAACGCTAATGAATACCATACAATCGGACAGCAGTTCGGATTTGCACGGTCGTCGAAGCATCAGCAGATGTTCTGCAATAGCACAGAGGCGGAAGGAAGAAGACAAAGGCATGGACCCTCGGCGTGGCATGGAATGGAATGCCATGATGGACAGGATAAGTGGAACGCCGCCGATGATGAAGTCACTGTCCACCCAGCAACGGACGCCGTCGAATCTCTGTGTGACATATCGTCAGAGCGAAACACAAGCCAACCGCAGAGTGTCAGACTGTTAGCGGCAAGACTCAAATCTGCCATGACGGGCGACGTAGATAGACGATTAAGAAGAAGAAGAAGAAGAAGAGATTTATTTTCGTTCAGTGATTGACATACAGTGCCATTACAATGTAACATTATGTTGTATGGTACACACATGCTTCCCAATATGTAGCAAGTTGGTATACAAATGTTGCAGGCTGTCTCATTTTGACTATGTTAAATCAGAAGACCTCGAAAGAATTGGCATGGGAAAGCCAGCCATTAGACGTTTAGTTGATGCTGTGAAGAAAAGAAACCGCAAGAAGAATCTGCTTGACAAGGTTTTTTGTGTTAAAGATGTAAAATTTGTTATACATGTACATAAACAGCACAGTATCCAGTCTTGCAACTACATCCACATTTGACACATAACTTATATGGTACAGTTATTGCGCTGTTAGTTGGGTGATAGGAAAAGCATCCAGCCTGTTAAATTGACTTAAATGTCCTAGTCCAACCATAAGTGGCAGAACCATTACGGCACAGAGGCATGTGCCTCCTCCAAATTTGCCTTCCGGAATTTGCTGGCCAAAATCGACATTTACCATATTTTGTGGACATCAAGATAATGCAGCTATGAATGGAATAACAACATGAGTTGCAAGCACTGGTGTATGCCTCTGGGATGAGTGGGATGTTTAGCACCACACACCTGCACGATAAATGTTTGTGGAAGACGTTTTCATTAGATCATACTCTGATCACATGTTGACAAAGAATACTGCGAACTAGACCCTGAAGCTGATGTCTGACGTAACAGTTGGCTGGCTTAAGAGGTTTGACAGGTGGCTGCCAGCTAAATTCAGTTAAATCGGCTGGTTTACACGTCAGAAAGCGTGGCTGGCTAGCTGGCGTAAGTTGGCTTATTTAAGAGATTTTTTTGCAAATCAGCCATTTAAGCCAAAGTAAATGATGAACTTCATGGCAACATGTTCATCACGCTTACTAACTAAGAGTTGTCTGATCTTATAACTGTGCATTATCACTATGATGTCAGTTGTGCATCAAGTAATTTTTGTGACAGTCACATTCACCATAATGGTAGTTACTACCGCATTTGGGTTTAGGATAACAAATTAGCTTTGGCTTGTAGGAATTACCTCCAAGTTAGTAAAAGCAGAAGGAAGTACGTTCTTGTCAGATCCTAGAATGACAATAAGTTGAACGTCTGTGGCTGTTTTAGTTAATAAGCCGTGACGGGTGGCGTCTGACTTTTACGGTAGGGTATTCAAAAATTAAACAGGTCCAGCTCTGGCTGTATTTCAATGTTTTCCGCAAATCTGACAAGACATTAATGATGCAATTTTGCTATTTTTATTTTTTTCTGCAAAAATCACCACTTTTTGGGCTATAAGTGTGTAAGTATTCCAAACTCGAATACTTTTGTGCTCAGCTGCTGAATAGCAGCATGTTGGAGTAACTCAGCTGACAGTAACTGTGCACCAACGTGCTGCTATTCAATGTTTTCGGCGGCGTAACTAGTCTGAGTCCGGTGGCAATGGTGTAGCAAAAGAGCGGCTGGCGATGGCGAAAAATGGTGAGGCTTAGGGGTCTACCTCGAAACTGACAATTTTTTCTTCTTAGGAGTGCTCCCCAAAACAAATTCCTGGATATGGCACTGGTTGTGAGGGGAGGGAAAATTGGAATGGATGCGTTGGCGTGCCTCCCTAATTTTGAAATCGTTCTGCTACCCCCGGGTCTGACAATTTCTAAAAGTTTGATTTTGCAGATCCAGTTAATCCTGGAGTAAACTATGGAAAAATTGGCTTATTATACAAAAGTCCAACGTGGTAATGTTAGAAGTACTATTAGTTGTAATTGTTGTTGTTGTACTTGTTGTAGTAATAGTTTTTGTTGCCATTGCTGATACTGCTGCTTCTGCTGTTGTTTTGCACTTGTTAAGATGTGGAGTTATTTTTATGTAGATTAGCATGCCGTGCAAAGTACTGCTAGTATTACTTCCATTATTACTTGTCTTAAATGCATTTGAGGTGACTCATGACAAGTCATGTTTTTGTGACAGTGTTTCATATGAGTTGAACTTTTTTGTTGTTTGGCATAGGTAATGCCACTTAATTAAGTATGCAGATTTCATATGTTTTATTTATTGACACAGCTATCACTGGGGTCGTCTAAAGAGAAACGAAGTACTGGTAACACAGATCAACCAATGACTGCATCGTCGATTACATCTGCATCAGACAAGGACAATGTCAACCACAGTCTGACTTGTCTCATCAATGAGAAAGACTTGTGCCTCTTTGGAAAGTTGGGTGATGGGTCTTTTGGTGTCGTTCGCAAAGGAGATTGGACTACACAGTCTGGCTGCAAGGTTGACATTTCATTTGGCCATTGATGTTTTACTTGAATGTTTTAACTAATGCATATGACTTTGCAGTTTGTGCTTCAGCAGGTTATATGATCTGGCTCATGCTGATGAATACTCAGAACTGACCATAAAATTGTAAAATTCTGGTTATGAATGTGTTATGGGCTAATGGTTGTAATGCCATTAGTGTTTATTTTTTATACAGGTTTCTGTTGCGGTAAAGATACTGAAAAATGAAGTGTTAAGCCAACCAGGTGCGTTTGAAGACTTTGTGAAGGAAGTAAATGCTATGCACATTCTTGATCATCCAAACCTAATTCGACTGTATGGTGTTGTTTTGACGTCACCGTTGATGATGGTGAGTGCAGCTTGGTTTACGTGTGCACATTGCTTAATAATTATTACTTCTGTTTATAAAACATTTAACTAATAGTCATATTGAATGAGTAGCAAATGATGAGGTAATGATGCATTCCTGTATTGCGTATTGAACCTATTGATGCAATTTGGAACAAGCAGATAGTGTTATGAGACCTGTTCATTGACTGTTAGTTGAGATGTCAACAATTATCTCCCATCTCTCTGTCATATATGCTTCAACAAAATGCCTTCATCTGCCTCAAACATTTTCCTTATTGTATTGACATCTGAGATTGTGATTTCTGTATGCCAAGCTTTGGTATAAATTTGCTAAAAGGCAGCAGCCTTTATTTGGAAGATTGAAATAGGTAGTAAAAATTTGCAGTTTTGCAGCAGTATCTGGGAAAAGGAGACGTGAGTCAAGAATGATGGCAGTTTGTTGTCAGTGAGTGTATTGCTGATTCAGGTGACTGAGCTCGCACCACTCGGTGCTCTGATTGACCGACTTCGTCAGCCAGGAAATCGTTACTTGGTGACAACTCTGTGTGATCTTGCCCGGCAGATTGTGTCTGGCATGGCGTATCTGGAGAGCAAACGTTTTCTACATCGCGATCTTGCTGCCCGTAACATTCTTCTGTCATCGTCTGATTTTGTGAGTACATTATGGTGAATTGTCGGTAGTCAACAGTTGGTGTTTCCATTTCCAATCTTGCTGTCTTTACTTTCAGTGCTTTGACATGGCTGGCTGGGTGACAGGAAAGGAAATAGCCTGTAAAAAGTCCTGTTGCAACAATTCCCAAAAGTGAACTGTTGGGATACCCAGCCTAATCTGGAGTAATGCTGATGACACACGGTCAAAAAACTTGTACGAGAATTTGTACAACTTTTTTGTACAAGTTTGTTGTATCAAATTTTGGTGCAAGTTAATGCCAATTCTTGTACGAGAAACTTTCACAACAATCACAGTTGACCAAGCAGACCTCTCATATTTGGTCACACGCATGCAGGTTTCTTGCACAGTATAGAGCTGCATTCTGTTCGGTGCAAGAAACTTCTACTGAAAACTTGAGCGAGAAACCATGTCAGACATGCATGTTTCTTGTGCAATGTGAGTTGTTCAAGACTTGTACAACTTGTTTCACTTTGCATTAGCAGCATAACTATGAAAAAAAATTGGCCAGTTAAACAAAAATCGAAAGTATTAGTGTGGTTTTAATACAGCTCTGTCCCGATGTTATCTCACCCAGCTGCTGTTTCTTAGTCGTCATTGTGAACATCTGGTTGTGCACTGAATGGCTAGTTCTGGACAATCCCGTCATCCAGCCATCGGCTTTCCTCATAGCCGATGTCTTCCACAACACTGTGTGATTAATGCTGAATTGTCTGCTGAATTATTTGTTAACAGACAAGACCGTCAGGGTGCTAGCGTCATTCAGTGCTTTTACTGTATGACTTAGCAGTTTGTTTTTGTTGACCAGATTTCCCGATGGATTATATAGTTTTAAAACAACAAACTGCACTTTTGTAGGCTTGATGTGCTTGTAATATGGAAGTGCCAGTGCCAGTGCCAGTGTACTGTTGACTATGCAGGTGAAAATTGGAGACTTTGGATTGATGCGAGCTCTGCCAAGCAAGTCCGATCACTATGTTATGACAGAACAGAAGAAGGTTCCATTTGCGTGGTTGGTGTTTGTGGCTACACATTTTGTAGTAATTTGGAATTGGAAGTGTGCATTGAGGAATAGCTGCACTAGTATATTTGCTGTTACATGTACTTTATATCACTTATATAAGAATTAGAAATGATGATTATACCTACACTTACATTTTCCAGGTAAACTTGGATTCGCCGGTTGGCCATTGATTCTCGGTACATTGATCATTGTCTTGAGTGTCCTTGTGGAACAGGAGAAAATTGATGATGATAATAATGTGTGATAAGCAGTGATATTTTTAGTTATTTCTGACACGTACTAGTGTTGCAAATCTGTTACAATGTGGAACAGAGTGACACGTGCCTTGACACTGTTGATTGAGCAACTGAAAGGGTGTTCAGACTGTAAAAAACGCTTGATGCTGCAGTCTCTGAAGCTTCTTTCTAACTTTATACATTTTTCATTTAATTTTAAAAAATTAACCGTACAGATATTAACTCCAGAAAAGAAGGCTGGTTAAGCGAAAACTAAAAGTAGTAGTGAATTGTGTGATTTAAGCTGAAGATGCTGTGGCTGCTGTGTGCTCAGGTGTGCTCCAGAGAGCCTGAAATGTCGTCAGTTTTCTCATGCCAGCGACTGCTGGATGTTTGGAGTGACACTTTGGGAGATGTTCAGTTATGGAGAGGAACCATGGTTGGGACTGAATGGCACTCAGGTATACTCTCCAGTTCGATTTAATTTTTTATGCCCCACTTCATAACGGGGTATTAAACATCAGTGTTAGTCATTAGGCATGGTAGATATTGTTAGTTTTGGCCAGTACATTAGTAATAGTTAGAACTGATGCCAGTATTTGTTAGTTTGTATTCCTTAGTCATTGGATGGCTAGCTGTTGAGGCCTCTTAGCCATAAATGGCTGATACTAATCATCCCCCACTTGCTAATAGTGTAAACACTGAAATCAAATGCTAAATGCATACAGATGATAAACACATTTCACAGTAATATAGACATGTAGTCAGTAGCTTTGTAGTTTGTGTTTGCATTCAAATACAAGACCAACTGTCATGTTTTAGAAAAGATTTAGAATATTCATTTTCACGTGTCATTTTGCTGTGTTACTTTTGCCTACAGCAGGACTAAAATACATCCAAATGTTCCTGTACTTTCAACACAACAACAAAGGCTTATTGTCTGCCTGCTCTGCCATAGGCATAATGAAAATGAGACCTAATGACTAACGATTGAGCCTAACAACTGACAGTCTCATGCACTTGTCCTAGTGATGATATCTTTGCAATGATCGTTGGCCACGTGATACATTACACTCCACTCCTCAGCGGTTGTTAGTGGATCTAAGTACTTGTGGTGCCACAATACCTCCGTCTGACAATATCTCCGTCTGATCGCCAATACCCCACCCCCTCCCGGCTGGACTTCCACACCAGTGTCTGTCGGTGTCCAGTGCAGTGGCCGCCGCTATGCCACATCTGGCAGTCTGCTGCAGGTAGTGTTGGACCCTGGGACACTGCAAGCTACAGAATGTGCTGACAGACAGAGTTTGAATGATAGTTAATCGTTTGTCCACTAGTCATTACTCTTAGTGTTGCCTAGTCGCTAATAGTCATTGGTTGCTTTTATTCGGCTTTATTGATGTAGGCTGATGTTGGTTCACTAAATGCGGTTACGCATATCACATTGCAGTCTAAAGAACCACAAGTAGGCCACTAAATAGAGACATAGTTACCAACTGTCTTCATGTAGTTGATGTAGACAACTGTGGCTGAGTGCAAAAGTGATTCATTTTTGGGTCTCGTATAGAGCAACATTAGTGCTGTGGCTAAATATGATACAGAATGAATTTCTGTTTAATATGCTTGCCCTGAAAATGATAGTCTGTTTGTTTATTAGTCACTTCATGTCTTGTGTCATCAAGTTGTCTTAAGATAAGACAAGATACGATAAGATGTTCATTTATATACAGCCATCATAGGTTTCATTGGAACTACTTAACACAGATTAACAGTATTGGAAGAGCAAAAATCAGATAAATACTATTGTATTTATCTGATTTTTGCTCTTCCAATACTGTTCATTATTCACTTTCATAAACAAAGATAAACATGAATTTTATGCATTAAAAAGCTCTAAATCCTTTGAAAAGTGCAGTGTGGTAAAAAAATCGCATCCTTGATGAGAACGCAGGTCTGGAGACTTGCGTCACAGTTGTGCACGCAACTGAATGTGCATCATGGCAGATATCAGGAATGGTCATGGGCCGACGTTCGACATGTGACTTCAATGCCAAAGTTAAATTTCTTCATGTTCCATGATGACAGAAAGAATGTATTTTATTCCAAATTGGTGCCTAGGCACGTTAATGAGAGTACCTGACAAGGAGCCAAAGCTGCCTAGGCTTGTGCCTGTGTGCCTAATAGTTGTGCCACCTATGCTGTCTAATCTGCATTTAGTAAAAAGGAAAATAATCAAAGATACCTGTTAAGCACCATTGGCATAGACTGAGATGGCTTCACTGATAATCGTGGGGCATTTTGTGTCGGTTGAAATGAACTCTTCATGTATACAGCTTAGTTAAACAGATCACTCGAGCCTGGACCATTCATACCATGGACTTTGTTTCTTACCACCGGCGAACCATTCCTACCATGGATGATGTTGATTGGCGATGCTTTGTGTGCGCCGGCTTCAGATTCTGCAGAAGATTGACAGGGATGGTGAGCGTCTGAAACGTCCCAATGACTGTCCTGCAGATGTATACCAGCTAATGGTACAATGCTGGGCACATAGGCCTCAGGATCGGCCAAACTTTGCTGCATTGAAAGACTTTCTGTTAGAGGTAGTAAATCTCTGTGTTCAAGCTTGTTTTGTAGTAATATTAAGATCTCTCACTTTTGACATTTCAACATTAGTTGTTCTTCCACATCTTTTTCATCTAACAGTAGTTATAATATAACAGGAGCCAAAGTAATTTGGCACTAGGTGGCATCACTGTGAACGGGGGGTTCTGACCCCCAAATCTCCCCAACAATAAATCTCCCAACAACAACAACAATAAATCTCTCCAAGAACAAGTAGAGTGACTTTTTGGGACCTGCCTTCCGGGTCCAAAAATGACACTAATTACCAGCTTGTGTATGAGTTCATCATTTGATGACTACTGCAAGTTAGGTTGCTGTCATGCATGAGTAAGTTCAGTAACTGTTGCATTATTTTTAGTGCATTATTTTAGTACAATATTACAAATAGTAAAATACTCATAAATTAAGTTTCAACGTACTAGTTGTGTTAGTTTAGTAAACACCCATTGCTATTTACTGATATGGGTAGTGTATGCATGTATGAGATGAATTTTGAACAAAGCTGCGTTTAGTCAGTGGACTAGGTCCCACAGTAGAAGGAACATACTGGCTTTGTGTTGTAGCAAAATTTTATTTATAATAGTGTGGTTGAAGGGCTGACAACAAATTCATGTAGCATCTGTAGACCAAATAACTACGAAGTTCCATAATGTTTAGTTCAATTTGTTAAGGTAGTTATGTTTTTATTATGTATTAATTATGCACTGATGTTTTTATTTCAGGTTCATCCAAAAGAAATGAAGGCAACTAGCAAGTTTGGTGAAGCAAACAGACTGCAGATTGATGAGGGAGACATGGTGATTGTTATTGATGGAAGGTGAGGCTTAGTTTTCAACTCTTGCTCTACTGCAGTAAGTCAGTAATCACCATGTACAAAATGATACAAGAAAGCCTAGCTGACGCAAAGGTAAGCGCGCGACAGCAGTGCGTGTATGAAGACCCCTAGCGAAGAAATCTACAGCAAATTTGCAATTGATGGTTAATAGTAACCGTGGCC
>Ga0209679_1001434_pt1 | contig 10247 bp, 10 predicted proteins | sample WorMetHEROISLAND_4_FD_187408 | JGI IMG/M metagenome (GOLD analysis project Ga0209679, IMG submission 187408) | Marine gutless worms symbiont microbial communities from Max Planck institute for Marine Microbiology, Germany - Olavius sp. 2 HERON... ...
GGCGACACTACAGCAATTTATGTGTATCTTTATCAAAATTTTCTCAACAAGTATGAAAGGTACTATGGACCCAGAAAAGAGTGCATACAACAGTTGTAACAGCTGGCCACTGTACACATGCTGAGCTGACCATCGGCCATGCTTTGGCTAGCTGTTACAGCTGTTACATGCACTCCCACGGTCTATGCTAAATAACTAGCTAATTACTCATTAATTAGAAAATAAGTAAAAAAATCTGAGATGGTAGGCCTGTGGGCAATGTTAGCACATATGTGTATGCAAAGTTTCGTTGTGTTCTGCTGCGTACTAAGAAAGCCTTAGTGATTTTTGGACCCTTAGAGAAATGATAACAACAAGAACAAGAACAACTACAGTGGCTTTTTGGGGCCCGCCTTCCGGGTGGACCGGGTCCCAAAATAACACACAGCATGAGTGACAAAAACTGGTGGGAAATCAATCACAGTTCCAGGAAATTTAAATAAGGACAGTACAGCTGTGAGTAGAGAACAAGAGAACAGTTTATACAATTACCAGTTCACATCGTCTTCTCATACCTCTGCTAGCTTCACATTTTTCACATTTAATGTTTACATCAAATGTCCCAGTTGTGTTCTTAGTTTATAAAAAATTAATAATTCAATATATTTTCAAGCAGTCAATAACTGATTAATAAACATAGCTTTTTAAATCAGTAACAGCTCAACAACATTCAAACGTAGCATGGAGAACGGTACTAACTCTGCCGATTCTTTGTTCTCGGGAGCGGGTGATGTGCTTTTACTGTCGATTGTTTCCAAGCCAGGCTGTGGAGATGAACTCGGCGGGGTTGGCTGTGGTGTCGTTGACATCGCCTGTGACACTTTAGATGCTGAACTAACAGGACTCTGTGTTGCTACGCTAGCTACATTACTGACTGGCACCGCTGCACACGACTTGCGGTCCTGATTATCGGACTCGGACAGCTGCAAACAAGTCAATAGCACATTGCACTACTAGCAATATTGACATGCTGTATACGTTTTTTGCCCAATGAATGATTCTTATCTAACACTGTAGTAATCTCAATATTTCTAGTGCTCTTCAACACACATTTCTACTATACACGAAACAAACATGAAATAATGAAACAGGAAAAGCTGAAAGCTGACTGACCTTAAAATTATTGGAGAAGTCTTTTAAGTCGGCAATAACTTGTTCTTCTATCAATACAAACAGCAATGCAATGATGCACATACAGTACACACAGTACAGTTCAAAAACAAAACAAAGTTAATTTCCTCCTGCTTAGCCGGAAAAACAGTTGCACACATCTTAGACTTTAACTGTCCTAAAGTTACAAACATTTCTGACTCGTGTGATCAATATTTCAATCTCAAAACAATCTGCTCAGTAAAGTACCTATCCCTCGGGGTGTTGGAGCACAGCTCCTCATGCTGTTGTTCTAACCAAAATGAGGGAACATTACTATTGTGTACATCTGTATATGCTATCGGCTGATGTACTGACGCATGCCGTTGATTTACACAAAACAGCTTCCCATTAGTGGGCTCTGAGTCCATGATGTTTAGGCGCTGATGTAAATTATAAGTAGGTCTTGTCACCCCACTTATCCCTTAGGGACCGGAGCTGAATTGAAAGGCGATGCGGTAGTAGGGCTACCACCTCACACTGAGGCCATTTGGTTGGACCCACGGCACATGACCAGCACGTACAACTAAAGTAGCACTGTGTCTGTTACTGGCATAGTAAGAAATAGAGGCTGTGATTTAGTAAGCAACGGGCAGTTCAATGGCAGATTTATGAGCAGCACCATCCTCAGTCACAGCATCCACCCAACCAGTCAGAAGAAAGCACTACTCGCTACAAGCTGACATGCAAAAACTGTACATGACATACGTTTTTGTGGGACTGAACGAACTAAAGTCTGCGGTAGTGCTGGTAAATCTTTCCTAGGTGGACGTGGCTCTGCCATCTCATGAGCCGCAAGTGACGGACTGCTCTTCCTTGTCTCCTCCATACCTATGTCCACCAGCACACACACAAACCGCTGTCATTCACACTCGGTTTTTGTTTAACAGGCCGTTTACCACAGTACTCCAGGTTAGGCTGGTCCCCAAAAGTACTCGGGGGAATTGTAGTGAGAGAACTTTTACAGGCCAGACTCCCTTCCTGTTGCCCAAACAGCATCAAATTACCGAAGGACGACAGTGTTCCTGACTGGGGACAGTATGCTGCCACCATGCTGCCAAGATAAACCAGGAACACTGCACTGTGATGGTTGCATAAGCTCCTTTACATACATATATACATACACACATACATACAGATTATTTAAAGTGGCCTGATGTTCAGAAACTGCTAAAATACTGTAGAAGACTAGTTAGGACTTAAGAGGGGAAAGAATGCTGAAATAAGTACGTCTTTAGACAGCTGCAAAAAAGGTCTGGGAGCACGTGTTATGTCGTGCGGTAGACTCTGTTTTACAAGATCTACATCTACAAATCACACTAATTGGCGATAAAATAATAATAAAATATCTGCTGTCTGCATGAAAAACTCCAACATAACCTTGTCAACCAGTTTTTCAACAGACAATTATGACCTTAAACTACAAAATGTACAAGTTAATGGTGATGATCAATACAGTTAAACAAAATAAACAACGCAACTAGAAAGTCTTAACTCGACAACAGATGTCGAGTACTGTATGCCTTGGCCTGTGCAGTGACGGTTCCAGCATATGTCATTCCACCATGACCTTGAACTTAAACCTTTGGACCCCAAAATTTAATCCATTCATAATACATCATTGGTGTAAGTTTGGTGAAAATCTGACAAATACTTTTCAAGACATCGTATTAACAAGCCCACAAAGTGCTGTTTCCAGCATATTTCATTCCACTGTGACCTTAACCATTGACTCCAAACTATGACACGTTCATCGCTGTCCCATAATGCACTGTTGATGTAAGTTTGGTGAAAATGTGTCAAATACTCCGCAACAGGACAAAAACAGTATGCCTCCGGCCACAGTACATTGGACAGAGGCATAAAAATTTGTGACTCTCATGATCTACAAAATTAACACACAGACAACATATCAAGTGCAACAAAAAAGACAAATCACAACAAACATTCCAATTTGCACAGATTTCTAACCATTAACACGGACACTGGACTCGCTTGATTGTGTTACAGCAGCTGCATCTTGCTGTGGAGAAGCTGTTGCTACACCAGGAGCGGCAGCTGCGACGGTCGTCGGCAAACTACTGGAAGAAGGCTGCTGCGGACGAGGAGCTGGCGACACAGTAGCACTGTTCCGTAAGTGTGGAACGACATATTTGCCGGTCGACTGAGAACCAGCTGATGTTGGACGATGGACAGCACCAAACCTCATCTCCTCATCATTCTCTTCTGAGTTCTCCAATGCCGACCGCTTTACATACTCACTGCCCCGTTCTATCTCCATCGCTAACTTCTGTGCATGTGCTTCACGCTGCCTATATTCCACCGTGTCAGACTTCTGTAGCGGTGTGCTGCAATTTCACACAACGACCTAACTGTACACACTAAAAAGCTAACAAAACATTTATAATTAAACTCACAAATAAGATTAAGCAAGTTTCAACAAGTTGGTAAAGAATTCCAACTTGCTTTCTATTTTACAACAGTAACTTATTTTTCTACAAACTTCCCTTACATTCTATACAGATTCATCTAACCAACAGTGACTGAAATGTGTCTTCCAAATATATGTGAATTATCAGCTAGTTGCATACCATATGATTGTAAAAAGTAATGCAGATAAGCAATACTCACGTGTATTGTGTTAGATTAGGATCGTAGTCAGACTTGATGTTAAACTTCTCTGCATTTATGTTAAACATTTCGTTGGCATCCCAGCCAGTCTGTAAAAAAAACAATGTTCATTTATCACTTATACAAAAAGCTACCAGTATGTATCGGGTGCCCCAAAAAAGTTACTCCTCCACTAGCGTTTTGTCATTACTTCCGCAATAACTAGGAATTTTGAGACCAACTTTTTTACAGCACCACCGGCAACATGATATGCAGACTGTGTAGTTTTTGTTCACAAATATTAGTCGAGTTTGTAGATTTTATTCCCACTTTTATTGCCACGCTTGCAATTTTACAAGCAAAATTTTAGCACCAAGGTATCGATAGAAAAGTGCTAGAAAAATGCAACGACTGAAGAGACTAGCAATGACTAGTAATTAAACAACTGATTGAATGATAAATTATGATCACTGAAATGATAAGAATATCTGAAATAGTCAGTGTCATCAAGCCTTGTGCACATCTGCCTGCAATATGCCGGTGAAAATTCTGAACAGCCCTTCCCTTTGCACAGAAGGTTGTTCCAGATCTTCTGCAATTGATATGCTTCGAAGCTCCCGATACAATACAACATTGGTGATTTTCTAGCAGCTTTCTGTTGATGTCTTAATACTAAAAATTTCTCTTGTGTAATATTCTGACTACCGTCGACAAAATATGGAAACAAAATCTGCAAAGTCGAGGATCATGAACGAAAAATTACAAAATATGTATCAATGCTGACGGAACCCTTGTAAAAATTTTGGCTTCAAATTCCTAGTGGTTATGGAAATAATGATGAAACACTGTTGGAGGTCAATTTTTTGGAGACACTAAATTAAAAACCCAGAACAATTTATTTATTAAACAATGTACATTGTACATGCTGCTTTGAAATAAATCATCAGTCAATGATACAATTTAACACATTTATGGCAGATGCTATGATAAACTAGTTATCTATAAGCATACTGAATTTGTCTCTTCTTTCATGGCAACAAGTTGCTAAAGACATCGACATTACATTAAATTAGTGTACAGAAACGGGACCTAAACAAAAAAGATCAGTGCTAGCAGTAGATCGGCAATCTTGCACTAAATAAGCAGAAAATTACTAGTGGCAGATCACATGTTTATATCATTCCAATCTCGCCGTTGATAAACAAATGCAACCTTATATGCCAAAACCATGATGTAAAATTGCACTCAGTTATTTTGCATTACGTTTATTCGATAACTCTTTAAGTCGACATTTTCTGAAAACACCTTTGGTTTAAGCCATATTCTGGTATGTACTGAATAAGCCTGATCAAAGAAAGTGATTGGCGTCGTGGCATGTGAAAATACATCACATGCCTACTTTGCTTACTTACCATGGATATTGTCCCAATACACTTCTAGCAAGTTTCCTATGTTAACAGCAAGATCATTGATCTATCGCTAGAATTATGGAAATAAAAACATGTAGCTGTGTTAAATCGTTAACTACACAGGCTTTCCCTGCTTGTCTGGTGTGTACAATAGCAAAACAATAACAGTTGCAGTTGAAACAACAAGAGTAATAGTAATAATAAAGCTACAATGCTCATAAACAGTTTCAAATACTGCGCACGAGAAATCGGGTAATTACAATTAATCACATCTGGCTGCTTAGAACAGTTTAATGTCCTACAAAAAATTTTTCAACGGAGAAAATCCAAAATGTCATTCTTGAATGTGTCCTGTAAAAAACGGGAAAAATTTAGCAACACACAACCTCATTTTTATCGAAGCCATCAACTACTGAATCTTCAATGGCCTCCAAGCCATCTTCATTTGTTGCACCATCCCACGGCTCAAGTTCCTTTTCTCGAACAAGACCATTGCATTTACTCGCAGAACTATCACCATATCCATCTGTCAACAACGACATGCCTTCAACCATCAGCACACAGATTTCTGTACTTGTGCTACAATCGAGAAATGGTTGTTTTAGCTTCAACTGTATGTGCCAAAGCTAGGTGCAGCTGGATATTACCAAACAAACAAACCCAGACCCCAAAGGCCCGAACCAAAAGTGACAGCAACTGACAGTAAAACTACGATAAACACTAAACAGATGTAGCTTGAGAGCAAGGTTTTGGTCTTGAGACTGCTCAGCCTAATGTGGTCTTGGCCTTAAGCCTGAAGTCTGCTGCTCTGATTTTTGTGGTTTGGTCTCAGTCTTGACATACTGATCTTGGTCTATGCTGTTCACTGCATTGCACAAAGTCCATGTATCACTATGACAAGGTCGGCTGCATCTTATTTCACACGTTGCTAGCCACGTTTTGCTGGTTTTTAGGCAGTACCAATAAAACTGTTCAACTCTCGAAAAGTCTGTCTGTCTATAAAAAATGTAACTGTAGGCCTATATGCTTAATCTTGACCAAACTGACAAATGCAACCTACAAACCAACAAATGGTAAAAACTACCCAGCTAAAAATTAACGAAAGAGCAAAAGACTCGGATCTACAACAGCACACATCACTTTTTCAGAAATGAAATTAGAATGCTATGCCTGACCTTACAAATGATGACACCTAATGTGATGGCACCCTTACACTGCAGTAATTGGAGTACATTCTCATAATATATTCTTTGTTTTACCATTCAGCCAGTGGCAACAAATGCCTATTAACTTTTGTACCACTACGAATTATTTGTACAATGTATTACACTGGAATAATTAATCACAGGTCAACAACGGAACCTGTGTCAAGTGAATGGTTAATGACGTACCAATTATGGCATAATCCAGATTAACATCTGCGACAGTCATCGTAACCACATCTGTCTTCTGAAAGATCAGAGTTTTGATTACAGTATCACTGGCAATCACAGTAGATGAAGCATCGCTGGACTCGTCGATGGGATGAGCTCGCTCCAGTACTATTTCCACCTGTAACAGAAACACGCTGATGCAACTGTCTCACAAATCCATGCGCTATTTACTCTGCCCAAAAATGAGTAGCCCTTCCATTTTCTGTGACCTTGTTAGCCAACACAGCCTAATTGCCTTATTAAGCCTGTATACATGCCTCACAAGAGCTAATAACAATGTAGCAAATTACAATCCCAGACATGGCACCCATTGTCATCTGTCAGTCAGATCAATGCACTAAAATTTCAGAACGACGGCTAATGTCATCCATATTAACTAATAGTAATTCCATAAAAGTCAGATATGCACATATGCACATACTTTAATCTTTCTGTTTCACTGTTAACTAGAGGGTTAGAACGACAACATTATTGGAATATTGGTTAATGGGCATTACTGACCAGTATCAGGTGGTACTGGGTATCATGCGATGCTTTTATTCCAGCTGATGGCCAATACCATGATAATGCTAGACAAAGTCGGCGCTGCCCGGAAGATAAGCACCTCGTATATCAGATGCCAGTGGTGCTGCAGCTGACAGCAGATGATGGCATGAGCAGCAAAGTGTAGATCTATAAAGTGTAATCTATAAAGTGGTGGGAACATGTGACTGATAGCAGATAACGACTTAACAATGTGAAGCTTAGTGATCAGTGGCTCCCCTCCTCCCCACCCCCTCACTCCATTGTCGCCAGAGTGAGGGTAGAGGATGTTGTCATGTAATCAATGTGAACGACTGCAATCCATCTGTTTTTTGACCACCACTACCCTTGCCTCCCTCCCCGTTCTCCGCACATGAGTGAGGGTTGGCAGCGGTGGTGTCAAGTTATGCAAAGAAAGCAGCGCGGGTCAAGTCAGTTGAGCAGTTGGGTGCAACTTTAACACTCAGACATGCAAAGCCGTGGCATGACTGCAGTGTCACACAGCTGTAGACACTGAGACTGCCTGATCAGCAGCACTGGCATGAAGGCGCAACCCGCATCGGGCGAGATCCTAAATATCTTTCATTAACATTCATAGCGCATATGACCGACTACACAGTACGTAGTCTGTTGACTCAGTTTCTGAGTTACAATCAATACAGTGCTTCATCACACACAAGTATTGGTATTGGGTATTGGTATGCCAGAGGTCAATACTACTGGGTACTGGGTACTGGACGGTTTGCTTGGTACTGTTCTAAACCTACTGTTAACTGTTCCACTTTTAACCCACAGTGAGTGAGTGAGCAGAGTTTAACGTCCCTCTCGACACATAATAGATCATTTTGGGGACGAGTCTTTCCAGGCAATCACTTGCACTGGTATAAACAGCTATGCTAGTTAGGCAACTAACTGACTGACTGACTAATCAACTGACTGGTTTCTTGGACATAACTAGCTTTGCCAATTTTACTGCAATTAGTTCAAATTTTATGATTTTGTGGACTGGAGTGCCAACATTTTGGTGACAGATGTTGTTGTCAACCAATGTCTTAACTACTAATTATTAGTATGTTGAATCATCGTTAATATGCATTAATTAACTTCAACTTTACATTTATTCTAATACTCGACACGCAAACCTACTTGGGAGAAGCACAAAATATCACACAACAAATCACAATTACCTTTGGCGATGTTGTTCGTAATATACCTTCATAGACTTTACCATTCTTAACTGTCACTTGCACAACACATCCCTACAAAAAACACAACGATGCATTTATTGTCGAAGCTCAAAATTCGCCACCCACCTCATGCAGCAACATATCATATAAACTTTAGCAACAACATCTATAGATACATGAAAACTATGCTCACAGCTCAAAATATCCAAACATTCCAACTGTTTCTCTTTCTCCTCATAACACAATCCATTCTCCCTCTTAAAGCATCTATCTCACAAATTGCTATCGGTTTTCATAGTCAAGCTTACAAAGTACAAAATGCTGAAGTTTAAAACAAATCACTTACCAAATTGCCTTTGGCAAAGTAGTTACATCTTTATATACCTAATGGTCCCCAAGCTTCCCTTCAGTGTACAATATTCTCAGTTCCAAATAACAATGACCATACTACTTACAATGCACGATGCAAAGGTGTGCAGAAAACGTTCGTTGACGTATATTCCATCTTGCTGTAAATATGCAAACATCGAAACAACAATGTGCATCATGGTTTCCACTGCTCTGATTAGCCTAAGCTGTGTTAGTCACTGGCTATTTCCTGACAACTGTCACAGACAAAATCCTGCAGTCATGGTCTCACGTCACCATGAAATCAGTTCAGATTTTCACTGACCAGTTTTGAAACTAAATATTTAAAAATTCCATTTAACAATCAACACTCGTAACTGCCTTCTTCACCGTTGTCATTTAACTTGATTGATGTTTGGGTAATTTATTACTAAACATACACGTTTTTACCGCACGATGCACGTAGTGTTAGTACTGTACTGCTATCGTAAGTCGCCTGTCCATTCGTCTGTCTGTCTGTGACGATGTGGTATCGTGAGTTGTAGAGTTAGTTCAAAAGTAATTGCACAAATAATTAGCCTAGGGTCCTTGCTCCTCGGAGCCACGTCAGTAATCTAGTCCAACAGGAACACCCCTAAAATTCAGGTGGTATAGGGGTGGGTCCCCTCTTCTCCTGGGTCACAATATCTCTGTAACGGGGCAAGATAGGACAAAGGTTACTATTGATGACCAATAGGAAGTCACACAAGTGCTTTCAATTGGTGCCAAAATCAAGATCTTAGATGACCTTGAAGGGCCATTACGCACTGTTTCAAAACAAATGCGTTTTTCGGAGCCCACAACAAAAATTTGAATGAAGATAAAACCATACTATCAGCAACGAAGATGTCGCCCAATGACTCTAGATTCCGGCAATATAAGGTTTATGCAGATATTTGCGGTGGTTCTCAAGATTTACGTAAATTTTCCTTAGATTTATGTATGCCTGTGTCGATACATACAGGTATGGTATGCCGTATTCGTTGTCAATATCAAATCGTTAGTTGTTGACACTTAGCTGCCAAGCAACCAAGTTATTTTTATAACTGGACCAGCAACATCTGTGTGGTCACATTAAGTAAGATGACAGGCATGTCTGATGTTTGATAGTGACCGCTGATAGTTGGTATTATTGTTTGTGTTTTATTTACATTTTTAATATAAAAAAACTGAGTCTGAAATCTGTTCATACTGAATTTAACAATAGGGACCCAGAAGGCGCCCGCTTGCTTACTTACTCTACTATAATGCCTACGGTAAGCTCTGCCTGCTGCCTGTACATAAATATTCATCACTATGCTCCACTGTACATCATGCTGCAGCCTGCAGCAGGTGGCTGCACTACACACACATGCCATCAGTATAGTAGTAAAGGTTCAATGTCAAGTTTTAAATTGTCAACATGAAACGAACTTTGACAATTACTCATTAATTAGAAATTAATTTGAAAATATGAGACGGTAGATCTGTCGGGAATGTCAGCACGAATGTGTACGCAGTTTTTGTTGCGC
>Ga0209679_1001435_pt1 | contig 10244 bp, 4 predicted proteins | sample WorMetHEROISLAND_4_FD_187408 | JGI IMG/M metagenome (GOLD analysis project Ga0209679, IMG submission 187408) | Marine gutless worms symbiont microbial communities from Max Planck institute for Marine Microbiology, Germany - Olavius sp. 2 HERON... ...
AATACCCTAAGCTCCCCACGGTACATCAACATTGCACTCGCACAGACAGACAGACGGACGACTTACGACAGCAATACAGCACGGTAAAAGTGCTGAACCACGAATCACTTTAAACAGTTCAATCAAGTCAGCACGTACCATTCTACTTACTGAATTCAATGTAAATTACTTACAAACTAGAAATTTCTGACAGAAAAGTAACTGAATTGAGCAATTACAATCATTATTTTGAACAGAGTTGTAATTCAGTAAAAACTGCAATCGTAATCTGTAATCGAATTACGTAGTTTCTTTTCCTTACATTACTGCCCAGCTCTGTGCGCAGCGATTTCTGTCCTCGGACATGACATGTCATATACACCTGCGCGTAGTAATAAGCAGCCAGATGAGATGGAGTACTGCGCTCTGGTCAAGTTCCGGCTAATTACGAGTATATTGATTTCTTCAGCCGAAAGAAATGGCTGATTATGAGGACAACACTGTTGTCGTATAGCAGGCTAATTTTATGGAGTGCGAGTGGACTATGCCAGGAGAGAATACGAGCAAGAGAAAAGAGCAGTGGTTAAAATAGTCTAAGGGTAGCTCAGAGGGCTAAGCTCACCCTACTTTATTTTTGCCCCCTTTACTCTGCCCTGCTAAATGTTGGGCAGTATTTTGAATAATGAGAGATGAAAATGCACTAACACTAGCAGCGTTCAGTTACGCTTTTAATGCGCCAAATTCGTTTTCAACCGAGGTTCCACACCCCGCTGATGAGCTCATGACACCCAGCGAGACTCCGTAGTCTAGGGAAGAGGACACCCGTTACCCATTCTTCTATTTTGCCCCAGTTTTTCACTCCGTAATGTATTTTCAACGAAGTAGCAATAAAATAATTTACTATTATTCTCCAGGTGGAAGCACTAGTATCGGCGGAAGTATGTGCTCTATCGAGTGCTCTCTAGTTAATGGTCGCTTTACTGCAATTTTCCTGTACACTGTGCCAGCGACAGAATTTTGAAAACCGCTCAATGATGAAGTTATAACACTTTGACTCAAGACGTACATGTGACTTTAGTTTTGTGTGCGCTATAGAAATATTCTTACTTACTTACGTACTTACTTACTTAACCTCGCGTCTTTCGATGCAAAATTATAGCACGTTCTTCCTCGGACCAAAGCCAATAAGCAACGCAGGATCAACATGTAGCCTACGTATTATCACTGACAAATCTCGTTTATAAATTAAACAACAGCTATAGTCTGGCAAAAGACAGCTATGAGTAACTGGGATATGCACGAAGTTCACAGTTGGCCTATTATGCAGCTCCTTGTACACGATGAGGCATAATTGCCTGACCCCCTTGATTTTTATTGTATAACCTTTGAACAAATAGACAAAAATTGACAAAATTTAGCAGAAATGTCTGGTAGACTATGCCGTTATAAGCAACAGCAACATTCTAAAAAGACAACTGGCTCAGTTTGTGTTCAGTGTCCGCCTTTGGCTTTAACGAAGACGCGTGCGCCACTGCACGCAATACAACTGCAATACAAGAAAAAAATTCTTGTATTGCAGTTGTATTGCACTTGTGCGGACCGCTTAACGCGCTGATCCAGTTCGTCCCCTGCAGCTGTCAGGATACGCGAACACAGTTCGTCGACGTCCTTGATCTGCCCATTAGCGAAATTGCATGCAACATTATCTCATCCTTAGTCGTGGAAATTTTCATGCCGAAAAACAGCATACTAACAAAGTTTTGCTACTTGACGAAAGGGGGTCCAGTAATTACGCCTCACCGTGTATAATGCCGACGCAAGATGCGTGTGGCGAGAGCAGGTGTATAGGTACCCGTACGACTCCTGTGGAATATGTAGTCATATGGAAACTGACACACCCTGGAGAGTGACAATGACAAAGGCTTTTTCTTTTTCCTCGTTACACGCCGCGAGTCTTAGAGCGCAGAGAGTGGATCTCTGGCCACTGAGTGCAGCTGCGGTATCAGTGATAATTAGCTGCCAGTGCCACCAACGTGCGTGCGAGGTCATGAAGCGCTGCAGTTCATGACTGCGATTGCATCACGACACAGTAAAATGTCTACATCTCACAGGCATCCGAGACATTCCGGAGTTAAGCGGTCCACACTGCACTACAACTACAATAACATAACACAAAAATTTTCTGGTATTGCAGCAGTCCGCATAAGCGCAAATCGCAATACAACTGCGATACAGGAAAAAAATTCTTGTATTGCAGTTGTATTGTAGTTTGTAGTTGTATTGCACTTGTGCGGACTGCTTTAAGTTATGATTCCGGTGGACAGAGCGATACAAAATACATGATCTTGAATGACCCTGAATGGCCATTTTACGTTAAATTTTCACGATTACGAACAGCGATTTCAGAAATTATTTTACATACTTACAGTAGAGCCTATTTATAGAATATTTGTGTTATATCACGTCACCAACAAAGATGTGAGGAAACGGACCGTGATCCGCAGAATATTTGGGATCCGCGGAAGGACTGCGGATCTTTCGAAGACGAAAAGTTGCGGGCGCTACATCGTCGGAACCTTAACAAATAAGGCCAACATTGTTATATATAGTATTACTTAGTCCCTTATCGCCTTTCCACTGACTCCAACACACCCGACCTTGAATGACGTATAGGCCCTAATGGCCATTTTGTATTAAATTATGTTTTGTGCCGGTGTGTTCGGAGCTCTGAAGCCTGGCTTCGAAGCTTGGCTAGCTCTTAAACTTGTAGTGAATGTTGTCGGCAAATTTTAAGCCGAAGGAACAGCTGCAGCATCGCGCGGTTTCCTTGCGACAGCACACGTCTTGTTCTCGTTCTTGAAAATTCTATCTTTGTCGTTCTCATTCAGTTCTAATTTTTGAGATTTTAATCATTTTCATTCGATATTATCGGAAACAAAACATTTTTCATAATTCACACAAAACACTTGGAAATAATCACTGCAGTGCTAGTACTACTAACACTTTGGAAAGCTAGGCTATACTGATTACTATACGTACCACTAAAATGGTAACTGACATATTTACATTGACTGTCTACTAGAACACAGACGGAGCATCACAGAGTCAGCCGTCATACATTCCACATAGAAGTTCAAATGCAGTACAACAGTTTAAGATATGACAGAACTCTGTTCCAAGTATATGTGGGCAGCAACAGAACAGGTTGGTTCTGTCGCCGAAAGAGTCTGTCGCCGATCTTTCAACTTGTCCGCGCGGCACGACAAAGACGCCGTTCACCGACGCAGGCAGTGAGGATGAGTATCGTGTCAGCTGCGTGCGTCAGTAGTTCGCCATATACGCCGACATGTGCAGAGTAATGTCTTGTGAACCACAAGACAGATCGAGTTTGTCGTCGACCTTTGGTAACCAAACTAACTCTCACTTCGACGTTCGAGAGTATATTCGTTCGGCTTTTGATTTTCGTTCTAGTTTTTATTCAGTAGGCCTACGGAAGCATTCTTTTAGTTGTTATTCAGTTCTCGTTCGCAAAATCATATTAGTTCTAGTTCTAGTTTTCGTGCACGAAAAAGCGTGATAAGCGTCATAACCGTTGGAGCACAGTTATACCCCATTTACACGATGAAGCAGAAGCTAGCTCGACGAGCTGGCTCGACGAGCCAGCTCGTCGAGCTAGCTTCATCGTGTAAACGGGGTATTGCTGTCAGCTGAGTGTGCTCCAACGTTCTGCTATGCGGCAGCTGAGCGCAAAAGTATTCGAGTTTTGAATATTTACACATTTACACACCCAAAAAGTGGCGATTTTTGCAGAAAAAGGAAGCAAAATTGCAACATTAATGTCTTGTCAAAGGTCAGATTTACGGAAAACATTGAAATACAGCCAGAGCCGAGATTTAGTGGGTATTCAATGAATACTTTGATACAGACGAACTGGACGTTTCGCTAAGTTAAGCATATATACTTTGATTCGTCATGAATATCTTATCACATCAGCAGTCAATCAGATCGAACAATTCTGAGTGCAGTGTTGAATGACTAAATTTATACACAACAAACACAGCAGGCGACTTCCACGTGACATAAAGTTGCAATTTTACATTAAACAACAATAATGTTTAACGCCAAATTATTTAAGTCTTAGCGAAAATACAGTGTGATCCAAAAAGTAAGCCACAAGTTTTTTGTCATGACTGCGTGAAACGTCAATTTTCAAAAAAAATTCTTTCACCGACAACCGACTCGCCCAGCAACAAACTTGTATAGTAAAGTAATTATTCTTAACTACACGTCAAACATCAAATCCGTCGCTACTCTATGTTGTGAAATATCAGCTTTGAATATAGGCCTACTGCAACGAATTTTAAGGTTTGGTGGATCTTTACTCCTCAACGTACGGCATTGCAAACGTTCTGCTGAGTACAGTACGTCAGTGAAAGAATTTTGAAAATCGGTCAATAGGGCCTATTTGATGAAGTTAAGAAAGTTATCAATTTTGGTAGCTTACTTTTTATGGACCACCCTTTATGAAGCAATCAACCGAAACAAAGTTTAGCCTACATTTCTGGCGAGTTCATCTTTCACCAAGACTGCCACAGCGCACAGTGCACACTAGTTTTTGACATTAATATTAATATATCCACCAAGCGAATGAAAGTGAATGGCGGAGATAGGCCTACTGTTTTCGTTCCATGTGGTTCTGTCTGTCTGTATGTACGCAGCGGACCGGTCAATCAGACTGTTTTAAAAAAGCTACGGACTTCAAATTTGACGTGCATGTTTCCAGGGACAGTCCAGACATGACCCCTTAAAATTGTTCGAAAAGTAGTCTAAAAATTCACTTGGCGGAGATATGCACTCTCACGAGCGCCTTCTAGTTACAATGTAATGTAGCGACGCGTCTCTGGTGTGGTAAGACCTTTAACGATCACTCTATTGCAGATTTCCTGGACAGTGCGTCAGTGAAAGAATTTTTTTAAAAAATCGGTTAACATTTTACGAAGTTGTGACAAAAACTTTATACTGGCGTACTCTTTTGATCCACGCCACGTATCGTACGACGTACGTATCGGCAGAACGTCGCAGCTGTTCAAACGATGCCCGCAACAAGACGGCTTCTAATACGGCAACAATGAACATTGCCCACTGACATTCGCAGCCAGAGATTTGGGATAATATTGCTCGTATACTACACGACGTCCGCGCCCGCCGTTGACATCGCGCTATCGTGTTTCTGCGGAGTTCAGAGGCGGCCGGCTGAGACCGTAGGCAGATCCATAGCGGCACGCTAGCCGGTGTTGGTGTCGTCGGATGAAGCGGTAGGTAAATACGTTGTCCCGCAGTCGATGTTTCGGCAGCTTCGGCTACGCTCGGGCAAGTAGCACCGTTATATCGTGTGTGGCGTGTGGGCGTGTGCACTATTACTGTACCGGTTTGTGTGCTTGCAGTATTATAAGAGGTCTGTGTGTAGATCTCGTTACCTTCGCCGCCGCTTAGCGAGCGGAGAAGGTAGTGTGGTGCTCGGCGTCTGTGTGTGTGTGTGTCCGCCTATCCGCGACTGCGCGCCGCATTAGTCTCCGCGGCGAAGGTAATGCGCTGTAGGCAATGTTGCAGATGAGCGGGTTATAGTATTTTTAGCCATTACCAGCAGTGACAACTTATACGGTTAGGGATAGGGTTAGGGTTAGGGTCAGTACTGATTGCGGGTCTTACTTCTACATTCCGAACACCGGCAAAGTTTATTTCACAATGGCTAAAAATATAACCCGCTCATCTGCCAGTCTCCCACATTGCCTGCGTCTAGTTTCATCGGGTCGAGGAATATCGCTCAGGGAACGTTAATGAGGCAACTATTGAACTATATATAGGTGGTTAAGGACGCGCAGGAATTAACGACGACACTTGTTTTATTTATTACAGAGTGTCAGCATGGCTTGCTATGCAGACTGCAGAGCCTGGTTGAGTTGTCTGTCCGTCCGTCCGTCCGTCCGTCCGTCACACTTCTTCACCGACGGATAGCCCAAGAACTCTAGTTTCGGCGATATAAGGTTCATCCCGATATAGTCGAATAGGGAAAAGGAAAATTAGCGTTTTTCGGCCAATAAGTCGCCGTGTCTCAGAAACGGTGCAAGATAATGACCAAGGTTACAATTAATGACTAATAGTAAGTCGCATAAGCTGGGTGCTTTTGATTGGCGCCAAAATCGACTTCGGATGACCTTGAATGGCCGTTACGTACTCTGTTGCACGAAACATGCGTCTTTTGGAAATTCGGAGCCGAACTCAAGCAAAAAATTGAATGAAGATAAACCCATACTGTCGGATTGTCGGTGTCTGCGGATACATGGAACATACAAATTAACCGTATTATGTTGTAGCCTGCAGTTATTTCGTTTTTAGGTTTTGTATTTTTTTCTCTGGTTTTTGATTTTCTTTGCACATTTTTATCGTCTGTGTTGCCTGAAATAAACTTAATTTAGGCCTACTATTTTAAAGTCTTTTCACAATGTTCATGTTAACTTCCCGGTCAACACTTTGTTGCTGTTAGTATTTCATTGACTAATACGTGTTAGAATCACGGTAGCAAGGAATTTTTAGACAGTGCTGTTTCAGTATTTAGGCTTTTTTCTTATGTTAGTGTATTAAAAAATTAATTCAATGTGTGACGTGTGGTTTGTGTGTATTTATAGCTGCTGCATGACACTGAAGAGAAACGTGAAATTCATTCAGAAAAACGTTGACGAGATCAACGAGATCTGACTCGAAATCATCACAGATTTGATGGCAGCGATTGGATAAACTATATCAGCGTATCATTCACTCTTTTAATGATTTGTTTTGAAAGGTTCTAATTATATTTTTATAACAATTCGTACCATTCGTTATCTGTGGAGGATTAAGCATACCTGTTAGTATTTTTCGTAATTACACTAGCTCCTACGTGATTTATAACATTTGTAGTAAGCCTTTTCCAATTTCCATGTGACAGGCCATGGTTTGTTGATAACTCGTTGATGTTTTTTTAAAATTATTAACTTATTATTAAGCATTTAACTGAACCTGGAAATACTTGTATATAGATTTTAAAAAATATCAAATAGCTGTAAGGCTAATCAGTATTCTAAAATGAAGTATAGGCCTAAGTGATTAAATTATTTAATTAAACTAATTGTTTCTGTTCCATAAAACAAATACTTTGCTATGTTATCGAACATTTCTGTTATAACTAGACCTACACGGTTTCACTTATGTATAGCATGGCTAAAAAGTTAAGCTAAGAAGACGCTAAGTAGTTAGTTAATATAGGCGCAACTTAATTGTAAATCTTTGATTACCGGTAAGTATAATTTTGTATTAACCGCATTAAATAGGGATGTGCGGGTACGGCAGTTTTGGCTATACCGACCCCGTAACGGCGTAATACGTTACCGTACCCGACCGTACCCGTGCCTCTGTACCTGTACCCGTACCCGCGTTTGTATCCGTGACTTTGCGCGTGCACTTGCACGATAGTCTTGTTGTACTTACTTCCTGAATCTTTACGGCTTCAGCTCTATGCTAATCACCGTAATATACTTTAGCTGTATCATGTCTGGCTCATTATATTACATTTTGCAGATAATACTGCCAATTCAGTTCGCTATGATGAAATTGATTGCTGTATACGCTAACGTGTTTTAGTGTATTAGGGTTACTGCCTCAACATATAGTACAATTAAACAGCTAGCCTAAATAAAATAACTCCAATTACGATTAATTGCTTATTCTGACTCAGCATCGTGCGGTTTATTGCTTGCGATAGCATGCGGGTTTCTTGTCTAAAATAACGTAAAAACCTAAGTTTTTAAAACCCATTTCTACAGCAGTGCTATAATAGTTTTTCGCGAAGTTGTCACAGATGCAGGCAGAGCTGGTTATACTAGTGAGTTTTATATTAATCGCATGCGATTTTATTTGTGTTAGTTTTGTTTTAGTTTTGTCGCAAATGTATTGCGCCGCTTTGAGGTCGTCTTGTCTGTCGACATTCAACAATGTCTATGACATCAGGGGCATATTCAGGATTTCAAGTTAGGGGACGTGAAGTAAGGGGGTCTGGGGACGGAAGTCCCCCAGTGGTGTCCAGGAGCATAGCCCCGGTAGAGGGTCTGGGGACGAAATCCCCAGAATCTGAAGCCTTTTTGTGTATGAAAGCATGAATTTTTGTTCTCTGTAATGCGTGAAATATTGTGTTCGATGCATTTTTAGCGACGTCACGTTGTAAGCGTACGCCAGCAACGACTCGCCGACATCGATCACCGGCCACGCTGTTCATCGAAGTCGACGACGCGTATATTTTCATAACATAGTAAAATACGAGATGCGCGTTCTGCAAAAGCACTAGCGCACTTAACTAAAAGAATTTCTGGCCATCATTATTATCTATTCCTTTCACAATTTTGTACGTGTGTGTTTAAATCAGATCTCCCCTTTAAACTTAATATTGTAAACCGCCGCATGCGTGATGGATGGGACAAGAGAGGTGCGCAGCGGCGGCGAGACCGCGCTAATTGCTGTGCCGATGACAGACTTATGGTAAGTTGCCTGGTAGGACATCACCCGTGGCCGTACTGTTTCTGCAGTATCGCTTACTCGAGCAATGAGCGCCCGTCGTGAAATGCTACAAGATATTTTGAGCTGTTATACGCAGAATGGTCGCATTAACCGTACCTTGCGTACAGTTTTTAGGCCCCTACAAGGCAATCTGCATTAGGCCTTAAGTTTGCTGTGTTTAGGGAGGGGGCGCCGCTTCGACCCCTCTACATACGCCCCGGAAAAACAAGAAACCTGCATGCTATCTCAAGTAATAAACCGCGCGATGCCGCACAGCCGCAATCAATTAGAATAAGCAAATAATCGTATGAAGTATTATTATTTTATTTTGCTGTTTAACATTATGTACATTGAAGTAGTATGCCTGCGTCCGCTGAAACACGTTAAACTGACTTAAGCAAACCAAGGCGGTCTTAGAATATTTTTCCATATAAATATTTGCTGTGTTATTGCCGCGTGAAATATACCTAAGAAACCCGTGCAGATAGCACACAGCACCGCACTGCAACTGCAATTTAGACTCGCCAGAAGCACTGCACTCTAACATTAGATAACTACAGAACCAGACCGTCAATGACGGAGTAGCTCATTCCAATATTTAGACATCTAGCTGCCTGATACTTATACTGGAAGGAGAGTATATGGTGTTTCATAAAGTGAGCGCATGTAGAGACAGAACGTGAGACCGTACTGTATAGCAAACATTTCGTGACATCACAGAAGTGCCCGTATCACGTGACCTTTGACCTCGACCTTGACCTTGAGCACATCCTGGATGCAGGCCCGTCTGGGGACCATCGTGTGCAAGTATGGTCGCGATCCAGCCATTTGCCTGTGAGAAGAAGCGATTTTCGTGAAATCACAAAAATGTCCGTATCACGTGACCTTTGACCTTTGACCTTGACCTTGACCTTGAGCACATCCTGGATGCAGGCCCGTCTGGGGACCATGGTGTGCAAGTTTGGTGGCGATCCAGCCATTTCTGTGGTAGAAGAAGCGATTTGCGCAAAGTTTACAGACGGACGGACGGACAGACGGACGACGGACGCCGCGCGATTGCATTAGCTCATGGAATAAGCTAAAAACGGACTATTTTTGAGAGTTGATAACTTTTAGTAGCGATGAGCTAGAGATGTGCTTGCTGTATCATTTTGTACAAAAATAGTTTAAAAAGGTTGGTCACAGCAAAGATTATAGAGCTTCGCTCGCTCTATAATTTTTGGTTACAGTCTTACAGTACAGACCATAAATTGATTTTAACGTTGTGGCTAAATATTCTTTGCAAATGCAGCAGCGTCATTTGTGACGTAATTTCTGTTAGCAAACATCATCATCATCATCGTCATCATCATCATCATATGGCTCCTTTAAGTTATTAACGTAGTAAGTAATGAATAATGGCACATTTATACAGGTTTGGTTTATTATTATTTTATCAATTTACGGGTATTTTACTCGTACCCGCACTACAGTAGTACCCGCACCTGAGTCCGACCCGTACCCGTGAAGTTGCTACCCATACCTTACCCGCGGGCACGGGTATACCCGCGCTGCCCTACCGCGTAAGTAAAACAGCTGCTGTGATGCTGTCGCTACGATGTAAGTTTACACTGACTTGTATTTTTGTACGCGGCAGGGTTACGTTGCAACAACGTCGACTACTTCAAAGCCTATCCGAA
>Ga0209679_1001436_pt1 | contig 10244 bp, 3 predicted proteins | sample WorMetHEROISLAND_4_FD_187408 | JGI IMG/M metagenome (GOLD analysis project Ga0209679, IMG submission 187408) | Marine gutless worms symbiont microbial communities from Max Planck institute for Marine Microbiology, Germany - Olavius sp. 2 HERON... ...
AAATTTCTGGATCCTTATCCAGATCCAGCAACCCTGGATCTTCCTGATCTGGATCGCCACCAAAATCTAATCACGTGGTACTCTGGCCACACCCCACCCCTCCAAAATATTTCATCAAAATGCATTCACAACTTGCTGAGATACACTGCAAAATGAATAATATGGGTTTCATGGCAATACAAAGTACACAAATTAGGCCTACATAAGTTCTATATAGAGATTGTGGATGGTTAAACTGTCTAGATTCTTTATATATAATGCTGGATTCTATGCTACAAATGACTTTAAAGCACTAGATCTGCTACAGTACAGTAAGCAATACGTACATAATGTAAACAAAAATTTTCCTCAGCACAGTTGAGGCTCTGCAGTGTCAAATTGAGCTGACTGGGTGGGTGGGTAATTACCTAGTAACGCTTTCTTTCATCAAGCGACATCTCAGGAAGTACAATAGATATGAAGTTGAAACTTTGCATGTAGCATATAGGATGGTGGGTGGGAGGCTGATGCTGTGACTAATAAACTCACAAGTGTTCACCAGAGGATGCCACTGAAGCTATGCTGAGGACCACCGTGATGAAGGAACCTTGCTTGTTAGTTATGTGCAATGGCAACGTTGTGTTAGCGTTGGTAATTTGCCAAATGGCATCGTCATCAAGCTAATGCATACAAACATAAATTACATAACCTGTCCATATCATATGTAACAATCATAGCAATAAAAACAATAAGTTCAGAATAAAGCAAAGACCTAACAGAACTTACAACATTGTGACTAAAAAGTAGTAAAACATTGGCATTTACTAACCTTTACTTCAAAGTCAATTCAGCTTCATCCAGGTTATGTATATTAAGCACTTAAAGACCTGTTTATGTAATGGACCATCTGCTGAACAGTCTGACGTATGATCTGCTTTATATAACGTTTACATCGTCAAACTGTTCCCAACAAAAAAAAACAAAAACTAATATATTATTATTATGCAAAGCATAATAATAATTAATAATTTGCCTTGCATGCCATATTGTCACTAGCCAGTCTGGGGTGACATCACATGCACTGTGATTGACTGTAATGTTACGCTAATTACCAGTCATCACCATCATCATCAAGAGGTTTAACGTGGCCTAAGTAACAAGGTTACTGCTAGGACCACAAAAACGTGCACATTGTCAGAAGTCGCAAACAGAAAGTGACAGAAAAAAATGTTATAAAGTCAGTAGGTCCGGGTATGAGCACCGGAACATGAAAGTCTTCAAATGCTGTCTGAAGACAGTGACGGCACAGAAGTAATGTCCAGTGGCAGTTCATTCCAAATGTTGGCACCGGCGACTGGAAATGACCGTTTGCTGAACGTAGAACACCGACAGAACGGTACAGTCAAATGGCTGGAGGAAGCCGATCCGAGCCTGTGTCGACTGGGTACGTCAACGACGCGGGTGAAGTACGACGACAGGTAGCTTAGAGCTGGATAGTCAGGCAGTGGTCAAAATAAGTGCTGGACAGTCTGCTGTTCAAGCATCAACCAATAAACATAATGAAGCTATGACAGACAGGTTTGATAGATGATCTGCTAGTGAGAACACCACAGCAGACAGTTCACTGGTCTGTCCAACTCAGTTGGCTAGCGTAAACGGCCTAAAAGCACAACAGTTCAACACAGTTACTGGTAAGACAAAACTGACAATACAGAAGTTGATCTAGAACGTCTGATCACAGGAATCTTGTGAAGCTGAAAACAGTTCACTGTATGGCGGCGGTTTATCGTGGCACACAGTCGCTGCAATCACGTGATAAGGTGGAGGAGTCACAAAAGACGGCAGTGATAGCGACGGGCCCTCCATAATACTGTATATCATCTGCGGTGTCTCTTCATACATAGGCAGTGCTGGCCGCTACAACAGTTCACATATTTATCACAATGGCAGGACTACGTATGAGTAAAGGCAATTAGCTAATTAACACAATTACAAAGTCTAACAACACAGTTTACTGAGTTTAGCAGTTTCTTTATGTAAGCTAGAAGGGCAGAGTTCTTTCTCACAGCTTTCGTTTAACCGGCTGCTTTTCAAGAGTTACTCCCAAGTTAGGCCAGTCCCCAAAAGTAAACTTTTGGGAAAGCAGAGTTTATTAAATATTAAATATAATAATCTATTTTTCTAAAATAACATATTGTATATGGCAGCTAAGTACAGCGTTTGAGGAGTTGCTTCGAAAAATTAGTCATCTGTAAAAAATGAGTCGGTGACTACAGTTACTGCAGCAAAGTAGTTTTACATACATTCAAAGTAACTAAAAGCAGTTACTTTTAATTATTCCAAGTTTTAGTAAATTCGATGTGTGACGTAAGATGATAAAATTTGTAATAAAGTTATCACTGTCACCAATATAATTATTATCACCATCACCTTGTGACAGAAGCTAAACCACGTTAAATGCAATCGTAGTCAGAATATGTACAGCTTGGTATAATCTGAATTAAAATTACTAGAGCTGTCGAACGATTAATTTTTTTGATCGCGTTAATCGTGCGATTAATTATTTTAATCGTGCGTTAACGCGTTAATTAACGCGTCAATTCGACAGGTCTAGTTTACGTTGTAGGTTGCCGTCAGCGAACGACTGCACGTCTTGCTGTTCACGACTCATCTACAAGATGCAACCACTATAGAACATGCCATCAAACAATGATGCAAAAATGACAAATTAACCGACATTTGTTGTTAATAATTAATTGAGTATTATTCGATCGTCAAATAACCGCAGTTTAATTGCGTGTTGGAACCCCTGCTTCAGAGAATTTACATATGTGCGTTAATTTTCTTAACGGCGTTAATTTTTTTAATCACGATTAATTCTTTAACGCGTTAATTAACGCGTTAACTCGAGAGCTCTAAAAATTACCACTGATAACGTATCGTAGTTAATGTCTGTACCAAAATGCATTACTGTGAACAAAAAGCAGTTGATTACAGTTGCAGTTACCACATAAAAGTAGAAAAATACAGTATCACTTTTAGCGATGCAATAACAAACAACATTTCTGAAGAACAAGATGAAATTAACTGAAGACAAGTTTGTGAACCGGGGCATAAATTCACAGACATTGTCTTAAGATTTATCCTAAGATATCTTAAGATCATTATAAGACAAAAGGTATGATGGACCTTGAGATTATCTTATTACATGTCTTAAATGAATTCACAGAAATTGTCTTACACAGTCTCAAATATTTGCTGTTAAGATTTCTAGTAGCCAATCAGTAAAGAGATATAAATAAAAGCATGAATTTGGCAAACAGCTAATGACAATGCTCTACTCATTCTATGCTTTTTCACTCCAAACCCTAGTTGGGCATGATGCTAGTCTGCTTCTTGCCACTGCCAATGGTTGCCAATGCAAACCGGTGGATTAAGTGATTTCACTGCCCAAATTTGCCACAAATGAAATTTATATTTATGTTATTTATATTTATTTAGTTTTCCTAAGTTCATCCTAGATTCTATGTAAATTAGCCCCTCCTATGGCTACCTATTGTCTTAAGACATCTAAAATTGACAATAAGATTTTGTTTTAAGATTGCCATAAGTGTTCTGTGAATTAACAAGTTGTCATAAGATTGTCAAAAGTGTGTAAATTGTCTTAAGACTGTCTAAAATCATTTTTGAATGGGAGCCCTGAACTACATATTAACATCAGACATTCCACATCACAGCAAAACATTATGCATTGCAAATACTGTAAATTCTCAGAAAAGGATATGGGATATTGAAGATGACTACATACCCCATGTGGATCAATCGGATGAACTCTGGGGTCACTGTCAGAAACAACTTCTACGCGCCAAGGTGCTAGCTGAAGGTGTCGACGTATTATATTGCACAACACCGACAGCAGTTTTACGAAAGCAACTCCAACTATCACTGCTCCAATAGTCCTGAAATGAGCAAAACTTTATTTCCCACTTCTGTGAATTATACTCAGACATGGCATAATGCTAAAACAAAGATGTGAGTTCCATCACAAAATATTACACTGAGATATACCAGTATACATCTGTATGGTTCCTTTTCAATTCGCCGAATTTCAATTCGCCGAACCCTATCCCTAACCCTAACCCTAACCCTATCCCTAACCCTATAATTGGAATTCGGCGAATTGAAATTCGGCGAATTGAAAGGACACCCATCTGTATATGTACAGCATACTGTAAGGTTACAAACACATTCACCATCTGTACTGTACAAAATATAACGGCTGTCAAAAGGATTTTCACAACCAACATTTTATGAATTTTGCAAAATCTTGCAGAGGGGAAGAAGCAGTCACTAAACATGGTGCACACTAAAAAAGCAATAAACATGTGGCTGCAAATGTTTGCAGCAATATTGTAGTTCAAAATGGCTGACTGCATAGCCATAAAATTATCTCATAAATTCGACAAGAAGTAAGCAGAACAGATACTCACAAAAGAGTTAGCAGGTATGTGCTGTAATCCATACCAGTTTATAATCACACTTCCCATACGATTAGCCATTCGTCGTCATGACAGCTACTAACTCATCAGGACAAGCTTCGTACACTACTGCACAATGTCAAGCAACACCAAACTACACTTCAAGCTCGCGAATCCCTTTGTAAATGTACATCTAACGACCGATTATTGTTTATTAAGCACCACGCCCACCACAAATGTAAACAAAGCACGATCTAACTAAATATAGAACGGACCAAACACAATTACGACTGTTCATAGGCTCATAGCGCACAAGGTACAAAAAGGCACTGAAATTGAACGAAGACAGACAGAGAATATCTGATTAAGCTGAGGATAACTCGCGAAAATAATCATCCGAGCCAGTAAACTACTTCTGATTATGATTAGCGGCTAAAACATTAATAGAGAGGTGGCGAAATTACCCGGTAGGTACATAAAGATTGATTAGAAAAATCACATGTAGGACTTACTACTGATCCTAGGATTTTTGCAGCAATAATAGCTGAATTTGTTCCAACCATTCAAATGCAAAATACTGCACCGGATGTCACCAAATAAATGACGCAAATAAAAATTATCTTTTTCGTTATCATCAAATTACATTAACATTGCATATTTTCAAACTTTGTTTTTCATAACAAACAAGATGAAACCAATTAATTTTGCCAAATGGCAAATAGCACTGGTCTGCCAAAACAAAATAATTATTCAAACTTCAAAGAACACGTATTTCAAAAAGGCAGCTAAATACTAAATACGTTTTCTCTGCATTGTTTATTTGTTTTACTTCTGCCACAATGGGTCCTGCCTGGCATGTTAGGTCTCTAGCGAGTTCAGAGAAACAGTGCTCAGTGTACAGATCATGCTAGTTTTGTGACATTAATATTTCACAAGGTAGTGCACTGAAGTGACGCATTTAAGGTGTGGTGGGATCTTTAATGATTGCTTTATTGCAAATTTCCTAGAGAGTGTGCCCTGTGTAGGAATTTTCAACATGATCAATATTTGGTAAAGATATGAACTAGAGTATGGTGACGCGTGTCTACTTTTTATTGACTCACAGTCACAGTTTATATGGCTTGCGGCAGAAAGTTTCATCACAATTGTGAAACATTTATCAGTATGTCATTACAAGCACAGGGAAACTCATTTTGGTTGCCAAAAGTGCAAGAAACAACTGTCCCCCTAAACACGGCCTAACTGTTAGACCAAATTTCACCTCAGAAATCTTCCTTTGCCGGTTAATCATCATAAACTGTTTATCGTACTGAATTGTGAGTTGTTTTATTCTGCTTTTTTAAGGAATAGAGTGACTATTCTACCCATATGTACTTTTGTTGTTTTCAGGACTAAAAGGTTCAAGAGCTAAGAGAACTAGTTAAGTACACAGTGAATTACATCAGATTCAGTAATACCAAATGGTTATACTGAGTGTAGTATTCAATGTATGATTTATACAGCAGCCAATAATAATAATAATAACAACAACAACAATAACAATAATACAGACCTATATAGCATCACAAGGTGGCTCGGTGGCATAACGGTTAGGGCGTCGGACTTGCGATCAAGCGGTCGTGGGTTCGATTCCCGGTCAGGCCGCTATCAAGTTACCTAGGTCAACTCAGCCTTCCATCCCTCCGGGATAGGAAAATCAAAGTACCAGCATGGTTTACCAGCCTGGTTGGCAGGGGTTATGGTGGGGCACATGCACTTGTGTCGGGTGGCAGGTAACACTGTGTGATCCCATATGGCAGGTGACAACCTGTAGCTCTGAGATGGATTCCCATGAAGAGCTATACTTCGCTTTAACTTTTAACTTCTTTTTAACCACAACACCATAGCATCAGAGGCGCTGGCTCCAAGTGGGTAGTCTGGTCTTGCTCATGCTTGCTGAAGTCACATCTGGTTTATTTTAGGCACCATCACGAATAAACTGCAAGAACCAGACGGATTTCAGCAACGGCATACACTGCACTTTTAATAAAGCTTCAGCATAACTTGCTTCCTGCATATGTGAAACTTGGGTTGGTTGGGACTTTTATCTCTCAACAGTCACTCAAATTAGACTCATTATAGTGGATCAACGCAGACCAGGTGCATGTGAAACAGGAAATCCTATTATACCAGTAACATAAATCTCACCTAACTGTTAAATCACAGCCAACCAAATAATTACCAATAATGAACGAACGACGTTATCGTTAAAAATATATATTGTTTTCATTTTAACGGAATTGTAAAGTAATGCTAAAATTTACACAGAATCAAACCATAACACAGCCAGCAGCCAATACACAAATAATACACAAATATACAGACAAGGAAATGAGTTTGATAAGCTTTATACGGACAAAGCTGAATAATAATTATCATTTTCTTCCAGAAAAAAATGGATAGAATATACCACATTTGCACAAAATATGACATTAAGACCATCAACTAACCAGTACTATATAGTCAGCAACATTCTCTTTATATCATACTGAATTCACAACAAGGAATAATGATAACAGTCTAAGCCGCAATGTGAGGCAGGGCCACTTAAGCCACAATGAAGACCCACACCACAATGTGGGGCCATTAAACATACCAAAAAGAAAATCACTTACTGCTGTGTGTTAATAAAATTCCACACATAGACGACAAATTCACCAGGAGCTTGAACTAACCCACGTAAGATTTGATGCATCAAACCATAACAGCTTGGGCATTGACATGTATTGCTTATTTATAGACAACAGTGACTACTACTACTAAAACTACTTTTAATTTTTGTCCAACTGGACATTTTTTTGCTGGAATTACTTTTGGTAACTGTTAGCGCAGGATTGGATTCCATTCGCGATGCCCAACCAACAGTGTCAAAGCATAAAGAGTGAAATGAACTAGAAACTAGAAAAAGCTGCACAGGGCATAGCCCAGTGCGAAGTATCGGCCACACACGTAGTTGTAGACGCCGCATTGCTACGTGGTGGAAAGAGCAGATGCGGCGGTCACAGAATTGCAAATATCTCCCGTAATTGTGGACGGATTTAAGAACGGATTTCACCAATGGATTCAGAGTATTTTTCTGGTCGTAGTGGATGCTATTTAATTTTTTTTTTCTGGAAAATTTTTTTGGGGGGTTTTCAAAATTTGGATCCACTTTACCGCTCTGTAGCGGGTAAACCGTTGGTGCTGGAGGTTTTGTGTCTAGAGGTGGGCATTTCTGTCGCATCTGCCGGAACTGCTGAAACTACATTTGAAAGTATAAAATGTATGTGTGATGTCGATATGCGTGGCCGCGTGTGCATGGGGTCAAAATCGCAAATTTTCATGTTTTTCAACTGTGGCTACGCCCACCATAGAAATATTTCGATTTTTAGACGTCGGGCATCGACAGTAACTGAGAACGCGTTAATTAAGCCAAATTATGCTAGTGTGAGGTAGTCGAGGGATTCGCTACACCTGGGGACGCACAAAGTGACAAAAAAAAGTCGCGGCGGCGCCGTGCTCTGAAACCGCTGGAGCTAAAAAGCTAAAAAAATTCATGGAGACGTGTTTTTGGCACACTACTATGCCTGTTAATTTGGTTGAAATCGATCAAGAATTGACCGAGATATTCGACAAAAAACCGGCATAATGGGCAAGTTGGTAATTGCAATGTATCGGTAGGCCGATACAATTAGAGCTCTATGCATAGTGTCGACCTCTGTATGCTTCTGCCCACTGGGCCCTTGGTCATGGTGTAACCGTAACCTTTGACCCCCAAAACCAATGCGTTCATACTTGTCCCAAAGTGCATCAATGCTGAAAGTTTAGTGAAATTCAGTCAAGTAATTTTCAAGATATTGAGTTAACAAGGCCAAAAAGTGCATTTTGCTGCACGTTTGACCCCACCGTGACCTTGCACTTTGACCTTCTAACATCAAAACAATGCTTACATCCTTTTCCCATAATGCACCATGCTGAAAGTGTGGTGACAATAAGTCTATACTTTTCAAGACATTGCGTTACAGACAATGTTCAGGTCGCACGGACAGATACACAGACACACACACACACACTCAAGAACACCCAGAAAACGTAATGCCTCTGGCTGCATTACGTTGGCGGAGGCATAAAAACTGACATTTGAATATTATTAACTGCAGAGATATTATACTGCCTCCTATTTCCAATTTTATTTCTAAGGGCATCCAGCCAGTAACAAGAAAGCTGTGCTGTCGCAACGAAACTGCAGCTGTTCTTTTCGGTTTACAATTTGCTGACAACATTCACTACAAGTTTGAGTAGCCAAGCTTCGAAAGCCATGTTTCAGAGCTCCAAACATACTGCCGCAAAACAGAACTTAGTGCAAAATGGCCATTCAAGGTCACTCAAAGTCATGTGTTTTGGAGTCAGTGCAAAGGCGATAAGGGATTAAGTAATACTAAATACCAATGTTGGCCTTATTCATTAAGGTTCCGACGATGTAGCATCTATGAAAGATCTGCAGTTTTTCAGTGGATCCCAAATATTCCGCGGATCACAGTCCACTTGCGCAGTCTGTACATGTCCACTGGTCACATGTATAAACAAGAAGTCTACAGTAAGTATGTAAAAATAATTTGTCAAAGGGCTGTTTGTAATAGTGAACATTTAACAAAAAAATGCCCATTCAGTCATGTATTTTGGGATCAGTGGAAAGGTGACAAATGACTAAATATGTTTCAGCTACGGACCAGCTATGTTTCAGAGAGTTACTTTCGGAGCCCACCAGGAAAATCTGAATGTCTGAATGAAGACAGACCACCCATACTATGAGTGGCAAAGATATAGTGCAATGACTGTAGTTTCTGGCAGTATAAGATTTTTGTGGATATTTGCGGGAATTCCTTGGAGACGAGCATCAAATGACAGTGGGGTAATTGAAAACGCTATTTTCAGGGCTTTCAGCTGCTACGTCTTCGCCATCTTACGAAATGAGGCCAACATTACAATAAACAGGAAGTGTAAGTAATAATAGCAGCAGCTAAAAAGAAAGCAAAACAAGGGACACCACTACCAACTATTAATAAGTTACTGGTATCTATATGCAATCAAACCGCAGAAATTGATCATCCGAGTTATCCCACGCACATAGTACATGTACAATATTTGACAGACAAGTCTAGAAAAAATAAATATACAGAAAATTGCATACATCCAATCATCTATCCTAAGAAACAGTAGTTTTTGTAACATAATAATCGGCTAAAATGTATAGTTGTATACCTATAATTTATGAAGACAACTCATGCACCAACAGACAATTATTTCAAAAATTAGCTAAAAATAAATAGAAAAAGATCTTCCTAGTCGTGCTGCCACATTCAAAAAACAACGTGTAACAACTACACATGGCTGCTGAGCTGACTTCCAATACACGAACATCAAAATATCAGATGCTGAAACAAACAGACGAAAACAATGAACACAGAAACACGTAACACACAACGCATCAAACACAGCACTGGCCAGTTACACATCTACAGCAATATATAAAAGCCAATCACACGAAACAATATGAAACAGTTTTCTGACACACGACAAAGTCAAGACTGGGTCACATAATTTACGAGGTCTTCGATACCAGACAGCGAATCCTCTCCACTGAAGTCATTCTGTTCACTAGACTCCGAGTCATTGTCAGACCTAGCAGTCCTATCTGACGTTTTAAGTAAGTTGGCAATCGTAAAACCTTTATTATTTTCTGACGCCGAGTTCAATTCAACCGCATCC